>Ga0070753_1001330_pt1 | contig 13960 bp, 10 predicted proteins | sample VirMetDEL_Aug_31_FD_77441 | JGI IMG/M metagenome (GOLD analysis project Ga0070753, IMG submission 77441) | Aqueous microbial communities from the Delaware River and Bay under freshwater to marine salinity gradient to study organic matter... | ecosystem: Environmental > Aquatic > Marine > Coastal... | reverse complement strand
CTTGTCCGGCGGCAATATGCCAGGACAAACGCCTACTGGTGCTGGACGACGTGCTCAATTCCAAAACGCCGTAGAGCAAGCAACATCAAAAGAACTAAAACGAATGCTCAAAACCGCTGAAGTGGCGGGAAGAAGCAAATTGAAAACAACAGCAGCAATGCAGAAAAAGCTGCTTGAACTAGATGATATTGCCATGGAAAATATCCTTGGCAATTTAAAAATGCAAATGCAGGAGCCGAGGAAGATCAAGAGATCGTTCCTTGATCAAATTGCGCGTGCCGTTATGTACATGGCAGGCGTTGACCCTGAAGTATTGAGGCAGCAAGCAGCAGCGCGTCGTCTTCCTCCTGCAATCAACTTCCCTGCCACGGTTCCTTCTCGAACAATTCCCATTGGCCCTTCAACTACTGGCAGAGCGCTGCCTTCCGGGCGAGCCGCCGCAGGAATGATTAGCGGCGCAGCGTCACCGTTTGGTATCCTCCCCTCAATCTCCGGGCGATCTCAGAATCAAGCCATTATAGAGGCATTGATTGCTGGTACAGGACCACGCATGCTGCCTCCAAGCGGCGGCCCGTTGGCAGACGTCAAGCGCACTCAAGCGGCTCTGCAAAAAAAAATAGAAGATGCGTTACGACGCATGTACACCGTGCTAGAAGTGGACGTAAAAACCACTAGCGCAGGCTTGAGAGACAGTCTTGAAACATTTTCTTATTTGGTGCAAGCGCTAAAAGATGCGGAGGGACGCACAAAAGCTGCTCGCATTACTGATGAAGTGGAGTCGTTTATCAGCAAAGTTGAACTGATGTTGCGTACTGCAGCGTCGCGCTTGAATGTTCGGCAAGTTGCTGTCCGCGAGATCGGTCAAGCTCAATTGGCTCCTAGTCGAGTTGCGGGATTATTGCCTTCCGCTGTTGGTAGATCTCCGAACGTTTACGCCACAGGAGCAATTCGCGGCGAGTCCAGAGCTGCAATGTTTGCGAGGCGAGAGCAAGAAGCTCGCGTGAGGTCTGCTTTGCGCAGCGCTGGATTAGGGCAGCACTTCACTCAGCAACCAAGACTGCCGGGCACCACTTTTATGGGTGATGAATTTACTGCAGGTGGGGGTCGTGATCGCGTGAGAGGCTTCGGGCAGCCTCCAGAGCGTGGTGGTGCAATCGTTCCGTATCAAGCTCCACGTCAAAATCGTTTTCTTGAGCAATTGAAGCAATTGCCTCAAGCAATGCGTCCATTGCAGCAATCCAACGTGCCATTGACTGGTGCCATTTCAGAGCTTGCTGGAGAATTTGGAAATGCCATCAAGCAGGTGTTGCTGTTTGGCACGGCATATAAAGCTCTTGCTTTTTTCATCAATCTTCCCTCTCAAGCGTTGGAAGCGGCTCGCTCGTTGCAATCATTCAATAATCAAGTTGACGCCATTACGGGAAGTACTGCAAACGCAAATCAAGCAATTAATTTTATTAATGACACTGTTGAGCAATTCAACATTCCTCTTCAAAGCGCTCGCGATGGCTTTCTAAAACTCTACGCATCCATGGCCCCTGCAGATATTTCAGTTGACGTCATCGAAGGCTTGTTTACTGGAATTTCCCAAGCCTCTGCAACTCTAGGATTGAGCGCTGATCAGGTTGATCGTGTTACATACGCCTTTTCGCAAATGGCGAGTAAAGGCAAGATCATGAGCGAAGAAGTTACGGGACAACTTGGTGATGTGATTCCTGGCGCCTTATCGCTCATGGCCGACGCCGCTGGCTTATCCATGGCTGAATTTAAAGATGCAATGGAAAAGGGGCAGTTGAGCGGGAAGGCGATGCAACAAGTGTTTGAAAATTTGGAGATTGTTTTTTCTGATCGTTTTGGAAAAGGCGCTGTTGGCGCTGCTGATACTTTGCAGGGCAGTATGAACGATCTTCAGACATCCGTGACTCGCATGTATGAAGCGTTTGAGCCGTTGGTAGACCTTTTTGCGGCAAATGCATTCCCTGCCTTGAGTCAAGTGGTTGAAGATGCGACAAGCGCAATCGAGGCGTTTGCATTGCGAGTTGACGGCGTGAATCCAGCCACTAACTTAATGAGCGAAAATGCAAAGGCAATTTATAGCGCCATGATACAGGTGCAATCGATTATTCAGTCTTTAACCCCCATCGTTTCAATGCTTGCAAAAGGACTTGTAGCGGTGGCCCAGGCTTCGCTGCAGATCCTTTCTCAGCCATTGGTTATGTTTTTAACAAAATGGCTAATCGCAACAAAATTGCTAATTGGCGCCTATACGACTTTGGCCGCAAAGCTCATCCTTGCGATTAAAAACATCAAGCTTTTTATTGCCGCATTGAAGATGATGACAGTTTCCGCGAAGGCAGCAAATATCGCCATGAAAGGCTTGAAGATTGCGATGGGTGGAATTATTGCGGGTGGCATTTTGATTGGATTAGAGGCTTTAGCCGAGCATTTAGCAACTGTGTCCAGTGAAGCTGACGGAGTGAAGAAGTCGGCAGAGGAAGCCGCCGCTGCTCTGCAAAAAATGAGCTTTGGGGAAATGGTCGCTGAGCGCAGGCGCCTACAAAGAGAGGAGCGTTTCTTGGTGAGGGCAAGTGAGTCGGGCGGTCGCTTGGCTGGTCTTTCAGTAGAGGATAAGGAGCGAGCAAGGGCTCTTGGGATTACCGCTGGGCAAAAGGGGCAAGAGAGGATTGATAGAGGGCTAGCGGCGGTGGAGCTTGCTCGGACCCGGCAAAAAATCAGTAACGTAACGAAAGAAATGGATGCATTTGGGCGAGCAACTTCGTCTACTATCGAACAAATAACTCCAGTCACGCTTGAAGGGGGAGACGGAGAAGGTAAGGGTGGAAAAAATAAGCTGAAAGATTACGACCGCGATTTAAAGAATTTTTACACAAACATAGCAAGAAGGGAATCCGAAGCGATTAAGCAGCGGATGGATATGACAGCCAGAGAGAAAGAAATTACTCTCGCGGTGATTGATTTCAATCTCAAAGAGACACTCGCAAAGGCGCAATATCAGCGAGACATTGCAAAAGTTAACGAACTGGTTGCTGCTGATAGGGCTCAATATTTGGCTGACAAAAAAGCAGATTTAGATGAAGAGCTTAAATTGGCCCAACAGGAGTTTGGCACAATCGTCATGTCTCCTTTCGCGAAACGTGCAGAGGACGAGGTGGAAGCTCAGAACAAGCTAAAGGCAAGCATTGCCGCGTTAAAGTCTGGCAGAGAGGAGTTGTCGGCGGTTGAAGAAGCAGAGCTTTTAATACAAAACGAATTGAAAGGAGTCACTAAAGAATATGCCGATAATTTGACTCCAGTCATTGAATATATAAAACAGCTCACGAAGGAAACACGCAATCTTACACAGGAACGAAACGCCCTTCGTGATCAACTTAAGGCTCAAGGACGGTTGCGGCTGGCTGGCATGTTTGATCCTGCGGCTGAATTGCGAGAGCGCATTCGACAGAGACTTGGAGAAGCCGCTACCCCAGAACGAGTAGAAGAGATTGCAAGGCTTGAGGAGTCTGCGGCGATGATGGAAGATCTTAAAGGTGCCGTACAAGGCGTAAGAGACGAATTTGCGGGATTGTTCAGCACGATGATTACCGGCTCTGGGTCAGCGCAAGAAGCTTTAGCTCAATCTTTTGCCAACATTGGCAAATCTTTTGCCGACATGGCTGGCAAGATGATTGCTCAATGGTTATTCATGAAGGCAATTGGTCTTATTGGCAACTTGTTTGGCGGAGGTACTTCAGCAACGGACCGCGAAGGGACTTCAGGTGTTGGTCCAGTTGCAAAAGCCGCAGGAGTCGTGCCAAGAGAAGGTTTCTATGGCCCTGCTTTTGCTAATGGCGGTATAGCCATAGGCGGCTTCCAGGCTTTTGCAAATGGTGGCATCGTCAATGGTCCCACGCTTGGCCTCGTGGGAGAGGGCCGTTACAATGAAGCCGTTGTGCCATTGCCTGATGGTAAATCAATCCCTGTTGAACTTGGTGGCGATGCAAAGAACATCGTCAGCAACATTACAGTAAACGTCAACAACGGTCAGGCTCGTTCTGAAGGCAATAAAGGGGCAAATGATTTAGGACGCAAACTTGAAGGGGCAGTAAAACAGGTTATCATTGAAGAACTGCGTCCTGGTGGCGTATTGGCAGGTAAGCGCTGATGACACAACCAACTTTTGCAATTCCATGTCAATATGGACTTACTGTAGAAAGAGGCACGAGGATTAAACGTGTCCAGTTTGGCGATGGATATGAACAGGTTAGTCCTGAAGAGTTAAATGATGACATTAGGTCTTATTCCATTGAAACTGTTCCAATTTCAGATCAATTAGCAAATTCACTTGATGATCAACTTGCATCCTTGAAGGGAGATTTTTTCTATAGCCAATTTTTCATGGACGATCAAAAGTATAAATACAGACTTGAGCCAAATAGATGGCAACGAAGGGCTATAGGGCCTGATAGTAATATTTTTTCTTTTGTTGTAAGGAGGATTTATGACCCTTCAGTCTGATGTACAAAAGGGCTGGCATGATGCCATCGTCGAGATGTTTGATCTTGACCTATCGCTAATTACTGGCGACTCTAATGATAAGTTTTATTTTACAAATCAATTAAAACCTGACGACTCAAAAATTCAATGGAAAGGCAATACTTACGAGCCTTTGCCTATTTTGGCTACTGGTTATGAGAAGAATACAACTGGTCAAATTGCTCAGCCGTCCTTAACGGTGGCCAACGTATTAGGTACGTTCGCTTCAATCATTGATCCGTTAGATGATCTTGTGGGGGCCAAAGTTACAAGGCGCCGCACGTTAGGTAAATATCTTGACGGAGAACCCGGTGCTGATTCCACGCAGGAATTTCCCATTGATATTTACTATATCGAACGTAAAACATCAGAGAATGCATTGAGCATTACATGGCAATTGGCGAGCATTTTTGATTTAGAAGGATTAAAGCTTCCTCGTCGTGTTATCACTCAAAATTATTGTCAATGGCGATATAGAAGCAGTGAATGCGGCTATACAGGAGCGCCTGTTTATGATGTAAATGATAATTTAATTTCCATATCGGGGCAATCGGCTGAAGCAATTACAGTTATCAATGCACATGGTTTAGTGTTGCAGCGGAGGGATGAGCTTAAAAATGCTATTGCAGAAAGAGACGCTGCAGCGGCCATAAAGCAAAGCAAATGCGGAGATACTGTAGACAGTTTCATGTTGAATCAAAGTCGATATAAGCGAGAGTCTAGTCCCAAATACTATGTTGAATTTGAATATAGAAGCAGATACGCTTCAGAGCCTTCCTCGGTTACAGCAATATGGAACAACTCTGTCGTTGGTCTTGGCATAGTTTACAGAGAAGGCACAATAGAAGAAACTGTTACTGGTCCAATTGGGGAATATATAAGGTATCACAGGATTGAAGAGTGGGTATTTAATGCCGCTGCATGCTCTGCTGCTACAAGTGATCTTGCCGCGAAGGAGGCAGTCGTATCAACAGCGCAAAGCAATTTAAGTGCTGCTGAAAGCGCCTTGAATGTGGCCGTGGGCAATCTTCCTGCCTCTGATCCTCTATGGAATAGTGATGTATGCGGTAAGCGCACTGAAAGTTGTAGCTTAAGATTTCCTGATAGCATTAATCCACCATCGCGTACATCTTTGCCATTCGGCGGATTTCCAGGAGCAATCAATCCACAATGACAAACTGGCAGTTATTAAAAAACGATTTAATTGCTTACACGCAAGAATGCGCCCCTGAAGAAGCTTGCGGTTTAATTGCTGCTGGTCAATTTTGGCCATGTAAAAACATACATTCCGATCCATTGTCCAGTTTTGCTATTGATGCAGCATCTTATGCGCGAGTTGACGAACTTAACACTGGAGTTGAGGCAGTGTTTCATTCGCATCCGAGAGCCGATAATAAATTCAGCATGAATGACATCAAAGCCTGTAAAGAACTTGGCGTGCCATGGGTTATGTATTGCGCTGCTTTTAATCAATGGCATTATATGGATCCAATAAATGCGCCTTATTTGCAAAGGCCATGGATTTACGGTATTTATGATTGCTATGGCTTAGTAAAAGATTACTATAAAAATGAGTTCGATATTGAATTAGATGACTATGAGCGGGGTTGTGAATTTGAATGGGAAAGTAGTGAATGGCGAATGTTTGAGAAGAATTTCAGCAGTCAAGGATTTGAAGAAATCAGTGGTAACTTAAACAAAGGAGACATACTGCTAATGCAATTGCAAAGTAATTTTCCAAACCATGTTGGAATTATCCATGATTCAAAGAGAGGCATTTTTTATCAGCATCTTTTTGATAGACTATCCGAAGCCAATATCTATGGTGGGTATTGGCAAAAACATACAAATAAGATTTTGCGCCATAGGAGCCTGATGTAATGCAGAAAATGCAAAGGGTTGAGGTCAAGTTATTGGGCAAGCTTGGCAGGAAATTTGGCCGTCATTACAGTTTCATGGCGCGTTCTCCTCGCGACGTGATTTCTGCATTGTCAAATCAAATTGAGGGATTCAGGGAATATTTGCGATGCGCTCATGAGCAAGGTATTGGTTTTCGCTTGGTGGATCAAGATCCCGATGGAATGGAATATGAGGGAGTGATGCTGCCTTGTCGGCGGCTAGTTATTGCGCCAATCGTTACAGGGTCTGGCGCTACTGGTAGGATCTTGATTGGAGTTGCACTTGTTGCATTAGCGTTTGTTTCGTTTGGTGGTAGTGTTGCCGCCGGAAGCTTGTTTGCTGGATATGCTGCTGGTTCTGGATTTGCTTTAGGAAGTGGCGTGTTGTTTTCTTTGGGATTGGGGCTTGTTTTGACAGGTGTATCGCAATTGCTTACACCGCAACCGCGTCTTCAAAATTCAAACTCCGAATCGGAGCGTCGAGATAGTTTTCTGTTTGATCGTGCTGCGGAATCAACAACTCAAGGCCAACCAGTTCCAGTTGTATACGGTAAATATTTAGCGGCTTCTCCATTGATCATTTCCTCTTCAATTACTACAAAACAAGTGCCAGTTTAACAATGGGAATACAAGAGAAATATCAAGAAGAAAATGGAGGATGGTCGGTCAAAGTTAGCGGCTCTGGCGGCGGCGGCGGCGGCGGAAAAGGCGGCGGCGGAGGAGGAGGAGGGCGAGAGCCTGAGGAAGATCCAGAGTCTCTAAGAAGCCGAGCGGAAGCGTCTGTGTTGGCAGTTATAGCAGAAGGAGAGGTGCAAGGCTTTGCGTCAGGGGATGATCCGCTTAAGAGGACTTACATTGATACGGTGCCAATTAAAAATGAAGATGGAAGCTTAAATTTTACAGAAGAAAGTTTAAATATTCAATATCGAACCGGCACTCAAAACCAAAGTGCCATTCCAGATTTTGATGATGTTAGAACTGAGCAATCTGTTGGAGTGCGTTTAACAAAAGCAGTTGGCGCTGTTGCTCGCACAACATTTACAAGTTTGATTGATCGTGTTCGTATTCGCGTTGGTATTGGCTCGTTATTTGAGATTGACACTGATAGTGGTGACGTGAAGAAAAGTTCTTTGAAATTTAGTATCAAAATTAGACCAATTGGAGGCATTGATATTGTCAACGAAAACAAAACTATTAATGGCAAAAGTAGAGGCCCTGTTGATTTTGAATATGAATATGAATTAACGGGCAACGGCCCGTGGATTGTTACATTAGAGCGCCTTACGGACGATCCCAATACAACAAATATTTCCAATGATTTGTTTTGGAAGGCAATTGTTGGAATTTACGAAAAATCATTTCGTTATCCAAATAGTGCATTAATTGGCGTCAAGGTTGATGCTGAAAAGTTTACAAGTGTTCCTCGGGTAGCAGTTGAGATATTGGGAACCAAGATTAAAGTGCCAAGTAATTACGATGCAGAATCACGGTCTTATAGCGGCATTTGGGACGGTACATTTCAGACTGTCTACTCCAATAATCCAGCGTGGGTTTTTTATGACTTATTAACAAATACTCGCTATGGAGCGGGAGAGTTTGTCACAGAAAATGACATTGACATTTATTCACTTTATTCCATTGCTCAACATTGTGATGAGCTTGTGCCAGACGGCAGGGGCGGATCCGAGCCGCGTTTTACGTTTAACGCTTATGTTACTAACAGGGCGGAAGCGTATGAAGTTTTGAATGCATTAGCAGCAGCGTTTCGTGGTATGCTGTATTTCAGCGAAGGAACGATTGTTGCAATTCAAGATAAAATAAAACCTATTACAAAGATCTTTTCACCCGCCAATGTGATTCAAGAAGTCGATGATGACGGTAATGTTGCGTCTCCGCCATTTCAATACGAAGGCACTGCAAGAAAAGCGCGAAAAACAGTTGCGTTGGTTTCCTGGAACGACCCGGATGATCTCTATAAGGCCAAGATTGAATATGTTGAAGACAGGGCAGGCATTGATCGCTATGGGTACAGGGAGGTTGATGTTAGGGCATTTGGCACCACATCTCAAGGACAAGCACAACGCATTGGTCGATGGACATTATTGAGTGATCAACTGGAAACAGAGATCATAACTTTTAAGGTTGCAACTGAAGGATTTTTCATACTTCCTGGGGAGGTGATTGGCGTTGCTGATCCGGCCAAGGGGGGCAAGCGCTATGGGGGAAGAGTTGTTGGTAGTACAACTAGCTCTATTTCCATCGACTCTTCTTTCGTCATTGTCGGAGGCTCTTCCTATCAAGCCTCTGTAATGCTTCCAGACGGCTCTGTAGAGACTCGCGCCGTAACCAATAGCGCAGGGTCCACGACAACGCTTTCGCTGTCTCCAGCCCTCTCTGCGGCCCCTGTAGCGGGCGCTCCATGGGTGTTGCAGGAGGATGGCGATAGCGTTAGAAAGTTCAGAGTTATTTCAGTGTCTGAGGACAGTGGTCAGGTGACAGTTTTAGGGGCTTTGTATGACGAGTCGAAATTTAACCTTGTGGACAATTCAACTTATATTGGTTTGGGTCGTCAGTCAACAGCAAGTGTTCAGGCCGTGCCTTCAATCGAGACAGGCAGTATTATCTTGGAGAGCTACTAATCATGGCCTATAACGAAATTCGATGGAAGTTTCCGCAGTATTCGGCCTATTCAGTTTTGAATGTAATTAATCCTGCGATTTGCTGGAATCCGCCCGAAAACAACCCTTTTATTCAAAAGTTTGAAGTTGATATTCTTAATACAGCAGATGATCAATGGGTACGAATTGCTGACACTGCTAGTAATTTTGTAAGATTTCCTGCTGACAATTACGCAATCAACCCTTCTTATCGCGCAAGAATTGCTACAATTGGAATCAACGGTAGGCGTTCTCCTTATGCTTACAGTATTGTTGAATTATCAAGCGCCCTTGTCTTTGATTTCACGGCAAGTTCTACAGTATCATTTTCCAATGGCACTAGAGTGTCAAACCAACGCTACATTTTCTTGATTCTTTGATATGGCCAATCTTTACGGACTTGACGCTGCTGGCAATGCTGCTTATGTAAAAGCGACTGGTGCTGGGTCAACTGCTGATCCATATTTAGTACATAACGATGCCTTTACTTCAGCACTGAAAAGCGCTTTTGTCGCCAGTGGCGTTAGTAGTGACGTGATTGCTGCAGTGGCAAGTACCAAGCTTCGGGTGATAGCAATGGCGATTACTGCTAACTCAGGCTGCACAGTGCAACTTCAAAGTGGCGCCTCCACTGACCTCACGCCTCCTTTCCATATTGCTGGCGAAGGGAACTTAACCATGAGCAACTCGCTTGGGTTATTTGAGAGCAGTTCTGGCGAAAAGATTAATGCCGTACTGACAGGTTCTGCCGACTACACCGTAATGCTCACTTATCGAGAAGTTGCGGCATGAGCACTTTCCTTACTACAACTCCATTATCGGTCATCAACCTGCATTTATTGCGGCGTGATTTTTTTGATGGCATTAGTTTGTTGCTACAAGACGAAGATGGCACGCCAGTAAATTTAAATGATGTTGTAGTGTGTTCTTCTGTCTGGAAAAAAACTTCTGACACTTCGTACACAAAAATTGTTGACATCAATATTGAGGAGCAAGAGCCATTGAGCGCCGGTCGCATTAGGCTTTGGCTTACGTCGAGTCAGACTGGCACAATATGGGACAACTATGATCAACCATTTTCAACTGGAGGCACTTTTTTCCCAAACACTTACGCTCAAGAGCAAGGCTCTCTTCCATTGTCTATGTTTTGGGATGTAAGGATTGAGCGAGAGCAAGAACTTTCAAATTTAATTTCAGTTGCAAGTGGTATTTTTATTTCTCAAATCAATCATGGTCTTGCTTCTACGGAACGAGTTGTGTTTAGTGGCACCACTGAATCGTCAATCAATTATGATGGTACAAGTTCCACCATTTACAGTGGACTAACCGACATCAGTTATCGGGCTCCTTACACATTCACTATTCCATCGCTTTCTGGTGTTACTAATGCTGCCATTGGCGGTTCGGTTTATAGACTAAAGCAAGACACTGTTGTTGCTGGTGGTGTTATTGTTGGCAACACTCTTTCCAATTGTTTCCCGTAAATTCTCATGGCTGACGAATTAAAAGAAGGCGTAAGTGTTGTTACGGTTGGCCGTACCGCACCAATCCCTCCTGGCCCTCAATTGGCAAAAAACAGCCTTCCTGTTGTCATTGCGTCAGACCAAGAAGCAGTTCCTGTTGTTGTAGAGAATCAACAAATCACTGAAGTTAGCCTTAGCCTGCTTGGCATTCCTCGCGCTGAAGTTGCGCTTGGTATTTTTGCTGACGTCACCACTTATGCCGTGAGCCCTAGCGAATGGCAAGAAGAAGGCGCTGGTACTGTTACGCATTTGCCCGCAGAAAGCGCTGCTGAAGTTGCAGTTGGTAGTGCAACTACAAATGACTATGAAATTTTAAGTAGCAAGCGATTCTTCCGTTATCAGCCTGGTCGTGTTAGTGCCGCTACGTTCGGCGTGAGGATGAACACCACAACTGACGACACGGACGTCAAGAAATTTGGTGCGTTTGACAAGAAAGATGGATATTACATTGAAGTGCAAGGTGGTGGACAAACTGGCATCAACGATAAGGAATTTAATTTTTACTGCGTGAGGCGGAGCAGTGCTTTTGAGAGCAACGAGACTGGCATTCGCACTCCTAATGCTTCTGATGGTGATATTGGCACGGCTGGCACTGACCTTGTGATCGTGAGGGCTGGCCTCACTTACATTCATGCAGCGTTGTTTGACCTTAGTTTGCGTGGTGCTGGTAACAGCATTGGCAGCATTGCATCGTCTGATGGTTCAACCAGTGTTGCATCAAACTTCTTGACTGTCCCTAATGACTATCGTTACACTTACGAATATCGCGTACCGCGTAAATATTTCAGCCATGATCGTTTAGATGGTGAAACCCGTACTCGATATTACTCCGACCGCACACCGGGCAAATCAAGCTTTACTGTTACTGTCGGAGGCACCGCCACTGCTCCTTCTGTGAGCTATGGAAATAGTGATGTGGTGCAAGATGCCAATGGCAACATTGCGACGGCTACCAGTGTTTGGGATCTTGACTTTTCTAAGGTTACGATGTTCAAAATGGAATATAGCTGGTACGGTGCCGTTGGCGGCCATTTCCTGGCTTATGTTCCTGACGCTACAACGGCAGGAGAAGCTCGATGGGTGAGGGTCCATCACATTCGCGCCTCGAATCAGCTTACGAGCCCCAGTCTCGGCAATCCAACGCTTCCTATCAGTTATCTCGTCCAGAAGGGCGGTAGCGGCAACGAAAACGCTATTTATAAATACGGTGCTTCTTATTACATCGATGGAGGAGATAAGGGAACGATTGTTGCGCGTTCGCAAAGTAACGCCACTGACCGTAGTGTTGACACCAGTGGCACCACGTTAATTGCATTGCAAACGAAAGAGGAGATCAACTCCATCCGTAATCGCATGCAAGTGTACCCCACAAGGCTTGGTATTGGTAGTGGCGGCAGGGCTACGGTAAAGCTTATCAAGAATCCCTCAAGCGTGTCCTCCACGCCTTCATTCTCCTCTGCTGGATCCCTTAGTCCAATTGAGTATTCAACAAGTACAGGCGTTGATACTGTAACTGGCGGCACTGTTATTGCCACGTTCTTTGTTGGTGCTGGTGGTGTTGATATTGACTTAGCGCCTTATTTTGGTTACAACAAAGACTACCTTTCCTATCCATTGACTGCTTCTGAAGGCGATAGCCTTTATGTATTTGCTCAGTCTGCGACGGGCAGTGTTGACATGAGCGCTGCGCTAACGTGGGAAGAACAAGTTTAAGGAGGCGAGCTAATGACAAGCTCGTATCGCGATAATATTGAGGATTATTATCAAATTGCGGAGGATGCTGAGCCTGCGGGGACGATTACTGTTGACAATGAACTGATTGACTTTCTTACTGGACAAGAGCTTGTTGATCCTGATACTCAAGAGCAATTGACAGGAGAAACGCAGGAGACTGTTGCATTAGCGTCAAACAACAACTGCAAACCTGTCGTTGTTACTAACGACGAAACTCCAGTTACTGTTGATCAAGTTAACAGGTCTTTTAGTGAAGTAGAAGTTAGTTTGCTTGGTGTGCCGCGTTCTGAAACGGCGTTAAATTTGCTTGATACTGTTAATATTTATGGCGTTAATAGCAAAGAATGGGCGGCAAGCTCTTTTTACACTTATTTTAGTGATCCTACCGACTGGACAAATCAGCCAGATTCCAGTGGGATTAATCACGGGAGATACACTCGTCATGTAAGTACCGAAAGCGCAATTCAAGCTTATAGTTATCCTCCGCCAAAAAGCTTCACTTATTTGTTTGATGATAACTCAGGCAGGTTTCCTGGTGGTTACACCAATGGCGTGATGACTGCTGGATGGACTAGCAAACGCGCTTTCAGATACCAGCCTGGTCGCGTCACTGGTTTCACTATGGGCGTTCGCATGTCAACGCTTACGGACACAGAGGGCGAGGTTATTCAATGGGGCTGCAAGAATGACTATGGTGATGGGTATTATTTTCAACTAGAGCGTGGTGTTGATCTTTATATTGTTCGCACATCTCCTGGTCTTCCCACGTTAAAAATTCCCAGGGACGAATGGTCCGGTGATGGCATTTTCGCAAACGAGGGTTTAACTGGTTGGAATCTTGACTTGTCCAGAGTGACAATGTTCAAGATTGAATTCAGTTGGTATGGCGCTGTTGGTGCTAAGTTCATGGTTTATGTGCCAGATGGCAATGGAGAGGCAAGATGGGTGGAATTGCATTACATCGTTGTCGAAAATCAAAACACCAAGCCCAGTCTTCGTAGTGCCTATATGCGAATGTTCACATCAACTCGTAGCGTTGCAGGGGCTGAAGCTCCCACGTTTATCAATCTTTACGGCAGTAGCGTCTACATCGATGGCGGCGATAAAGGTACTGTTATTTTGGGTGCTACTAATCTTGAAAGCCCGAAAAATATTGACACCAATAGTCGTTCTTTGCTTGGCCTGAACATTAAGGGGCAGATCAATGGAGTGGATAATCAAAGGGCTGTCTATCCAATAAGCCTTTCCGCTTATGCTTCTGTTGATGCGAGGTTTGATCTTATCCTTAGAAGTAACAGTTGTGGTGGCGTGCAATATGGCTACGGTACTGGATCGTCAATTTCAAGAGGCAGCAGCGCAACGTATTCTGGAAGCGTTAATCAAGGCACGAAGTTTGTGCTTGCGTCAGGACAGTTCCCAGATATTAGCGCTGAAGTAAGCGGAACCACTAACTACCTGACTGGTCGTCGCGTAAAAGTTAATGGCAATGGCGTGTATATGACTCACGTCACGGCAATCAATTCTGGGCTCACGGAGATTACAGTTGACCGCGTTCTTCCATCGTCTCTTGCTGAAGTTTCGCTGTCGCGACTTAATGAATACGCCGTAGGAGACG
>Ga0070753_1001319_pt1 | contig 14048 bp, 7 predicted proteins | sample VirMetDEL_Aug_31_FD_77441 | JGI IMG/M metagenome (GOLD analysis project Ga0070753, IMG submission 77441) | Aqueous microbial communities from the Delaware River and Bay under freshwater to marine salinity gradient to study organic matter... | ecosystem: Environmental > Aquatic > Marine > Coastal ... | reverse complement strand
CGTAATGGTACGATCAGCAGTAGGATCAACAACAGTCAACGTGGTTTCAAAGGCGTCATCAGTAGCGCCTTCAAACACGATGTCTGAGTCATCCATAACCAGATCACCAGTCAAGGTACCACCAGTTCTATCCAGGCGGCGGTTGACGGTTTCCTGAGTAGAGTACAGGAGCTGGTTATTGTTGTCGTTTAGATCCTGAGCACGGATAGCAGAACCAGCAAAGAATGTGGTACGTGCTTCATCCGTATCAGTCTCACGGTAAATCCTGATAGCTACGTTGTTACCAGGAGCCGTGTTAAACGAAATAGTTGTAGCGTTGGCGAATGAATATTCAGTTGTAGCCTGAACCACACCGTCAAGGCTTACCTTAACGTCTGATTCCTCAAGATATGGAAAAGTAAAGGAATAGTTAGTAAGTGAACCATTCCCGGTGTATGTGTTCTGTGTAGTAGCCATTACGCATTAACAAAGGAAATGGGTGGATTAAGGGTTTGCAAGTTTACGAATTTCACGTACTTGCTGAACTTTGTTGTCAGTCCATTGTGCTGCATCTTGAGCACCTTTGATGTCACCACGCCCAAGGGCTTTGTCAACCATAAGTTGACCTTGGACACCAGTCCAAACTTCAGGGTGTTGCTGCATAAGTCTGGCTTCAGCGTACTCTTTAGCGTTATTAACAATGGTATCTAGATATTGATAAACAGGAAGTTCCTGTTCTTTAAGTTTAACTTCTTCATAAGTCCTACCTCCACGGCGGAACTCACGCATCTCTTTAATTTGACGGTTAAACTCTTTGTTGCCCATGATAGCTTCGACCTTTTTCCACGGTTGAGTTTCACCGAAGTACTGTCCAATCAAATCACGTTCTTCCGCAGTGTACTCACGGCTGCCTTCAGAAGTAAACCGCAGACGGCTAATACCGTCATAACCAGTCTTCATCAGCCAATCACGCCAAGGCTCAGCTTTGCTGCTAATTTTAACAGGGCTGATAGCGTTAATTGCACGGGCTGCAGGGTTTTCAATATCATTTAGAGGCTTACCAGTCCACAAATCCCGTTGCTCATGCAGGAAGCTAGAGGCAATAGGAGTGCGGTTAGCCACGTAACCCATCAAATCTTGATAAATATCCTTCTGGGAAGCGGTGATGGTGTCGCTAACAATAGCAAGGTTACCAGATTGAGGGATGTTCATACGAATAAGCTGGGCAGTCATGCGGTCCCAAGCTGCTTTATCACCGTTTAGACCGGCCAAGATAGGCTCAACCGAGTGCAACGGAGTCTGGTTAAAGTAAGTGGCAGACAAAGACCAGCCTACTTTATCAGTAATATCTTCAAAGGCAGAGCCACCAATATCATTATAGTAGTAAGCTGCGTCACCAATGATACTTAAGATGGGATCAATACCAGGGATACCTTTATAGGACACCCAGTAGCCACCGATGTTAATCGTCTTAGGCTCCCAACCATAGTTATCACGAAGCTTCTTACGCTCAGATGCGTTAGCAGGACCATTACCACGAATGTTACCGGACAAAGCATACCAAGCCGTAGAGATTGCAGCCATGTGAGAGAATGCAATTCGACCCATGTATTCATGTTTCAGATCTTCGTAGATAGCAAGAGCGTTAGGATCATCTGCCTTTACGCCATGTTCTGCTAGAGCTTCTGCGATCTTAGCTTGGTCATCCCCAGCCAGCAAAACCTTACCGTACTTATTTTTAAACGGTGAGATTGCCATGAACGGGGTGTAGGACATGGCATACTTAAAGTCGTTGATGTTAGTCTTGGGGAACATAAACCAAGGCTTCACCACAGGGACAGCCTCAACAAGTTCGTTAATCCGTTTTGCAAGCGGATCATCAAGGTTTAGCGAAACCTCACCAGAGACAGCTTTAACGTCCTCAGCAACTAGCATACCGTCTTCATTGAACATGCTCTTGTAGTGAGCATCTTCTGCTTCTTTGATGTCAATACCACCTTTTTTGGTAAACACATCATCGTATGCGCGTAGGCGAGCACGGGTAGCACCTTGGATAGTATCCGTATAAGCGTCAACACCACTAAGTCCAGTCAGACCCAGCCGACCCCATTTCATGCGAGCAATGTCACGGTTAGCTTTTGCCCAACCCCATTGCATCAGGTGCCCATAATCACCAGTACGCTTCCACTCTTCAGCAACAGCTTCAAGCTGATCCCATTTCCTAGTCTCTTTAACCACGTAGTCTTCACGGATTTGACTCATCAAAAAGTCATAGTCACCGTGAACTTTTTTCATCCTACGCCCAGCATCACGCAAAGCAAGGATTTGGGTTTGGAAAAGAGCACCGTGGTAGTAGAACGGACGCTTAAGAATCTCAGCATCACGCTGGATAATAGCGCCAATACCGTGACCAAGGATAGAAGTAATCGGTTTCAAAACCATTGCACCGACGTTACCTTTACCAGCGTTCAAAGCAGACTTAACAGACAGAACATTGTTCATCCAGATCGAATGAAGACCACGGGCAAACAAGTTCATATCAGTCTTACCCTCTAGGTTTTTAGGGCTGCGTAGCAGTCCCATAGGGCTGACTTGTTCTGCTGCGTATTTGAATAGTTTTTCAATGGTATCTACATCACCATTGCTGTCAGAGAACGCTTCATAGAACGGGCGAACAAGGTTTGGATTCTGTGATTTAACTTGTTCAATACTTTCTCTAAACCGTTTGAAAGCGCCATGCCGTGCATCCAAAGCTTGCTGAAACTCATTGTTGATAAGCTCAGCTAGTTCACCAGGATCTGCGGACTTCCGCATACGGTCAATCCAATCCTGATTCTTAAGCTGCCAACCTGCAATGTACTTGCTCAGACCAACTTCAGAGATAAGGTACTCAAGTTTGTCCAGGATAATTTCCTGAACTCGGTCATCGTTAGTCAGCTCTTTGAATGCAATGCCAGCTTCAGAAGCAGTAGCAATTTCACGTCCAAGGGTATCCATAACCCTTGCACTAACTTCAGTAATATCACGACCCAGCCACAAGTCGGTCAAGTCAGCAATAGCATTACGGGCTTGCTCTTCCTGAACTGTGTTAAGATAGGAAACCTTTTTACCAAGGATGTTTTTAACGTCCCGGTCTTCAATAAACAGCTTAGCAACATCTTCTTTAGAACCTGCACGGATAATATCACCGTGAATGTTCCAAGCTGCATCTTTCATTTCCTGCCGTGTAATACGGAAACCATCAACAACAGCATCAAAATCACCAGCATCACGTGTAGCTTCAGCCAAACCAGCCATAGCATTACGTGATTTACCTAACACAAGACCACGCTTAAGGAACGGACCAGACAGCATAGGAGCGGGATCGCCTTCACGCAAACCCTTCTTAATCATAGTAGTGTCTACCATGTTAGAAGGCACAGCATCAAGATCAATAGTCCGACGTGCAAGCTCGTTAGCGTTAGCAAGACCAGGAGTTACTTCAGGCATGTAGGTGCCAAACAGCTGAGGATCAGCTTCTAACTTAATAATAGCCTCCTCATCCATCTGCATCCGACGGCTGGTTTCGTTAGCCTCAATAGTCCTTTGCAGGTTACTCTTAGTGGTAACGTCCGTAGTACCAGTTTCAGCCAGTTGTTTCTCAAGCGTGTTAATTTCGTCTTGCAGAACCTTAGCGTTAGCTCGGTTTGGTTTAGTAGCAAGAGCTTGTTTTAGTTCAGCAATGCGAGTAACAGTTTCAGCATCGCTACTATCTACCATACCCTTTTTATATGCTTTGGCTACATCATCTTTGGGTTGGAACCATTTCAGCATACGTGGAGCAACTACAGTTGCAGCACCCAAAGCATCTGCCAAAACGCTGAGACCAGAGTTTTCCAGCATTGCACGGGCACGAGTAACTTCAAGAGGTTCTTTCTCAGACTTCTTTAGCCAACGCGGTAGACCCAGTTGTGGTGGTGCAATTTCAGCAATTTTACTGACGATACCACCATCTTCCAAAGCAGTGTCTTGGAAACTAGCGAGAGCACCTTCAAATGCTGCAACACCGCCAACACCGACAGCACCTTTAACAAGTTTAGGAGCTTGTAGTGTAAGTGTACGTGCAGTAATAGCTTGACCACCAACAAATGAGGGAAGCATTACGGATGCAAGTCTACGGACTTTTTGACGAGCAGGATCATCAAACTTGCTCATCTCGTCCCATTGTTTGTTGATGTTTTCCAGGTTCATACCAAGACGGTTGCCTACGGTAGTAAACAGGTCAACAGCAACGTCAGCTGCTCCACGCGATATGGTCTGGAAGTTTTCTGACGTTTCCCGCATAAACCAGGACACATCTTCAGACAGTGTAGCGCCAGGTCTGCCACTGCCATACATAAAACCACTGCCACGATAAAGCTTTTTAAACTCTGGTTTTACATAAGGAACATCGTTTATATATTCAAGGTGATCCTTTTTATAAGTACGCCCATTAGGGAACGTAACAGTGTCATTTTCAACAGGAGGTTTTTCAGGAACCTGAGCAATTAGTTCAGGTGCTACATTATTCTCTTCCGGTTGTTGTTCTTCGGGAATCATGGCAACCCTCCGATAATAGCTTTCATGTCCTCAATGTCTTTCATAGTTAAAGGGCGAATAAGTCCGCCAGCGTGACCATGAGTTGTATGCCCAGAATCACCAGATCCTGTGGTTAAACCTGGTCCCTTAATGTCTTTAAATAGATTTAATTTACGCAAAGCATAAATAACTTTACCTGTAGCACGGATGTCAGCTTCGTAGTTTGCTTCTGTTGTGTAAACATGGAAGTCAGCAGCTTCGTTCCAAGGATGGTACCCAGTAGCTTTATGTACTTTAGGAGTTACACCACCAAAATCAATGTGCTCTGAAATTCTAAGTCCAAATGCATTTTGAAGCATTGTATAAGAATCTTTATAAGCTTTTTTGTTGCCTTTGTAAGTCAGTGCACCAGTCCAGCTGCGTTCCAATCCATCAGGACCAGTGCGATTTTGCATCTGTTGAGCCAGAGCAGGGTTCCCATAACGTTGTACGTTAGTAACAGCACCACCAGCAGCTGCAGTCCGACGAAGAATCTCATCATCAGTAACAGCTTCTCTAAGCAGCCGATTTAGACGTTGATCTGTTGTTTGCCGTGAAGCAAGGTCAATAATAGCCGGTTGCATCCGTTGTGGCTTTCCTTCAGTTTCAAGGGCTTGGTTTACAATTTCATGCAGCTCACGTCCCATAGGGTCATTAGCATGGAGAGCACGTAAAACACCAGGCACACGAGGATTAACAACCTCCTGTTCAATATCTTGAATCAGTTGACTACGCTCAGCACTGTTAAGAACAAAGTTTTCTTTCAGATATTCAACCGGATTAGCACGGAATGCATCAATTTGTTCTTTAGGAGCAGCGTAAGGCAGATAGTTTGTACCCGCTTCTAATGCTCCACCTGCACTTTTGGGAACAAATTCCCCAAAGAAAGTACCGAACTTGCCCTGCTTGGTCGGGTCATACCCAGGGGATTGAGGGTCAGCAGGGTTGTAAACAGCAAACTTACCTCGTTTATTAGCAATTTCATCTAAAACAACCTGTATAGCGTTAGCTTGATCTGCAGTACCTGTTTGATCGTACTGAGCTTTAAGGACTTGGTTAACTCGTTGTTTAGCGTGAAGACGTGCTAAACGTAAACCAGACTTAAGTTCATCTAGATTAGTGCTACCAAGAGAAGTCCGAAGAGCTTCATCTAAAGCAGTATTCAAATCAGCATCTCCGACACCGAACTTAGCACGTTCTTTATCTTGATCACGTGCAATCTGCAAATACTGTGCTTTCAGTTCAGGGCTTGCAGACGCTTGGGCAACAGCTTGTGCGGTTAGCTGGAAGTTATCAGCAGCTTCTTTAAATGCGCCTGCGTAGTACTCATCATTTTGACGTTGAGTAGCTTGGACAATAGCATCGTCTAATGCAGTAAAATTGGCACCTGGACGTAATGCCTTAAGACGTTGACGTGCTTGACGGTAATCTGCAACACTACAGGTACCAGTTTTCATGCACTCTGCTACAAAGTCTTCTGACACCTTTTGAACTTTGAAGTTAGCTTCACGCTCATTCAGCATCAGTTCGTTAAATTTAGATGCACGAATTTTATCAAGGTTATCCTTGAAATCATTCATAATGCCACGGTGATAAGTACCGTACTTCTGCTTTTTGGGATCGTGTTGTGCAACTTCATCAACCAAAGCCAGAGCCTCAACACGGCTCAAAGTACCTGCTTTAACAAAGTCTTCAATATCCTCTAAAGCAACAAGCAGTGCTTGACGGTTATCAAGTGTAACCAATTGACCTTCTTTGTTAAGAACAGTCAGACCACGGTAGTTAGCGTGAAGAGCACTCAAACTGTATTGACCGTTAGTATCCTTTTTAAGGAACGATGCTTGGTAACCTCTACGAAGATCCATAGAAGTTTCAACAGTATGAGCGTTACGGATACTTGTAATGTAACTTTGACCCAGAGTGTTAACCGCATCATAGTACGGTTTCATCGTAATCTTATCTGGATTAAAATTCTGGCTAATGCCAAAATTAGTCAGATCAGTCCGGGCAAAGTGAGAGAAGACAATACCTGCTCTGTGTTGATCAGTACCTACATCCTTTAAAGCAAAAGTAGCACCGTAACGGTCTTTGTACTCTCTGTTAACGTTGTTAAGCTTGTACCGTTCCCACCGATCTGGAATACCTTTCTTTTGCTCACCGACATAGTAATCTGTGACGTGTGCACGTCTCCAAGATCCTGCAGCAATACTTTTGATGTAGTTAACTTGTTCAGTAGTACCACCGGCTTTCAACTGTTGAATAGAGGCATCACCAGTGATCTGGCTAGCCTCTCTCCACTGTTCAATGTCGGCTTGACGTGAGGCAATCTCTTCGTCAGTGATACCGTAGTTGTTCATTGCGCCAAGCTTACGGATGTCGTCTTGTGCAGCAATGTACTGAGAGTCAATATACGCAGACGCTTTTAACTCAGCAAGGCGTCCAATCGTGGGTGAAAACTGTCTTAGAGCCTCAAGGTTCTGAAGTTCACGATTAACTTGAATCGCATCTTCAGCGTTAAGTTTTTTCTCTAAGGCATCAAGATTTTTTAGGGAAGATTCCGCTTGTGCCCGTAGGCCAGTCGTGTAATCTGGCGCCTTTTCTGGTTTAAACCCTTGGGCAAACTTAACACCAGTAAACAACTGTTGTTCTTTGAACGTTGGAAATTCAGCCATTTCTTATTATCCAGTTGATTTTTGTGGCATGTTTGGTTTTTGAATACCAAAGAAACTACCGCCAGGCGCAGTCATCTGCCAACCCTTCTCCACGTAAGGCATTGTAGAGCTAGCAATCTTCAGACCAGTAGCAAGACCGGTAGGAGACACATCCTGATACGGCATATCAAAGCCCATTTCCATAATAGGCGGCGGACCAATAGAAGCCATAGCTCGGTCGTTAGCAGCTTTAAGGGAAAGGTTAGTTGCCTTCATGTCCTCAACAGCTTTACCAACAACAGCTTGTTTCTGTTTAGTAAGTTGTGCAGTAGCAACACCAAACTGTCCGTAACTAGAAACAGCAGCAGCACGAGCAGCAGTACGTCCGTAAACTTCACGAGCTGCATGTGCACCGGCGATCTCTGTTACACGCTTGACCATATCAGCTTGTTTAAAAGCTGCAACTTCAAGGGTAGTGTTTGTGTTACGTTGGATGTTAACCCAGTCTTTCCAGGCAGCTGCCCAGTTGTTATCTAGTTGCTGGTCAACACTATCAAGCCTGGCAATAAACTGCTGACGCTTGAAGTCGTTTCGCATATCACGAGCTAGGTTGGCAAAGACACGTTGCCGTGCTTCCTCACCCGCTCGTTTTTCATCTTCGGTCGGTAATAGACCTTCCAAAAGGTTTAGACCTAAGCCAACACCGGCAAAGATCATGCCGACGCCAGGGATCAATGAACCTACTGATGCAGCTTGTTTAGCAATGCTTAGTGGATCATCTGGATCAATACCTTTAGATAATGAAAAAGCTGCGCTTGCAATACCTAATCCAGTACCAATGCCTAGACCACCGCTTGCAGCGGTACTGTTTCCTAACGGATTAGCTGGTCCAGTTAAACCGGTTTTATCTACGCCAAAGCCGCCAGAAAAAAATGATGAAGGGTTTAAACCAGCACCAAGGCCGCCGGGACCGCCTAGGCCGACTCCTGCGAGTTCTCCGAATGACATAATCGTACAATTTCTATAGAGTAAACATTATCAGGTCCATCCGGGAAAACCCGTAGTACCTTAAAACCTAAAAACCTAACGAAGTTGATAAGTTGTGTATTTTCAATATCAATAGTTGTCCAAAGATAAGGACGACTTATATGTTCCATCAACGCCTTACCAAACCTAACTGCTGTTCTAGGGTTTTCTTTAACCTTATTAGTCATCTGAACCCAAAAGCAGTTATCTTCGTTGACTCCATATGCACCATAAAGACTCCCATCCGGTCCGTAGAACAGGTAGGAGTCATCTTCATGGATATACATAGCAAGTGAAAGCACAGGATGTTGTCCTACCCTTTCAAAGTCTTGCAAGCCTCTCGGCAGCATTTGGCTGGTTAGCTCTAGTACGTCGTCAATGGTAGCTGGTTTAAAGGTAAAACCACGGGTGGATGTAGTCATTAGGCACGTCTATAGAAACCAGTGTTGTACTTACCTTCCCAATTCAAACTCAACAGACTGACTGGGAACGGAGTGTCACCAACAATCTTAAAGGTCAAGTTATCATTACGTTGATAAATAGGGATGGTATGTGTAGCGTTGGCAGACATGTTTACGCTGTTCAAATTATAACTGTATGGAGCTGTAGCTTCAACAGTTTGACTCCATTCAGGTCTGCCGGTAATGGTAATGTCATACTTCACAGGACCGCTAAGACCTGTCGAAACTTTGACACGATGAATAATAAGATCAGATGTGAAGTCAGAAACTGCAGACGACCCTTCAGTTTGAGTTACAAAAAACTTAGGAAGAGTAACTTCCATGTTGTAAACGTAACCAATGATCAGATCCCTGCCACGATAATCACCATCAACATCCACGTAGTAGTCCCCAGCAGAGCCTGCAACAGTGGGGTAAAGCACAGCGCCTACCGATTCACTAGACAGCACGTTAGAGCCGCCTATATAGCCTCCTAGGACCAGTACAGAGAACGTTTTACCGCTGATGTTATCGTAAGGAAGGTGAATACGAGTTTTATCTGTACTTGAGGTATAGACTCGGTACGGGTTAACGTCCCAAACATCTAAGCAGATGTCAGTCTTTTCACCTGTAGGCAAAGTCAGGAAACCTTCTTCGTTAGCTTGAGTCAAGTCATAAGACTGGACAAACACGTTACTACCGTTTTTAACAACAGCGTAATAAGTGTTAGCATCAAAGAACTGATCTAGCAGAGTACCAGTCAACTCCCACTTATACCAAGCAGCAGCTCGTCCTTGACCTTGTTGCTCTAGGAACCGGTATTGGTAGACAGTCGCACTATCAGTTGTACCCAGAGAGACAAGTGAGATCGCAGGTGATGCGATCATATTGTCAATTGTTTCAGGGATTAGCTCTGGTACAATTTTAGTTTGCTCAACCATCACTGGTGGGCGGTCTGTACTAATCTCAGCCAGTTCATACAAACGAGTGAACAAAGGTGTCTTAGATACAAACGCCAGGGTAGTACCGAGGTTGACTGCCTCTACATCAGCATCACACTCATAACTTGACAACTCGTTAATCTTAGCTGTCTTAGGGCTGAGAATGTCAGCATCAGTTGTGAGGATGAATTGTTCAGTATCACTAAATAGTACCAGACCCACAGCAGCAGGTCGGACGTAACGGTGGTTAACCGGTCTCACAGACGATGCAGTGATGTCAATAGGGTCATCATCAGTAACGGTCAAAGCCGTTGTAACCCAGAAGTTAAAGTAATCACCAGCTCTACTTAACACAACAGCTTCGTTAGACAGGAAGCCAAGTCGGTTACGATAGAAGAATAGGTTGTTAATTTTTTGACCAACAAAACTGGGATTAGGATTAGTGGTTGTATCACCGACTAAACGATCTTCCCAGGTTACTGGACCAAAGGTAAACGAGCCATCAGCTTGACGTACAAGCTGGTGTGGCATAGTCAGCTCATCAAACTGATATTGAATACCAGGAGCAGTAGTTTCTTCCCAAACACCGGTACCGTATGTACCAGAGTCAGTCACAAACTTGACATACATATCATCGACATCAATGTCAACCGTATTAACTACCTTAACAACGTAACCGTTTTTACATTGAATAGGAAGGTCTGCAACAGTAGCTGTGGTTTCCTGGAAGACGAACATTGCATCTTCAGACGGAGCACCCACAACTTCAATCGTAAAAGCAGCAGTACAACTAATGTACATACCGGGACCAACACGTACAGCAGTGTACGTTTTACCACCAAATGTTTGTCCGTTAATATCACCGACCAAATCGTTGATAATAGCATCTACATCACCACCACTACCAGCGTTATAAGTAGCCCGCTCAGTTCCATCAAGGAAGATTTTATAGTGACCAGTACCAACTACTTTAAGAACTACAAACGCTTCGTTTGGTTTAGCAGCTGTGGTTGCTGATTTAAGAGCAACTGTCTTTGCTTTATTAAGAACAAAGGTGTAGTCATTAAGAGTAAGAAGTTCAATGTCGTCAGCAGTAGCGCCGTACAAATAACCGTTAGACGGAGTAGCGGATATGACACAGTTAGTTACCTCAGCATCGTAGTTAGTTTTGGCTGTGCCTTCAGCAGTAACCGCATTGTTATAATTAGTCTGTGCGGTGTTCATGGCTGTCAAAGCCGTTGCCAGCTCTGTTGCGTTACTGGTAGCAGCAACAGTCAGTTTAGCTTGATAGACTTGATAGCCTTGTGCTGCAAGTAACGGGTGCTCATCAGTAAGCTCTGTACCTAGTGCGTAGTTAGCGGGCAACGTTGTAGCCGTGCTAATAACTGCATCAGCATTTTTAACTAGGTAGACACCATCTTCGTTCTTCAGAATACCTGAACTAAGATACTGTTCAATTTGACCAGTAGGATAGTTATAATTAACTGCAAACAAAGACTCAGTGGTTGAGTTTTGGCCAGCCAGTTTTTCAGCGTAATCAGCTTGAGCTGTGTTCAACAGTGCTAACTTAGCAGCAGTATCAGTAACAGCAGCATTGTACGCAGTTAAGTCAGTTTGAAAATTAGTTTGATTACACGTGCCAGGTACACCCGTATTGCTACCCATGTTAACACGCCTAGGGCTGCCATCAAGCAGGCTCCATACACGGAACGTGTTATCAGCATACTGTGCTACATATTTCTCTTGAGCGTCCCTCAGGATAGAAAACCATTTGCCTGAAGTGCTAGCGTTATAAAGTTCGGTCACATATTGACCGCCAGGACGCTTTAGCAAACCAAGGGCATAGTCAGGAAACGCATTGACAGAATCCTTGAGTTGTCCAGGAAACTTACGGTTGTCGGGTTGTTGCGAAATGCCAAGCAAAAAGTTTGGTATCCGTTGGGTAATAGTGCTCATCGCATCAAGGCTTGGAAAGGTTGATAGCTATTGTAATAATTCGTCCCATCTTTGAAGCCGAACATAGAGTAATCACCCTGGTTGCAGTCATATTCAAGTGCTGCAGCCCTAGTCATCATCTCTTGCTCTTGTAACAAAGCTTGGAGTTCACGGTCACCCACCATCTTCACACAACACATACGTGCAGCTCGCGCAGTAATGTACTGTTGAAAGGCAGGAGGTACATCAGTAAAATCAAAGTACCACACTACATCAGCTTCTACATCTTTAGTAAAAGTGTAGGTATGATTTAGCCGATCATACAACTTACCGTTTCTCCTAACCAAATCAAACTCTTCACGATGATGATCATGATTAGCATCAATCTGAAGCAAGTTAGAAGGATAGGCTATTTCGTTGGTCGTCGTATCACGGGCTAACGTATAATGACGTTCAGTGTTAAAGATCCAGCCTTCTGCTTGGACCTGTTTATTGACTTCCCGGAGGGTGTTAAGTACAATAGATACTTCAGGGTTCTGGAGATCTAATGTGGTGACAGGAGCCTGTCCCACTGAGCTAAGTATTTGATTAACAGCATCCAGTTCGGTGGACACAGCATAAGTAGGAAAGGGCATAATTACCTATCACAAAGTAAAAAAAAGGGGCAGCCGAAGCCACCCCCAAAGATATAAAAAAGAAAGATCAGAATGCAGCGTTGCCGGTAGAACCAGGAGCAGCACCTGCCAGCAGCTCAACACAAGCAGCGGGGTTCAGGTAATCGGCGCCCATTGCCAGACGACCCAGGATCACGTCACCCTGATAAATCACGGAAACGTCACCGGAGGTCACTTGGACCTGAGGACCAATAGCCTCAACACAACCAGCAGCTTCGCGCTGGAAGATCAGACCGCAGCTGTTAGCGAATTCGGTTTCTTCACCGTACTCGTTGTTGATGCCAGTAACATCGTTAGCAGCGTCTTCAACAGCAGCTTCAACGAACGAACCGAGGTTACCAGGAGAGGTCTTACCAGGGTTGGTAGCAGAAGCAGTACCGAACTTGGTACCGTAGTTGCTGAAGAACGGAATGTTCATCGACTTGTAGATCTTGATGCCAGCGATCTCAACGATACCCTGACCGCTTTGCAGGGACTGACCCTGAACATCACGGTTAACCAGGCCGCTGTCGCCAACTTGCTGGATCAGAGCGTAGTACTGACGGGGGTTGAGGACACCCACACGTCCGTCCTGACTGACACCCTTTTCGTCCATAGCAGCAGCTGCATCATAGAATGCAGTCACCAGCTTGGCAGCATCATAAGCTTCGGAAGCATTACCAGTACCCACACGAATCTGAGTACCGCCAGGCTCAACGAAGTTAGCCTTAGTAATCGGGTGAGCAGCACGTGCACCGCGAGCGATAGCACGGAAGATCAGACGATCATACTTCTCAGCAAGAGCGAAGCCGATCTTACGGGAGATCTCGCTACGCAGGTCGTAATGGCTGAGAACTTCATCCAATTCGTACACGAATGCACTGGAGATCAGAAGGTCATCACAGGTGATGGTCTTCTCATTCACCGGAGGTGCACCTTGGTCGTTACCGAGGATGCTGTTACCAGGCGTGTGGTACTCAGCAGTCGTGCGACCGGTGTAGATGAATTGCATCGAGGAGCCCCCACGAAGGGTGCGCTTCATCACCAAGTCACGGGCGATAGTATTAGTTTGGAACCCTTTGAACATCTCACCGCTAAAAAGCTTGAGATAAAGGGCACGAGCGTCACCAGTAGAGTTAGCCTGACCAGGACGAGTAAGCTGGGCAGGGTTAGTGCTGGACTGGTGATCAAATGAACCAGGATAAGCCATTGTTAAAAAGGAGAAAAGTTAAGTTACTTGCTCCCAAACGTTTGGAAAATTTTTTGTTTTATTTTGTGGTCTATCCCACCGTCTAGACGGCGAAGGGTGTCTCCGTAGAGGCCAACGCCAAGGAAGGGAGAGTCCGACTCTGAGGTGCTCTCCCAACTATTTTAGAGGTTACCTTTCAGGCACTTCTGTTGTTTTCTGCATTCAGGTTTTTTATCACCGCAGAAACCGCAACGCTTGAACACTTGCTGACCGGTAGACCGGCTGAAGGGGACAGGTTTAGCGGTTTGTTTTTTAGATTGATGAGCCATCAACGTTGAATAGTTTTGGTGTAAGACACGCCGCGATACTTGTAGGTGACTTGATAAGCCATGATAATCTCCAAGTACTTGACCCCCGTTCCATGATCAAGTGACATGCGTCCCACGCAGGGATGAACGGACGGCGTGTTAGCCGACTGCAGGTGCAGTCAGTGCGACCGGAGTAGCTTCAACAGAAGCGAGGTCTAGCGGAAAGTTGTGAGCATTACGTTCGTGCATGACTTCAAATCCAAGGTTAGCTTGGTTAAGGATGTCAGCCCAAGTACGCACAACACGCCCCTGACTATCCAGTAGGGACTG
>Ga0070753_1001314_pt1 | contig 14066 bp, 17 predicted proteins | sample VirMetDEL_Aug_31_FD_77441 | JGI IMG/M metagenome (GOLD analysis project Ga0070753, IMG submission 77441) | Aqueous microbial communities from the Delaware River and Bay under freshwater to marine salinity gradient to study organic matter... | ecosystem: Environmental > Aquatic > Marine > Coastal... | reverse complement strand
GCGTTGTAGTTGACCCAGCCGTTTTCGAGCGGCCACTGCAGGGAAGCGTACTGGAGGGCTGCCGAGAGTGCGTTCGGGAAGACGTCCCACGAGGTGGGTACTATGCGCATCCACTGGCCCGTGGCGAACAACAGCACCATGAACACGATGCCGTTGAGCACCCACAAAAAGTCGAGCGTGTAGTGAAACCACAGGTTCAGGCTGATTCGCTGCGGTGCGCCTTTTGTGCGAAACAGCCCGGTGTTGTTGCGGGTCCAAAAAGCGTCAGGACGCCGAGTGGTGCGCACGAGCCATCCCGTGCGAATGATCAGCAACAGAAAGAAGCTATTGAGAAAGTGCTGCCACCCGAGCCATGCCGGAATGCCCACCGGGGCGCCCTCTGGCAACTCACTGAAACCGGGGTAGTCGGTGAGGAAAGACTGCCCGGCTGGCAGCTCGCGAATCCAGCGCGCGATCAACACCACAACCGCGAGCAAGACAATCGCGCCACCAATGGCGAGCGCGAGTTTGACCGGGCGCGACAGGGTGCGGGCGGGGGTGCCCGGTGTGGGCCGTGGGGCTGGCGTTGACATGGGGGCCTCTCGCGAACTACGAACAGCGAACTACGAACTCAGAACTGCCGAACTACGTACTACTTGGAGCGCTTGCTGATTTCTTCGATCAGTTGCGGCACAACTGTGAACACATCCCCGACAACACCCAGATCGGCGACATCAAAGATGGGCGCACTCGCGTCGGTGTTGATCGCGACAATAGTTTTTGCCGTCTGCATGCCGGCGCGGTGTTGGATTGCGCCAGAAATTCCGAGCGCAATGTACAACTGCGGCGACACCGTTGTGCCCGTCTGACCCACTTGGTAGGAGTGCGGAACGTAGCCGGCATCCACCGCTGCTCGGGAGGCACCAACGGCTGCTCCGAGCGAGTCGGCGAGCTGGTCGACGAGAGAGAAGTTCTCGGCAGAACCGAGCCCGCGCCCACCGGAAACCACGGTCGTTGCCGTGCGCAATTCGGGGCGACCGGATGACGCGAGCGTCTCGGTCTCGGAATCGATGCGTGCGTGCACCTGAGCATCCGCGCCAGCGTCGCCCACGGGCTCGCGCGTGACGGTCGCGGTGGTGGCAGCAGCTCGGTTTTCGATCGAACCCGCTCTGAGTGTCACGATCGTGACGTCGCCAGCAGCCGTAGCTTCGACCGTGTACGAACCACCGAAGACGGAGTGGGTTGCGACGACGGATTCACCCTCGGGGCGAACGTCGACAACGTCGACGAGGAGTCCAGCGCCGAGGCGAGCGGCAAGCCGACCGGCGATGTCGCGGCCCGTCGAGGTGTGGGGCACAAGCACGGTGCTCGCGCCGAAGTGCGCCACGGCTGCGGCGAGAGCGTCGACCTCGGGGGAGGTGAGAGCCTTGCCAACGAGAGCCGATTCGCCGATGAAAGCGGCTTCGGCACCGAGAGCGCCGAGAGCATCACCGAGACCAGTTGCTGTGCCGGGGGCTACAGCTGCGACGGCTGTAGGAGCGCCGAGGAGGGCGGCTGCTCCGAGCATCATGGCTGCGGTGTCGCGAGGCTCGCCCGCGGCCGAAACTTCAATAAGAGTGAGAACGTTAGTCATGTCAGGCTCCCGGTTAGATCAGTCGGCGGCTGGCGAGGAAGTCGGCGATGGCCACTCCCGCGTTGCCTTCGTCTTCGATGATGGTTCCCGCGGTGCGCGCGGGGCGTTCCGTTGTTGACACAATCGAGGTCGCAGAGCCACTGGCATCGATGCCGAGGTCGGCGAGGCTCATCACTTCGAGTGGCTTCTTTTTGGCACCCATGATGCCCTTGAAGCTGGCGAAGCGAGCGTCGGGGTTTTGCTCGTTGATGGAGATGACAGCAGGGAAGCTCGCGCTCACCGACTGGTCGCCGTACTCGGTGGTGCGTGCACCCGAGACGCCGTCGGCGGTGATGCTCACCGAGCTGAGGAACGTAAGCTGCGGGGCACCCAGGTGCTCGGCGATCATCGCGGGGATGACGCCACCGCGGCCATCCGTCGACTCATTGCCCGCGATCACGAGGTCGGGGCTCTGGGTCTTGATCGCAGCGGCGAGGGCGCGAGCGGTGAGGCCGAGGTCGGCGCCGGCGAGGCCAGCATCCACAACGTGAACTGCCGAAGTGGCGCCCATCGCGAGGGCTTTGCGCAAAGCGGCCGTGACAGAAGCGGGGCCCATCGAGAGCACAACAACCTCGATGGAGGAGTCGGCGTCTTTAGCGGTCAAAGCGACCTCGATGGCACGTTCGGAGATTTCGTCGATGACCGCATCACTTGCGCCACGATCGAGAATGCCCGTCGCGGTATCGAGCTTTCGGTCGCCCCAGGTGTCTGGAACTTCTTTGAGCAGCACCACAATTCTCATGAAAGCGGATCCTTTACCTCGTTGTAGGGCGATCACGCGCACGCGAATCGCCACCCGTGTCAACGAATCTACCCGCCTGTGCTGTAAGGGTCACAGTGCCGTGTGGAATCGGACAACTAAACCGGCGCTCTGAGGGCTGAACGGGTGTGTGTTTACACAATTGGCCGTGCGGCTAGGCGCTTGCCTGTTGCGCGCTGACTCTGCGCGGCGACACCGAAACGCTAGGCGGCGACGACACCGATCTTGCCGATGCGCGAGCCCGTGATCTTCGCGAGCGACGCAATATCGCTCGCGTCGTGGCGCTTCGCCGCGTGCACGATGATCGCGGCACACGCTTGTGCGTCGGCGAGAGCGTTGTGGTGCTCGAAGTCTTCGAAACCTGCGGCCATCGCGGCAACCGGCAGTTTGTAGGAGTCGAGGTGGTAGGTCTTTCGCGCGATCTGCAAACTGCACAGATACCGAAACGAGGGTGCCGGAACACCCGTCGCCGCGCTCGCCGCAGAGATGACCCCCATGTCGAATCCCGCGTTGTGCGCGACCAGATGGTCACCGTCGGCGAAGTCACGCAAGGCCGGGAGCTGTTCGTTCCAGGTGAGGGCGGCCGTGACATCCGCAGCGATAATTCCGTGGATGCGAGTGTTCCACTCGTTGAAGACGTCGTGACCGAGAGGCGGCTGGATGAACCAACTCGCCGTGTCGACCACAACACCGCCGCGCACTTTCACGAGACCCACCGAGCATGCGCTCGCGCTCGAGGAGTTGGCGGTCTCAAAGTCGATCGCGGTGAAATCTAGCGGCATGAATCGATAGTCGCACAATCGACCGACGATAGGGGTGCGGCGCGTGCGGCTGGGGCCAGCGTGCCGTAGCGTGCGGCTACCGTTGTGAATATGAGCGAGAACGAAGAACCCACCCTGCAGGCACCGATCGAGTTCGACGCGGCTGAGCCGGCGCCCGCCGAGCCCGCAACTTACGACCATGCACTTGAGGCCACACCGTGGCGCGGCGTCGTGGCAATCGTCTTGTTGCTCGCGGCGATGTTCTTTTTCAGTTTTGTGTTGGGGGCGATCGCTTACGCCTTCGAGTTCCTCACGGGGGGCATGAGTTTTGACGACCCCGACTCGCTCGTGGCGATCACACCGTCTGTGCTGCTGTCGAGCAACCTCGCTCTTGCCGCGCTCATCCCGCTGTCGATGCTGTTGCAACGGTGGCTGTTTGGCGTGCCCGTGCGCTACCTGTTCTCGGTCACGGGCGCATTTCGCTGGCGTTGGTTCGGCCGCCTCGCGCTCATCATTGTTCCCGTGTGGGCCGTGTACATCGGGGTTTCTTTCTTTCTCGAACCCTCGGGGGAGCTGCGCATCGACGGTAGTGTCATCGCACTGCTGGCAGTCATTGTGCTCACAACGCCTCTGCAAGCGGCAGGCGAAGAGTTCGGTTTTCGCGGGCTCGTGCAGCGCTCGGTTGGCTCGTGGTTCAGAAACCCGATAGCAGCCTTCATTGTCTCAACCGTCATCTCGGGTGCGGCTTTTGGAATCGCCCACTTCGCCGCCGACCCGTGGCTCATCGCCTACTACTTCCTGTTTGGAGTCTCGGCGTCGATTGCCGCTCGCTTTACGGGCGGGCTCGAGGCGCCCGTTCTCGTGCACGTCGTCAACAACGTGTTCATCTTTGTGCTGGCGGCTCTCTTCGGCCAGCTCGATGCCGGGATCGACCGCAGCGAGGGTGCGGGCGGGCCGTTCGTTCTCTTGCCGATAGCGATGGTGTTGGGTGCCGCCGCGCTGAGCGCGTGGTGGGCTCGCCGCAACGGTGTGGCCGTGCGAGCGCCGCGCCCACTTGCTCGCCCGGTACGATAGACCTCCGTGGCTCTAACTATTGCAATCGTCGGACTCCCGAATGTCGGCAAGTCGACCCTGTTCAACGCTCTGACCAAATCGTCGGTGCTCGCCGCGAACTACCCGTTCGCAACAATCGAGCCCAACGTTGGCATTGTGACCCTGCCCGACCCGCGCCTCAAGGTGCTCGCGGGCATCTTCGGTTCGGAGCGCATTCTGCCCGCCCCGGTGTCGTTCGTCGACATCGCCGGCATCGTCAAAGGCGCTTCGGTCGGTGAAGGTTTGGGCAATAAATTCCTCGCCAACATTCGTGAAGCAGACGCCATCGCTCAAGTCGTTCGTGGCTTCGAAGACGCCGATGTTGTGCATGTCGACGGCAAAGTCGATGCGGCAAGCGACATGGAGACCATCAACACCGAGCTCATCCTCGCCGACCTGCAAACTCTCGAAAACGCGCAGTCCCGTTACGACCGCGATCTGCGGGCCAAAAAGATCACGCAGTCGACCATCGACACGGCGGCCTCTGCCGTGGCGTGGCTCAATGCGGGAAAGCCCTTGAGCGCGTCATCCATCGATCTCGAACCGATCAAAGACTTGGGCCTCCTCACTGCGAAGCCCTTTATCTACGTGTTCAACGTTGACGAAGCAGTGCTGACGGATGCCGCGGCCACCGCCGCACTCGCCGCCCTCGTCGCTCCAGCCAAGGCCGTCTTCCTCGACGCCAAGCTCGAGAGTGAACTCATCGAACTCGACGAAGCGGATGCCGCGGAGCTGCTCGCCTCGACCGGGCAAACCGAGAGCGGACTCGACCAGCTCGCCCGCATCGGCTTCGACACTCTCGGCCTGCAGACCTACCTCACGGCTGGCCCCAAAGAGACTCGCGCGTGGACGATCCCGAAGGGTGCGAAAGCCCCGCAGGCTGCCGGTGTTATTCACACCGACTTCGAAAAGGGTTTCATCAAGGCCGAAATCATCGGCTTCGACGACCTCGTCGAGACCGGCTCGATCGCCGAGGCTCGCGCCAAGGGCAAGGCCCGCATCGAAGGCAAAGAGTACGTCATGCAAGACGGCGACGTGGTGGAGTTCCGGTTTAACGTCTAGCACGCCGTGCGTGCTCGCGTGCGTCTCTGCGGAGGAGTTCGGGCGTGAATGGCGCGTTGCGGAGGACTTTGCGGCTGCGGCATCCACCGATCTCCTCCTGAGGCGGCGCTAACCGAGCTCGAGCTGAGCGCCAACCAAGCTCGACGTGACCTGGCACGCTCGGCGCGGTTCACTCCGACGCGGACTCGTTTCGCAGCCGCGGTTCGACCCGGCGCTCGGGGCGCACGCCCGACTTGTTGGCGTAGAAGGCGCGGATGACGTCCATGTCGTGCGACATATCGCCCGTGAGCTCGATGGTCGGGCCGAGCCCGGTCGTCATCGTCGTGCGGTCGACGTACCCGAGGGTGAGAGGCAGCTGGGCTTCGCGGGCGATGCGGTAGAAGCCCGACTTCCAATGGGTGTTCCCCGAGCGGGTGCCGTCGGGGGTCACAACGAGACCGAAGACGTCGCCCGAGCGAATGCGGTCTAACACCTCGCCGACGACGGCACTCGGAGCCTCACGATCGACCGGAATGCCACCGAGGCCTCTCATGATTGGCCCTCGCCAGCCGCGGAAGAGGCTCTTTTTGCCTAACCAGCGAATGCGCATGCGGAGTCGCCACGTGATGGCGAGCATGAGGACGAAGTCCCAGTTCGACGTGTGCGGTGCGCCGATCAGAATACTGGGGCGATCCGGTGCAGGCTCGCTCACGAGGCGCCACCGGCTGAACGTCCAAAACACGCGGGCGATCACGCCTCGAAGCAACATGGGTCAAGCATAAGTGGCCGAGTGCCTGAGGCATCCGCGCCGCTGCTCTTTTAGTGCGCGCGAAACTGTGCCGCTAGTGCGCGCGAAAACTCTTCGGCTGCCGCAGCGCCCCCTAGCCGAGGCGGAAGTTGCGAACGCTCAGCACGTCGTCGGCCCAGGAGATCTGGGCTAGCGAGTCGACGATGACCGTCGCGCCCGCGCCGTCGACGTCGCTGCCGATGCCAACGACCACGCCAACACCTGCGGCGAGAGCGGCGCGGATGCCGGCGGGGGCATCCTCAAAAACTACGCACTGGGCGGGGTCAACGTCGATGGCTTTCGCGCCGGCCAGATACGGCTCGGGATGCGGCTTGCCGTTCACGACATCATCGGCCGTGATCACGACGTGAGCGGTGATGCCCGCAGCGGTGAGCCGCATGCGAGCGAGTTCGGGAGTCGCCGAAGTAACAACGGCCCAGCGGTCGGCGGGCAAGGATGCCGTCAACTCGCGTGCACCGGAGAGGGGGCGTGTGTCGTGCGAGACGGCAATCTCATCCTGTTCGAGGGCGTCGAATGCTTCCTCGGCAAGCTCAGGGGCGACGAGCCTCGCTATGAGAACGCGAGCCGGAATGCCGTGCTCAAACTCTGCGTCTACGTCGTAGCCGGGGGCGTAGGTGAGCGCCCAACGCTTCCACGCGAGAATCGCTTGTTCGAGAGAGTCGGAGAGCACGCCGTCGTTGTCGAAAAGCAGGCCGGAAACAGGAAAGGTACGAAGTGGGGTGAGCATCTCTTCCAGACTATCCGCGTCAGAGAGTGGTGGCCGACCGCGCTGGTGGATTTAAGAGCGCAGGATCTTCACCCGGAAGCTGATGGGCGCAGGGTTCTTAGCGATACGAGTCGCGGCGATGCGCGATCGTCACCACCTCGATGATGAGTGCGTCGTCGACGATCCGGTAGATCACCCTGTATTCCCCGCGGCGAGCAGAGTAGAGGGGATAGAGAGGCTCTTTGAGTTGTTTGCCAACACGGTGAGGGTTTTCCCGAAGGGCACCCATGATGAAGTTCCACGCGGCCGTTGCCACCTTCTCGGGCAACTCGGTTGTGAGCGCTCGCTTGGCCGACCGCGTGAAACGAACTTCGTAGGTCACGCGCGCAATCGCCCAGCGCTGGTCATGCTCGCGGCGACATCCGCTGCCCCCACGGTCTCACCGGCATCCAGCTCTGCTAGCCCCTCGGTGATGGCGGCAACCAGGTTGGAATCGCTGAGAATGGCGACAGTCTCGAGAAGCGCATCGTAGTCGTCGGCGCCCAGTAGCACTGCAGCGCGGCTGCCATTGCGCGTCACCTCAAAGCGTTCGTGCGTTGACGATGCCGACTCCACGATCTTCGAAAAGGTGGCCCGGGCTTCGGCAACAGATAGCGTCATCATGTACATAATTCTAGCGCGAATCTCTCACTGGTGGTGAAGACGGTTTGCTCGCCTCCATTCACCACAATTTCACCCGCCCAGATCTCCCACGGTTGCCCCGATCGCGATTGTGGGACGAAGGCAATCGCCCGATGTGTGGAGTGGCGAGGCGTACACTGCGGCCATGACCGAAATCCAGCCCTACGACGTTGAGAGCGTTTTCGACGGCTTCGAGGTGCGCGCGTATCCGCAGCACGTGCTCGTCGAAGTCGATGTGAGCGGCGAGTTCGGTGTGGCAGGCAGCCGCGGGTTCCGACCCCTCATCGGCTACATCAGCGGCAACAACCACGGCAACGCGAAAATCGAGATGACCGCGCCCGTCATCCAGGCGCCGGTCGGTGACAGATTCACCGTGAGCTTCGTTTTGCCTGAAGGAATGGATGCCGCATCCGTCCCCGCGCCGTCGGCACAGGGTGTGCGCACTCGAGTTGTCCCTGCCGGTCGTGTCGCCGCACGCCGGTTCAGCGGTGGCGCGGATCAGGCCCGCTTCGCGGCCAACGCCATGGCGCTCGCCGCGGCAGTCAAGAGTGCCGGACTCACTGCGGCAGGCACGCCGTTTTTCGCCCGCTACGACCCACCCTGGAAGCCCGGCTTTTTGCGCCGCAACGAAGCGCTCGTGCGCCTCGCCGACTAAAGCCGCGCCAGCTAAAGCCGCGCCAATTAAAGAACTAGCCCTCCAGCCTCTCGCCGTGCCACGCTAAACCCATGCAACTCGAGTTCACAGGCACTGTCTGGGAGTGGCGCGGCCCCGCGCCCTTCTACTTTGTGACGGTTCCGCCAGAACAGTGCGATGTGATTCGGGATGCCGCGGCCCTCGTCAGTTACGGCTGGGGCATGATTCCCGTGGCAGCGTCGATCGGCTCAACAGAGTGGACCACGTCGCTCTTCGCCAAAGACGGTGCCTACGTTGTGCCCCTCAAAGACCTCGTTCGCAAAGCCGAAGGTTTCGGCCCGGGGGATGCCGTGAGCGTGCAGCTCACGATCGCGGGCATCGCCTAGCCGCGGCGTTAAGCTGATCTCCAGCGCAGCACGATCGCGCACCGGTAACGGCGAGGAGTCACAGTGGATTCGGCATTGCGAATAGCGGTCATCGGCACGGGTGGTTGGGGGCGCGAGCACGCGCGCATCTTCTCGCGGCGGCCAGACACCGACCTTGTTGCCATCGTGGGGCGCACCAGCGCGAAGACTGTTGAACGGGCCGCCGCCTACCAGACGCGCCCCTACACGGACATCGCCGAGATGCTCGCCGCTGAGAAACCCGACCTCGTCACGGTGTGCCTGCCCAACGAAGGGCATTTCGCGCCAACCCTCCAACTACTCAAGGCCCGCGTTCCGTTGCTGGTTGAGAAGCCCCTTGTCTTCGAGCTGGCCGAAGCAGACGCCCTGATCGAGGAAGCGGGCGACCTGTTTTTCGCCATCAACTTCAACCACCGCTTCGCTGAGCCGGTGCAGCGAGCGAAAGCGGCAATCGACGAGGGGATGATCGGCGAACCGGTGTTCGCGACCTGGCGTTTCGGCGGGGAGGCCAACCACGGTACATCCCGCCATGCCAACCTCATCGAGACGCAGTGCCACGGTTTCGACATGCTCGAGCACCTCGTCGGTGCGATCGACTCGGTCTCTGCACAGATGACCGACAAGACCTATGGCGACTGGTCGACTGTGGCGTTGGCCCTCGGCTTCGCCAATCGCGCTGTCGGCACGATGCTGGGCTCGTACGACTCCTCGTATGCATACCCGGATTCTCAGCTCATCGAGATCAACGGCACCGATGGCCGGCTCGTCATTCATGACACTGTGCAAGGGCTCAGCATTCAGCGAGCTGGCGATGAGATGGCACAGACCTGGCAGGCCGGGTACTTCAACGACGAGGCCCGCTACTTCGCGGGCACCTTCGATCGCCACGTGACGGCCGTGCTCGATGCGTTCCGCGCGGGTTCGCCACCACCCGTGCACGCCAGTGCCGGCCGCCGCGCCCTCCAACTGGCGCATGCTGCAATACAGTCGCACGAATCAGGTCTTCGCGTTGATGGGCTGGCGAACGACGCCGCCTGACCTAGCAGCCCCCGGCCCCTCATCCAGAGCTAGCCGGCGGCCTTGCGGATGTGCGCCGCGACAGTTTTTTCCGTCTCGGGGGTGAGGGCGATGAGCGCGAACGAGGTCACCCAGAGGTCTCCGTCATCCAGTTGTGATGCGTCTTCAAAGCCGAGCGTCGCGTAGCGAGTGGTGAACTTGGATGCCGCCTTAAAAAACACGACAACCTTGCCGTCGTCATTGGCGTAAGCAGGAAACCCGTACCAGGTTTTGGGCATGAGCTGCGGGGCCACTTCGGAAACGATTCGGTGGATGCCCTCCGCGAGCACCCGATCCGGCTCGGTCATTTCTGCGATGGCGTCGCGAATCGCCGCCTCTCCGGCCTCGCGGGATTTGCCCGCTTTTTCTTGCGCCCGAAGCTCGGCCGCGCGTTGTTTTACGGCCGCGCGTTCCTCGGCAGATAGTCCCGTGCTTTTCTCAGCCATAAGTGCTCCTTCGTGACGTGTGGGTCGCGCTGCCACAATACGCCCACAAGGGGTGCTTTCGGCAAGAGTCTTGTGTGTCGTATTCGTGCACGTCTTCAGGCCATAATCAATGCATGACCGAAACTCGCCTTCCGCCGAAGACCAATACTCTCGCCCTTATCGGTTTCATTGCTGCCTTCATGCAGCCGATTGTTGGAATCGTTCTGGGTGTGATGGCTATGCGACAAATTGACGTGAGCCATGAGGGCGGTAGAGGTCTCGCGCGTTGGGCCGTGATCGTCGGGATAGTGGGCACGTCCTTGACGGGGATTTTCTTCATAGTGTGGCTTGTCTTGTTCACCTCGGCGATGACGCAAAGTGGCATCTTCGGCCCGTAGCTGTGCGTGAGGTTTCATTCGAGCTCATCGGGGCTGATTGTGCTGATGCTGGGTTCCCACAAGCCAACCCCAGCTACCCTTGGCAAGCGCAACAACCCGAGGAGCACACCGCATGAGCTTGATCCGCCTGAACGATGTCGAGTTGCGTTTCGAGAACTCGCAAGTGTTGCGCGAAGCGTTCTTCCGCCTCGAAACCGGCGACCGGGTCGGTCTCATCGGCCGCAACGGTTCGGGCAAGTCGAGTCTGCTGAAGCTCGTGCTCGAACAAGTGAGCCCTGACTCGGGCACCGTCACCGTGGAGGACGGCGTGAGGTTGGGGTACTTCTCCCAGTTTTCTGAGCTTGATGGCGCGGAATCCATCACCGCTGTTCTCGAGGGTTTGTTCACCGAGATTCACGAAGTGCAAGCCGAGCTCGCGCAGATTGACGCGGCGATCGGGGCAGACCCCTCGGGAGATCTCGATACTCTCATCCACCGCCAGTCCGAGCTGTTCGAACGCATGGATCACCTCGACGGTTGGGACTACCAGCGGCACATCGACGCCGCGCTCACCACCCTCGGTTTCACGGCTGAGCACCGCGTGTGCCCGATCGACGACCTCTCGGGCGGCTGGCGCAACCGTGCCGCACTCGCCAAAATCGTTCTCGAAAAGCCCGACGTTTTGTTGCTGGACGAACCAACCAACTTTCTGGATGTCGCGGGCGTCGAGTGGCTCGAAGCCTGGTTCCGTGACTTCCGCGGTGCCGCCATCGTGGTCTCGCACGACCGGAAGTTTCTGGATGCCGTCGTCACCAGAATCGTCGAGGTCGAAAACTTTCACCTCCACGAGTACCCGGGCAACTTCGCCGAATACGTTGTGCAAAAACAGTTCCGGCTCAAAACTCTTGAGGCGCAGTTTGTGCACGAGTCGGAGCTTCTCGCTTTCGAGGCCGAGGGCATTGCCGACCGCCGGGAGGCGGCGAAGGCCGCAAGCGGCAAGTTGGGCAAGCAACTGTCGCAGATCAAGAAGTCGAGGGCACCGCGGCCGGTCGACCAGATCATCACCGAGATTTATGGCGGGCTGCACGTAAAGGACGTTCTGTGCCGCATCGAGGGGCTCGCGAAGTCCTACGGCGAGAAGAAGCTTTTTGACGACCTCACAATCGAGGTGCGGCGCGGAAACCGCATTGTCATCATTGGCCCGAACGGCAGCGGCAAGAGCACACTCCTTCGCGTGCTCACGGGGGAGGAGAAGGCCGACCACGGGCGGGCCGATTGGGCATCCGGCGCGAAGGTTGTCTCCTACAACACCGTGCTCGACGAGCTCGATCTCGACGACACTGTCACTCACGCGGTCAACGCCTACCCCGACAGCCTCGCCCTCACGGCGACGAGAAAGTCTGTCGGCAGGTTTTTGGCGATGTTCCAGTTCTCAGAAGCCGACCTCAAGCAACGCATTGGCAACCTCTCGGGAGGGCAGAAGGCGCGCGTAGCGATGGCCCAGTGTTTGCTGTCGGGGGCATCCGTTCTCGTGCTCGACGAACCAACAAACCACCTGGATATGGCGAGCACGCAAGTCATGGAGCGCGCGCTCATGCACTTCCCGGGCGCCGTCATTGTCGTGAGCCACGACAGGTTCTTCACCGACAAAATCGCGACCCGCAGGATCGTGTTCGACGCGGCGACCCCCGGCGAGTTGCGGGTGGGTGCTGCCTAAGACGCGCTACTGCTAGCGCGCGACTGCTAGCGCCAGACTGCCAAAGCCAGACCGCTAGCGCCTCGCAGTGAGCCACTCAGCGAAAGGCTGCACCAACAACAAACGGGGCCCGCACCAGCGGACCCCGTTCGTTTAAGCGAAACGAATTACTCGTCGGTTGATTCTTCGGCGGGTGCCTCGTCCTCGGCCGGAGCATCTTCAGTGACAACATCGAAACCGCACTGCTTGGCTTCTTGTTCGACTTGAAGGGTCAGGCGCTCCTTGCCTGCGGCGTGAGCGTCGGCGACGGTTCCCGAGTAGATCGTGTTGTCTTTCGACTCGAGGTTGACGGCCGAGACGGCGTCACAGAGGTGGAACACCTTGCCTGAGGCGGTCCAGTAGACGAGGTTCTCGCCCGTGAGCTCGACAACCTTGTTGGTCTCGGTTGAGTACTGCTCGACCGAGGGTGAGTTGATGGAGGTTCCGAAGTAGCCGGCGACCAGGAGCACAACAATTCCGAGTGCGCCCGCGATGCCCTTTTGTTTGCCGTCCATGTCCTTGTTCAGGAAGATCATGATGATGAGGGGCAGGAAGGCGATAATCGTGATGATTGCACCGAGTTGGTTTTGCACGAAGAAGCGGAACTTGTCGGCTTTCTTGGCGGGGTCGAGGCGGTTGGCCTTCTTCCACAGGAGTGAACCGCCAACAGCGAGTCCGCCGATGACGACGAGGCTCACGAGGAGCAGAATCCACGCCCAGGTCGGGAACGCACCGTTCTCGGCCGGGCGACGCAGGATCCAGAAGATTGCGAAAACCTCTGCGGCGATGGCGAGTGCCCACAGCACTATGGCGAAAACGCGCAGCGTGGTGGCTTGTTTTTTGGACTCAGCCGTTGGCTTCCACGTAGGCTCGGCGCTCGAAACCTCGCTCGCCTCTGCGGCCTCGGCTGCGGCTGTGGGCTCGACGCGCACAACCTTCTTTTTTTTGCTTGACTCAGCCACAGTGGCCCTCCCCAGTCGTTTGTTGCCATGAGCATATCGATTCGGGAGGGTTCGGCGCGACGCGGTGCACGGTTGGTGCCTCGTTGAGGCATCGCGATTGGCTAGTCAATGATTCGTTCGGCACTAAGAGGCGAGATTAATCTAGCGACCTTGGCGCTTGCGCACTCCGCGCTGAGCGCCCTTCACAGCGGGAGCTCGACCTTTGCCTTTCGAGGCTTTTGCTTTGCCGCCGGGAGCCGCAACTGTGGCTCGAGCGGCCGCCGCGGAGCGCTCACGCTCGTGGCGGGTTTGCGCGAGAAGTTTCTCACCGGCATCCGTCAGCGTCGTCGTTGGTGCGTTGTAGTCGAACAGCGGGTAGCCGAGTTCTGCTTCGAGATCTTTGACGGATGCCACGACCGTGGCCCGCGACAACCCGAGCTCGCGAGCAGCGTGAGCAAAGTGCAAGTGTTCTGCTGCCGCGGTGAATGCGCGTACGTGTTTGCCGTCCATGGGGCCCGTCTGGTTGCCCGCTCGAAAATCCGGGGACTCTTAGGCTACGCGGTTGGCCAGTGTGTTGTTTCGGAAGCGTTGGCCGAGGCTACGCGGTGGCGCGCGGTGTGTGCTCGTCGAACCAGTCGAGAGCTTCGTGCCACAGGGGTTCTGCGCTCGCGCGAAAGTAGCCTATGTGTCCGAGTGGGGGCAGGCTGCGCGCGGCCGGTTCGATGTCGATTGCTGTGATTGGTGCGTTCACGTAACCGCGAAAGAAGGCGTCGCGTGAGCGCGGTGGCACCCACTGATCGTCGGTCGAATTGGCTGCGGCGATGGGGGAGACCACCCTCGCAAAGAGGTCGTGAATCTCGGGCATGGCGGGGTCGTCAAAAAAATGGTGTTCGCGCATGCACCAGTTTTTCCACTGTGTGTACACACCGAGTGGAACGTCTTCACCATTACCGACGAGACTCCACGGGAGGTATCCGTGCCGGCGCGCGAGGGT
>Ga0070753_1001309_pt1 | contig 14106 bp, 19 predicted proteins | sample VirMetDEL_Aug_31_FD_77441 | JGI IMG/M metagenome (GOLD analysis project Ga0070753, IMG submission 77441) | Aqueous microbial communities from the Delaware River and Bay under freshwater to marine salinity gradient to study organic matter... | ecosystem: Environmental > Aquatic > Marine > Coastal... | reverse complement strand
TATCAAACTATGCAGTTGGTGTTGGTTCTACACAGGTTCCAAATGGAGTTGTATTTGCTGCTGGTAGTGTTCAATTTACTGATGAAACAATCAACACCCCACAATTAGTTGTCTCAGGAATTGCAACAGCTCAAGATTTTGATTCTCTTTCTGATATTAACTATAAAGAAAATATCAACACAATCAATGATGCACTGCTTAAGGTAGATCAACTTCGTGGTGTAAGTTTTGATTGGAAGAAAACTGGATCCCCATCTTATGGTGTAATTGCGCAAGAACTTGAGCAGGTTCTTCCTGAACTGGTTCATGGATCAGACCCAAGAACTGTAAATTATAATGGTATTATTGGTGTTCTTATTGAGGCTATTAAAGAACTTAAAGCAGAAGTTGAGAAGCTTAAAAGGAGGGAACATTAGTGATTGTTCCCTCTTATACTTTACATTTTGTTCATCCCAATCAAGTAAGAAAACAAAGAACAATTATTGCTTTTGATTTACTTCCCAAACTACCAGAACATCAATCTATTTGAAGAATTTTGATTCTGAGATTCTTCTAAATAATAGAAGAAACGCCGAGTAATTAACGACGATGGCAATTAAGATTTCAGGAACTACTGTTATTGATGACAGTAGAAATATCCAAAACGTTGGTATTGTAACTGCGACCTCATTTGTTGGTAATGTAACTGGTACAGCAACATCAGCAGACACTCTTGCAACCGCAAGAACAATTAATGGTGTTTCATTTAATGGTTCTGCTAATATTGATGTAAATCCAACTAGCGGTGCATTTTCTAATGGCCAGGGTGAAAAAGTCATTCAATCTGGTGGATCTGCATCTGGTGGTTCTAACGGCGATATATACTACATTTACTGAACAAATATAAAGGAGAAATATAATGCCCTGGATTACTGAAAACGATAAAGAATACTGGATGCCAGAAGTTCTTCCAGAACCAACAGAAGAATATCAAAGTGCCCAATCCGAAAAACTTTATTTAACACACGAAAATAAAGAAAGAAGACATCCTGGTTGGACTTATGCAGAAACTAATGCATATGTAGATGATGAGTATCTTTTCCAAAATGAAGGATGGAAGGTTATTGTTGATGAGAGTCTTGAAATTACTGAAGATGATTTAAAGCATCAAACAAAAAATACTCCTGACCAGTGGGAAGAAATTGATGATAGAAATGTAAGAGTTACTTATACCTTAACTGACTTTACTCAAGAAGAAATTGATGGTTATGCGGATAAAAAGTGGGAAATGTTAAGATTTGAAAGAAATAATCTTTTACTTGAAACTGACTGGATTTTAGTTAGAGCAGGTGAAGAAAATCTTATTGTTTCTGATGAAATTACTGCATATAGACAACAACTCCGCGATTTTCCTGAAACTATTGAAAATATTTTAGAATTTGATTTTAGTGATGAAACTTTATGGCCTATTGTACCAGAAGTTTATTTTGAGGTATAATTATGGCATTATGTATCAATCAATCCGGTACTTGGAGAGATATTATTACACAATGTGTAAATCAATCTGGTACTTGGAGAGAAGTTGTATTTGGGTGTATTAATCAATCTGGTACTTGGAGATGTTATGGATTTCCAAACGTTGCCACAGCACCTCTTGGTACTGTAATAGAAGGTGGAAATCTTGTTTGTAGATCTGGCGGTGTTGCTTGGATTGTGGCTCCAGCAACTTCGGAAGTCTCAAGGAATTGGTATGCTAGAAATGATGCATCCACAAGAGCACAACAAGTTTCTGGATGTACAGGATGGTTTGTACCTACCATAACTCAAATGCAAAATCCAGGATTTGCATGTAGAACTTATTGGGATTCACTAAAATGCTTTGGTTATTGGTCCAGTACAAACTGGAATGCTAACTCTGCAAGGTCTATTGACATGGTTGATGGATTGACGTATTGTCAGGGTAAACCTGATACAATTTGTGTTAGGGCTTTTAGATGTGTTACTTATTGATTTTTAATATTCAATTTTATGAATTATAAATTTTATTTTTAAAAAAAATATGCTAGAATATAAAAGATTATTTTAATAAACTATGAACTTGATACCAATTTATTCTGTTCCTCTTTGGCAAAGTGATTATCCAGAGTTTGAAGAACATAAAGAAATTTTTTTAAAAGCAGTTGAGGTATATAAAGAACAAAATCCAACAAAAGAAACATCGAGATCAAATGTATCTGGATATCAATCTCCAGATACATTACACCATGTAGAAGAACTTCGTCCTTTGTTTGAATATATCTGCCAAATGGGATTTAGGGCATGTGCTGATCTTGATTTCATTGATTGTGATATTGCTATGACTTCAGCATGGTTGAATATTAATGATAGTCGTCAATGTATGAACTCTGAGCATGTTCATGGTGATGTATTTTCTGGTGTTTTTTATCTTTCGATTCCAGATGAAAGTGGAAAGATAGTTCTTCAAAATCCAGCAATTAATCGTATGTGGAAGGGATGTGCTCTTGCTTCCCAAAAGAATCAATTCACTGGAGAAAGTATTCGTATTGAACCAGTAGAGGGCAACATTTTACTATTTCCTGCATATCTTCCCCATTCCGTAGAAACTAATAATCACGACGAAAAAAGAATTTCAATCTCATTTAACATCATTGCGCTTCCAAAAGGTAGTATTGAATATCCGCAAAATGAAGCATAATATTTTTATTGGAACACCTTGTTTTGAATATAAAGTCAATGCAAATTATGTAAAGTCTCTTTTAGAGTTTTCTAAAAATAATATTGATTTTGAACCATTTTTTCTTCACGATAGTCTTATTACAAGAGCAAGAAATGAGTTAATCACACAGTTTTATGAGAACTCACAAAACTTTACTCATTTATTATGGTTGGATGGAGATGTATCTATTCCTGCAAGTGGTCTTCAAGAACTGTTAAATGAAAATGTGAATGTAATTGCTGCACCAGTTCCAATCAAAGACTTAACTCCAGGAGCACATCAATCAGTGAGAAGAACTTATGAAGAAATAAGACCCTATCTTTATAAGGCAGAAGCTGCTGCGACTGGTTGTTTTTTAATGAGTAAACAATCCGTTATTGATTTGATAAAAATTTCAAATTATTATTTTATTGATAGTCAAGATGAAAGAAAAATTTACAATGTTTTTGAAAGTAGTGTAAGAGATCAAGAGTTAATGAGTGAAGATTGGGATATTTGTTATAAGTTAAGAGATTTGGGTTATGACATTTATGTAAATAGTTCTTTTTCGGTATCTCATTTTGGTTTTTATAATTATCAAAGAGGACCGATGTTAAATAACGAAGTTTCAAATAAAAAAATGGATATGAAATTCTGGAAAACAAATCATGTTAACATGATAGAAAAGTTAGATAAGAAATTTATTGATTATAAATGACTTCATTATTTTTAGTGTCCTCAGCAATTTATACTTCTTATGGTAAATGTTCCACGGAAGAACGCATTACACAAACAAAAGAAACCATCAAGTCCATTGAGACTTATGCACCAGGTTCTACAATTGTTTTATTGGATGCAGGAGAAAAATCAGTAGACATTGATTTTGGTGTAAAACTTATTGATTATACAATACATCCAGAGATTCAATTTCATCTTCAAGAATATTTAAGAACTAATAGAGACCTTGCACCTGATATTATTATCAAGTCAATGTTAGAAATTATAATGTTTGAAGATTATTTAAAAACTCATTCTGTAAAAAATTATTCAAGAGTATTTAAGTTAAGTGGAAGATATAGATTAAATTCCAAGTTCAATTATTCCAAACATCTGGATGCAAAAAATAAGGTTCTTATTTTATCTCCAGATATAAGTCAACATTTTTATAATGTAAAAGTGTCTTCAAGTATGTTTTTGTATATGACTCGTTGTTGGAGTTTTGATAGTAATTTGGTCTTGAATATTATAGAAACTTATGGTAAAATGAAGAAAGATATTATTCTTATGTCTCAAACAGAAAAACAAGGGGACATAGAACATCTTTTATATAAGCACTTAAATAAAAAACTGGCGGAGAATATAGACATTATGGGAGTAGAAGGAAAATGGGCTCCAAGAGGAATTTGGATCGAAGAATGAAACTTCACATAGTCATAAGAACTCACGATGGTAAGAATATTCATGGAGATAAACCAAGATATATTGATGTTCCTAAAAAAGACTTAATTGTTGGTTGCTTATCTTCTTTGATTAACTCTGCAAATCAGGTTAAAAATCATTCAATACACTTTACAATACTAGACGACCATAGTACACCCAAACTCATTGCATCACTGAACTCAATCTTTTCACATTCAAATCATTTTTGGGAACTTGTACATCTACAAAAAAAAGGATTTAATAATAGTGGTTATATGCAGTTTCTTACTTGTAGAGATAGTGACGCAGACTTGGTGTATTCGGTGGAGGATGACTACCTACATCAAGAAAATGCAATACAAGAAATGTTGTTTTCTTATGAGTATTTGAAGTCTTATTATCATTTAAACAAGGAAGTATGTATCTTTCCATTTGATAATAAAGAAGACTATGAGTATACCAGAGTAGTTCCTGGAAGAATGTTTAGAACACCTACAAGACATTGGAAGGAGGGTATATGGACTACCTTTACAATGATGACTACACCTAAAGTATTTCAAGACCATTGGGAAATTTTTGAGAAACTTGCATTAGGTTATAAAACTTGGAATGGTATTGATGAAATTGATGAACTGATACACGAAGGTAATACCATTAGTGATATATGGGAAAAGAATGTGATTCGTGTAAATCCTATTCCTTCTCTTGCACTTCATATTCAATTTGAAGCCCAAAGAGATCCACATATAAATCATTTAGATTGGTGGGATAAATATTCAAAACTTAGACCATTAAAGATAAAATACGATTAAAAACGAGTTAAGAAAGAGGAAATATCACTAAAAGCAGAAAAACTTTTCCAAAATAAAAAAGTAAAAAATTATCATGAATTTGTTAAGAATTAATAAGGAAATAAATCCTGTTTATTGTATTAATAGTTTTTTATCAAATGAAGAAATTAATAAAATCATCAAATATGTTAAAGATATAGAACAAGATTGTGGAAAAATTAATGGAAAAAAAGAGGAAACAAATCCATTTACTCCAAATTACCATATCAAAGATCCAAACATTGGCAATGTGCCAAGAATAAGAATTTCCAATATTAAATGGATTGAATTGAATAAAAAAACAAATTGGTTGTATAAAAAAATTATTTTACAAATACATAAAGTTAATCAAGAAAATTTTGATATGATTTTGAAATTTGTGGAAAATTTACAGTTTTCAGAATATACTGAAAGTCAACATAGTTTTTATTCAAAACATACTGATTGTGGAGATAAAAAAATATTAGAAAATTTTGTAGATATTAGAAAGTTATCATTTTCTATTCAATTGACTGATGAAAAAGAATACGAAGGTGGTGAGTTGATTTTATATATAAATGGCAATAAATTTATATCTCCAAAAACAAAAGGTTCAATTATATTCTTTGAATCAGACATTATCCATGAAGTAACTCCAATTAAAAAAGGAACTCGACATTCACTTGTGAGTTGGGTACAGGGACCAAACCTGAGGTAATCTATGTCATTTTCTGAAAATGGATATGAAGTTGTTAGAAATGTTATATCAAGTCAACTTTTGGAGAACATAAAAATCCAATTTGATGTAATAAAAGACATTCAATTTTTCATTACAAAAGAAAAAAATAAATTTTCCTTTGGCGACACTCAATCTCCAAATAGTTTTAGTATCTATTCTGCTCTTTTTTCAGAATCTCTTGCAATTCAATTAAAAGATAAAATGTGTCAGATCACAAACTTAAATTTATATCCAACATATACATATGCAAGAATTTATTATAAAGGAGCCACATTGACACCTCATATAGATAGACCAAGTTGTGAATATTCAACTACTCTTTGTTTGTATAGCACTGACATCTGGGATTTTTATATTAAAGATAAAAATGGGAAAGAAAATATATTAAAATTAAATCCAGGAGATATGTGTGTTTATTCCGGATGTGAGTTGGAGCACTGGAGAAATCCATATGAAGGGGAAATTCAAATGCAGTGCTTTCTTCATTATGTAAATTCGCAAGGTCCTTACGCAGTATATAAATATGATAAAAGGCCCATGATGGGAATAGGAACAAGGATATCAAAAGAATTAAAAAAGAAAAATATTTATTACCAATGAAAAAAATTGAAGTCTTTCTAAGACAATGTTATTATTCTAAACTTCAAGAACTTTCTGATCGTACAAGGCCAGATTGGTTTAATAAAATCAAAGTATTTGAAAATTTTAAGAACACAATTGATTTGTCATTAGCAAACTACACTATTGTTTATGATGAATTCTATGGAAGTATTGATAAAACTCATCTTGGTTTGGAAAAGAATGTTGAAGTTATTAATTGTGGTTCTGAGTGTGATAGTTTTTTAAAAACTCTTGAGATTGTTCAATCAAAAAACTTTAGTGATGATCAAATTATTTACTTTTTGGAAGATGATTATTTGCATAAACCAAATTGGTGTAATATGATATTGGAAGGTTTTACACTAGATCCTTCATATCTTACACTTTATGATTTCGATTTCTTTGTTGCAAAAGGATACCTAAGTGAGATTTTTATTACTCAGAATTCTCATTGGAGAGCAGTTCCTGCTACCACAAATACTTTTGCTTGCAAATATAAAACTCTAATCGAAGACCTAGACATTCATAAACATTATTCTATTCATGGTATAAAACAAGAAGAAGGTTTTCATTTCTCAAAAGATTATGAAAAATTTTGGGAACTTGCAGATAAACATAAAAAATATATCATTTCACCAATTCCAGGTTGGAGCACTCATTGTGATGCAAATCATTTAAGTCCAATTATAGATTGGAAAGAAGTAATAAATTATACTTATAATAAAAAAGAAAAATCAAACTTTGCTTTAAAGTACTAATGTCTAAAATAATCTGGATTGATGGTGGAATTGGAAGAGTGATTACTTCAATTCCAGCACTACTTAAATATCATAAAAATCATCCCAATGAAGAATGGTATATTATGATTCCTGGATGGGATTTTGTAATGTGGGGAATACCTGAACTTCAAGAGAGAACTTTTAATCCAGATTCAAAAGGTTCTTTTGAACACTATTTTTGGAATGCTAAAGAAGTCATTACGACAGAACCATATAGAGTTCCTGCATATTATCGCAATGAAATCTCACTCAGAGAAGCATTTGATGTAGTGATTAATGATGCCAAAGATCATTCAGATCTTCCTCCAATGCAATTTAATCTTTCTTTTCAAGAAAAAAGAAGAGCGTTTGAAGTAATTGAAGAAGCAAAGCAAAAGCATAAAAAACAAAAAACAATTGTTCTACAACCATATGGGTCAACAGCAACACTACATCCATCTGGTACATTTGATGATAGTTTGAGATCCATGCCAAAAAATATGTTGGATTATTTTATCCAAGAGTTCTCTAAAGACTATAATTTAATTTACATGGGAGCACATGAGTTTCATGATCCAAGAACATTTAAACCAAGTTCTGATTTAAATCTGAGAGAATGGGCTGCAATTATTGAAGCAGCAGATTATTTTATTGGATGTGATTCTTGTGGACAACACATGAGAAAGTGCTTCAATAAAAAAGCATCTGTGGTGATAGCAGGAACACACCGAATTAACATTACATACAAAGACTTTCATATTATTGAAAGAGATATTCCTTTTTATCCTGACAGTATGAGAGTATCTGGTTTTCATTCTCACATGGCAGCAAGATTGAATGAAGAAAGAATTCAATTTACTCAAGAAGAAATTGAAAAATCTTATAAAGAAATTGTAGAATATATTGAAGAAAAACCTAAAGAAAAATCAAAAGAAAGGTCAGAAAAAGCAAAAGTGATCATGACAAAAAAACTACAAGACAAAAGTGTTCAATATTCATAAAAAGCACTATGAGATTTTCAGCAGAAAAAATAAATCCAAGTATCATTGGAAGGTATAAAAATCTAGAGTATATTAATAATCCATTTAATGATCAAAAAACTATTGACAAATGGAGATCTTTGGGGCATAATTATGAAAGATATACTGGATTAATGAGAGACCAGTCTCAAGAACTTCCTAAATGGTGTGAAAGAGTTGCGAAACAATTTCCATTAAAAAACTTTGGAATCACTTTGTATTGCATGACTCCCGGAACTATAATTCCAGAACATAGTGATACATTTTTAAAGTATAGAAAAATAATGAATTTATTATCTACAGATAACGTTGGAAGAGCAGTCATATTTTTAGAAGATTGGAAATCTGGGCATTATTTTGAAATTGATGAAACACCAATTGCGAATTGGAAAAAAGGAGACTGTGTTGTGTGGAAAAATGATGTTCCACATATGGCAGCTAATTTGGGAAAAGAAAATCGATATACTATGCAAATAACTGGAATCTATGTTTGAACATATCGAAAAATTTGAAAAAAAAATAGCAAAATTTTATAATGCTCCATATGCAGTTGCAACAGATTGCTGCACTCATGCAATAGAACTTTGTTTGAGATATAAAGGATATGATAATATATCCACACCAACTCATACATATATTTCAATTCCATTCACTTTAGAAAAATTGCATTTAAATTGGAGATTTGAGCATCAAGAATGGAAAGATTTTTATTATCTTGGCAATACTAACATTATAGATGCTGCTGTTTATTGGAAGAAGGATGGTTATATTCAAAATACTTTTATGTGTCTAAGTTTTCAATATAAAAAGCATTTAAGTCTTGGGAGAGGTGGTGCAATTCTCTTGCAAGATGAAGAAGAATATAATATATTAAAAAAAATGTCTTATGATGGGAGATCTCCAAGTCAACCTTGGATGGAACAAAATATTGATACTATTGGATACCATTACTATATGACCCCAGAAACTGCTAAAATGGGATTGAAAAAACTTCAGTTTGCAATTAAAGAAAATTATAAAACATTTGATTATAAAAATTATCCCGATTTAACACAAATGAAATTTTTTCAATGAATCTCAAAGATAAACTTAAAGGACTTCCAACAATTTATTATACAAATTTAGATCATAGAAAGGATAGAAGAGCATATATGGAATCTCAATTTGATTATTGGAGAATTAAAAATTATCATAGAATATCTTCTTCAAAATATCTTTCTGCAGAAGAATATAAGTGGCAACATTTGGTTTTAGATGAATTTTTATCTTTTGGTTCTGCTGCGGTTGCAAACTCAATAACTCATCTGGAGATGATTAGAAATTGGTTAGAAAATACTAATGATGAATATATGATTATGATGGAAGATGATTATGATTTGTCTTTAATTGAATATTGGAATTTTGATTGGGAATATTTAATGAATCATATTCCTGAAAACTGGGATTGTATCCAATTAGGATTTGAAAATCCACATATAATTCCATTTTTTCTTCATCCAGTTTACCACAATCATGGATTTGGGCCTTGTTTAATAAATCGGGATTATGCAAAAAAGATTATTAAACTTCATTGTTTTGAAGATAAATTTAAATTAAATATTACATCTAATGATATCAGATATAAACGTGTGTTTGGGATGGTTGATTCTTTTATTCTTGAGGATGGCAAAACATATTCCATTCCACTAATTACCAATAATCCCGATTTGGGCAGCGATTATGATTTGACTGGGAAGACAAGAGAATGGTTTGAAGAATGTCGAAATTTATATTACAGTTGGTGGAAAAATGAACATTATAAATTTTTGTTAGAAGATTTTTTTACTTATGGAAAACCCAACGATTATCAAATGACAAAAAAAGTAAATTATAAAAAAGAAAAAAAGAAAACTATATTTTATACATAATGTCTTCACAAAATGAGTGGGCCCAACTCAAAAAAGTAATTGTCGGAATTGCTGATGAGGCGAAAGTTCCTGAAGTAGACTTGAGCTTAAGGACAATTAATTATGCAGATAAATCAGATGTATCTGATGTAATAGTTGGACAGTATCCAGATCAAGTTATTGAAGAAACAAATGAAGATTTAGAAACTTTTGTTTCTTTCTTGCAATCTCAAAATATAGAAGTTGTTCGTCCAGGAAGAAATAATCCTAAGTATTATAATTATTGTCCCAGAGATAGTGTTTTTATTCATAAAGGATTAACTCTTGCTGCTCCTATGCCAATCAAAGCAAGACATAATGAATGGAAGTCATTTGAGAAATACTTACATAATCCAATATCTATTAATTGTCTTTATGATGATAATCTTTACGATTTAAATTGTCTTGGCGATAAAGATACCTTAGCACTTACAGAATATTCTCCTGCTTTTGATGCTGCTAATGTTATTCGTGCTAATGATGATATTTTGTATCTTGTATCCAATACTGGGAATAAAAAAGGAGCATATCTACTTCAAGAACTTTTGGGAAAAGAAGTAAAAGTCCATACCCTTAAAGGTGTGTATAGTTATATTCATATTGATAGTACGATAGCATTTTTGAGGGAAGGTTTGATGCTTTTAAATCCAGAAAGAATTAAAGATAAAAATATTTTGCCAAAACCATTTTGCGATTGGGATGCAGTATGGTGCCCAGAACCAGTTGACATTGGTTATTATATGAATTATAATAATGCTTCAAAGTGGATTAATATGAATTTATTTTCTATTAATGAAAATTTAGTTGTCTTGGAAGAGAATCAACACAACTTAAGAAAAGAACTAGAAAAATATAATATTGAATGTGCTATGCTTCCCATGAGACATCAAAGAACTCTTGGTGGTGGATTTCATTGCGTTACACTTGATTTGGAAAGAAAATGAAACTATCTTTTATTGGACTTGGAAAACTTGGATTGCCTTGTGCTGAAGTATTTGCAGAAAATGGATATGAGGTGAAAGGATATGATATTCAAGATGTATCTTCTTCATTGATTGAAATAAAACCTACTATTCAAGAATCTGTTTCAGATGTTGATGTTGTTTTTATTGCTGTTCCTACACCACATGATCCACTTTACGATGGAAGAAAATCTATTTCACATCTTCCCCCTAAAGATTTTGATTACTCTATTGTAAAAAAAGTAATTCAAGAAGCAAATCAATATATGAATTCAAAACAAATTCTTGTATTGATTTCTACGGTTTTGCCTGGAACAATTAGAGAAGAACTGATTCAACATGCAACTAATCCAAAATTTGTCTATAATCCATACTTTATTGCGATGGGATCGGTCAAATATGACATGGTTAATCCAGACTTAATTATTCTTGGTAGCGAAGGAAGTAAAGAAACAGAAGAAGTAAATATCCTTATTTCTTTGTATAAATCTGTGATTGAAAATGATCCCCCAATAATAGTGTCTAATTGGGATGAATGCGAATGTATTAAAGTATTTTATAATACTCTAATAAGTACCAAAATTTCTTTTGTAAATATGATACAAGATGTTGCAGAAAGACAAGGTAATATCAACGTGGATGTTGTTACTAATGCTCTCTGCAAATCTACTGATAGAATCATTAGTTCCAAATATATGAAAGCAGGTATGGGTGACGGCGGTGCGTGTCATCCTAGGGATAATATTGCACTCAAATATCTTTCTCAAAAATTAGATTTGGGTTATGATTTTTTTGGTGCTATTATGCATACTAGGGAAATACAGGCAAAAAATATTGCAATTAAGTTAGTAAATATTGCAAAAGAAAATAATATGCCCATTGTAATTCATGGGAAAACATATAAACCAAATGTTCCATATGTTGATGGAAGCTATAGTATTTTAGTAGGTTCTTATTGCGAAGAATTTGGAATGTCTCCAATCTATGTTGATCCACTTGTAAGCGATACTAAAATATATGAACCTTCTGTGATTCTTTTGGCACACAGTTCAATAACTACATATAATGAAGAGGACAAAATTTATTGCAATTTTCCAAATAAAAGTATTGTAGTTGATATGTGGAGAAAATATAAAACAGACAAAGATATTAATGTTATTTACTATGGAAATTCAACAAACATTTACTAAAAATTGCATATTTGTTGTTCATACACTATCACAATTTAAATGTCGTTTCAAATTTTAGATAATTACCTTACAAAAGAAGATCTTAAAAATATAAAAAATATATTATTTCCACAGGATTTAACTTCCAAAGATAACTTTCAATGGAATTATCAGAAAGGAATTGTTAGAGATCCTGATCTAGGTCCTACTGGTTATGAAGAATATGATTGGATGTATAATAGATCTTTGTATTCTTCTGAATTTAGATTGAAATTTGATAAGTATTATCATGTGGTTAAACCAATTTTAAATAAATTAAATCCAAAAAAAATATTTGATATTCGTGCTAATCTTTTAGTACCAACACCTCATCACATTTACCATGAGTTTCACACTGATAGAAGTGTTCCACATAGAGTGGCACTTTTTTATGTTACAACGAATAATGGATTTACAATTCTAAGAGATCAACCAAAGATTAATTGTATTGAGAATAGAATGTTGCTTTTTAATGGTAATATAGAACATCATTCAGTAACATCCACCGATTCTCCAAGATGTGTTTTAAATATTAATTATTTGTGAGTTTTATGAGAGTATTTCAAAGTAAAGATTGCTGGGTTATTGTGGATTATTTGGATTTAAATCTTGTTGAAGAAATAAAATCAATCATTCAAGAAAATTTAGTTAATCTCTATAAGAAAAAAGAAGGATATAGTACGACAGGAAAAAATGTAGAACAATATTGGTTAATAAACAAACCAGATAATTTTTTTACAAATGATTCAAGATTTTATAAATTTGAAAGTGAATATAAAAATCAAATTTTAAATCGAATCAAAGCAGCAGATTTATTTGATGAAAAAAGAAAAAAAAATATTGATTTTAAATATCTCCATGCATGGAGTGTGATTGGAGAAGAAAATTCTTATCATACAATTCATTGCCATAATGAAGGAACTTTTGATGGGATTTCTACTCTCGTTTATTTGGAAGTTCCGGAAACAAATGTAGAAGATGAACCAGAAAATAATTTATTCTTAGCCACTCATGTAGGACCAAAAAATCCATATTATTATGAAAATACTCCTTATCTGAATATAAATCCAGAAGTCGGAAAACTTTTAATTTTTCCTGATTGGGTTTTACATGGAACCTATCCACAAACAAAAGGTATTCGTCAAACTTTTAATATTGATTATCGTATTGTAATGAAAGAAGAAAAATCAAACTCACTTAATTATTGTTAAAATGAACCACAATATTATAGACAATGTTCTTCCGCAAGAAGACTTTGAAAATATAAAAAATTTTATATTAAATCCAAGTTTTCCTTGGAATCTAACACCCGTCGTTACAAATGAAAATGAAAATCTACCAGTAACGGCATCATATTATTTTACACATGAGTTCTGGTCTGGTTTTCACACAGAACCAGAAGCACAAATCTTTGCACCACTTCTCAACAAGATGGAGTGTAAAGCAATGATGAGAATTAAAGGAAATTTATATCCTTCTACAAAAGAAATCATTCACCACGACAATCATATAGATTATGATTTTCCACATCGCGGCGCAATATTCTACTTAAACACTAATAATGGACTTACAATATTAGAAGACAAAATCGAAGTCGAATCTATAGAAAATAGACTTTTATTATTCGACCCAACAAAACCACATCGCAGCACAACATGTACAGATGATAAATGTCGAGTGAATGTGAACTTTAACTTTTTCTAAACACTTCAAAAAGTGGCACACATGCCCCCCAGAGATCTCTGGGGGGTTTTATAGTACCTGAACAACTCCAAGTCTCAGTAGCATGAGTACCACTGAAAAACTGATTTTCATCGCATCCTTCATGTGGATGCTACAATGGGGAACTCGTGTCACTGCGGTGGCGATCAATGCTCTATCTTGAAACTAATGCTTTACCTAGAGATTGCAGGAAAGGGTCACAGAAGGGTCTGTAAGCAGGTAGTAACCTGGTTCAAGGATACTTACCTAC
>Ga0070753_1001308_pt1 | contig 14108 bp, 15 predicted proteins | sample VirMetDEL_Aug_31_FD_77441 | JGI IMG/M metagenome (GOLD analysis project Ga0070753, IMG submission 77441) | Aqueous microbial communities from the Delaware River and Bay under freshwater to marine salinity gradient to study organic matter... | ecosystem: Environmental > Aquatic > Marine > Coastal... | reverse complement strand
TGTTAGTCAACCGGTGTGTAATGCTGAATAAATATGTAGGATTTGAAATGGTAGTTTTCTCTGTTAAAGTCAAATACCAGAACTTAGTTTCCTCCTGTGTAATTGTAAGCATCTATATATAATTAGCGTTTTTCATTTTTTGGCAAAAGAAAAGGGGAAGCAAACGCCTCCCCCAATTCAAAACTATGAAAACAAGTACCTAGATACCCAAATCAGTTACTACAGCCGCCTGCACTAAATACGGTGCTTCTGTTTCAATAGCAGACAACGTAAAGTTGTAGCCCTGAACATCACCCATTGCTGTGCCGCTTTCAGCAGTCATAGCAGTGATATCGCATCCATATTCATTACCGGCCAACCAGTAATTATCGTTGTTGTCTTTTACTATACAAAATACACGATTCTGTGCTAGTAATTTCAATTCGTTACGCTTAGATGTTGATAACTTGCGTAAACGCCCGATAACGTCAGTTTGGTTGAATACTGTGCCGTTCTCCTGTGATACGTTAGTGGTTGTAGTCATGCTGCCAACTCCCTTAGGTAATTCGTATGTATATACCGAACCACTTGCGACAGTTGTAGCAGTCACTTCGCCACCTGATACAGTAAACCCAGTTGAGGCAAAATCAATCAAATGAATTGACTTAATTCCACCAACGGCATCCTTACAGTCGAGGGTAAAACCCTGTGTTAAATTACAAGCCATTGGTTACCTCCTTTATGCTAATGTGAATTCAACTAATTGGTCAGGGAACGCTACCTGTACTCCATATTTCATGGTTGCACGGAAGCGTACCTCATCGTTATCTTGAGAATACCAGAATCTGTAATCCTCTTCCTCATTAGCAAGGTCAGTACCTACAAAGAAGTTACTTAAACGACCTGCGAACATTCTGTTCGTTCCGTTCAAACCACCAACTGCGATAAGTTTCATGTTGGTTGCAGGGATAACGATTTCCATACCTGCACTGTCAGCAGCGTAATGGAATAAGTTTGCTTCACGAAGAGCAGTGGTGTACTTTTTGAAAGTATCGATACCGACGAACAATACCAAGTCATCAGCGTCAGCGATGTCAGCAGGTAAAGCGTTGTACATATCGTCAATCAAACCTTCGATGTTTGAAGTAGTGATAGAAGTTGCAGAAGTTGTGTTTCCGTCAACAGATGCAGCCGCATCGTCAATCACTTTGTTGAATCCGTCAAAACGGTTAGTGTTAGGGTTGGTGTTTCCAGTTCCTGTGTCACCTTGCCACATAGCAACTTCTAACAACTTAGCAATACGGTCAGCCTTTTCGTTTCCGATTTGCTCTTCGAAAGGTACATCCTCAGGTGAACCAGCAGCGATTTGAGTCTGCATCCACTTTGCTTCTAAAGTCTTAGGGCAAAGAGTTTCTTCAACCTTGATTTTACCTACTGTGATGTTTCTTTGTGTGAAAGTTGTGTTACCACTTGCGTTGTAACCACATCCGTCAGCCTGAAAGAATACATCAGAAGATAGAATGTTTAATGCCTCAGCAGATTTGATACCTACCTGCACCTGTCCAGCCGCTTGTAATACAGCAGCCGTCTTACCCCCGAAAAGGGATTTTACTACCAACTCGGTGCTTTGTTCGTTGGTATAGTCAGTTAATCCAGTTACGTTAAATGCCATGATTATTTGTTTTTAATTGTGTTTGCGATTTTTACAATGTTTGCAAAGCGTTCGTCTTTTTTAGACAACTTTGCCGGTTCTTTTGTTGGTTCTTCGCTTGGTAAATCAGCAATCTTTTCTACCAAGTCTACGGTCTTACCAAAGGCATCTTTCATAGTTGAAAAAGCCTCATCGTTGTTGGTTAGTTTCTCTTCCAAAGTGTTTAGTTTTTCAACTGCTTCTTCAAAACGAGTAACTAAGTCGTTAAATGCTTCTAAGGATGCAAACTCAGCAGGGGCTTCCTCTACTTCTGTTTCTACTTCCTCAGCAGGTTCTACAATCTCAGTAACAACACCGCCTTCGGTGGTTACGAGCATACCGCCCTCTACTTCGTGTACGGCATCTGGAGCAGGAATCAATCCTTCACCAGTTTGAACAAAAACTTCTGTTCCAACGGCTAATTCGCCTTCCCATTCAATGATTGTACCATCTACTAAGGTTGCAGTTGCCATTTCAACTTCTTTTTTGTCCTCTTCACCGAACAGTAGCGAACGAATTTCGGTCAATACTTCTTTGCTGTTCATGTCTATATATAATTATCAGTTATTAATTTTTGGCTCAGTTTTTACCATCCCATTTGCTCACAGCGTCTTTTACAGCCTCATATAAGGCATTTAACTGCTCATCCTCTGTATTGGTGTCAAAATCAAAAAATCCTTCAACAGAGAAGCCCTTAAACTCCCCTTCTTTCACCCTTTTCCAAATATCATCATCATTTACGATATAAGATAAAAACCAACTTCCATCTGCTACTTCATCGTAACCAGTTGGAGGGTTCTTGCCTCTTTCCCTGTCAACAATATATGATTCCAATAAAGATAGCCCTTTGGTTTCCTGCTCATGATGGATATTTACAGAATCGTATAAATCTGACTTAGCCCATTTCTTTGCAATTTCAAATATGGTTTCTTTGTCAAAATATACATAATATTCACCTCGCATAGGGTCATAACGGTAAATACGCTTTTCAGCCTCCATAGCCATGCCGGTTATGATTCTTTTTTCTTCGTCTTGAATGGCAAAACCTACATGATACTTTTCATGTGATTCATAATTCTTTCTTTTACGCTTTGCCCTTTTCAATTCTTGCTGTTCTAACTTGCGTTCTGTCCATCGCAACATCTCATCACCACCCCATAGCAAATAAGAAATAGTACCACAGGCTTCTGTGTCGCTTGGGTTGTAGTATTCTTTGGCACGGCTCAAATAAGAGTAAGTGCGTTTTATCGTTTCCCATGAAAGATTTTCACGAGCAACTAATTGCCTTGCACGATTTTTCCCCACCAAGGTGGCACAATCATTACCAACCTGTTCATTCAGGCGAATACCCCGTTCAGCGTTTTGACTGGCTGCCTTTGGGTAATCATCTTCAAATTTTTCACCTTCCCAGTAATTGTAGCAAATGGCAAGTGCTTGGTCTTGGTCATAACCCTCTTTGGTTACAACCTCCATGCAACGCCCTATAAATTCATCTTCTGTTTCACCTGCATTCGGCTCGACAAAATCTTGCTTGTTAAAATACTGAAAATCACGTTCGATTGCCGGTGATGTTACGAGGCTGACAAAGTTCACTCCTGTTTCATCCTCCTCGTTTATGACTAGTTTGTAAACAGGTAAATCCATTTTATTATAATTATCGTTTTCCATAAATTGGCATTATTTTACTATTGAAACATCTTCTGTTACCCTGACTCTTTGTTGTGTGTTGCTTATATCGTACTCGGTTACATATATGCGTTGTTGGCCTGTAAATTGTTCAGTCCTTGGAAGCCTTACAGCCGGTGCTGAAACGCTTGCAAAACTGGTACTCGGTGTTCCACTGGCAACAGCACCCTGAACGTTACCACTGTTGATTATATCATACGCCCTTTTTGCGTTTGCAGCGATTGTGGCAGCAATGCTAATATATTTAGCAATACCAGCCAAACCACCAGTAGCAATGTTGTCGGGTGTAGGTGAATTTGAGTTCGCTAAAGCCCCTGACAATGCACGAGCCGTGTCAGTCGCAACAGCCGCTAACGAGAAAGCCTTACCCAGTGCAGTTTGTTCACCTACTAAGCCTGCTAAGGAATTAGCAATATCCTGAGAAGCAAAAAATATCTGTTGTCTTAACTGTATTTCTTTCTCAGTCATTTGACGTTGGTTGTCAAGGTCTTTTTCTCTTTGTCGTTGAACACCTTCATTGAACGTGGTAACTATACCACTCAACTTCGCAAAATGCTCATCGGTTGCTTTTCTTTCAGCCCCAAACCTCCTGTTTCTTGCCTCTTCTTGTTTTTTCTCTTCTACCCGTTGTGCAGCCTGTATTCTGTCACGAGCATCACGAATTTCTTCTTGTCGTTTAACTTCTGCTTTGGCTAATCGTTCTTGCCTTTTTTCCTCAGCCTTGTTATTTCTTTCTATTTCCCTATTTACCCTGTTTAATTCTCTTTCTGTTGCCCTTTGCAAATTTAATCTTCGTGCAACTACATTATTAACGGCTGCTTTTGCCTCTGCTTCCTTTCTTGCGTTTTCTATGTTCGTTCGGCTAAATGTGTTTTCCAGCGTTTGTGCATCCCTTCTTAATTCCAGTACTTCAACCTCTTTTTCCAACAACTGTTCTTCTAAGGCTTGTGCGTCTAACAACGCTTTCCTTCTTTCCTCCGCACTAACTGAATCTTCCATCCTTGATTTCAACCTTAAATCAGCAATTTGAGATTCTAATTTAGAACGTTCAACCAACAAATCAATTTCAATCCGTGTTGCCCTGTTTCTCATTTTGGCAACCTCATCGGCTGCTTTTATTTCTTTTTTCTGCTCTTCTACAAATTCTTTGGCACTTTCCGTGGCATTATTATAAGCGTTTCTTATAGTGTCAATAGGGTTCTTAATGAAGTTCTTGACTCCCTCTGCAAAATCTCTCATTGCCTGCATAGGGTCTTGAAAGACTTTTATCAGTCGCTCACCTAAATCCGCTGCTATATCCATAAGGTTGCCAAACAATGCACTCATAACACTCGTTATTCGGTTCATTCTTTCCTGTCCTCCGACTGAATCTGTTAATGCCCGTTTTAATAAATATAGAACGCCCACCAAACCCGTTAAAGCGATTCCAAGAGGGTTGGCCAACAAAATTTTCATTGCTGTGTTTAAACCAGTAAATCCTTGAATCACAAATCCGATTGGACCGGGAATGGCTGACAGTTGCCCTTTCAAGTCATTGAAATTTTTTGCCGTGTTGTTTAAACCTGTTCTCAGGCTGCCCATAGCCGAACCCATCATAGTTGTGGATTTGGCTGCCGATTGCATACCTCTTGTGGTTTCTTTTGTGGTCTTGTTTAGGTTGTCAAATGCTTGACCGGCTTGTTTGACGTTGTTTTGTCCTTTGACATTAACATCTATATTAACTGCTTCTTGTATTGCCATTAGTGTCCGTGTGTTATTATCCAGTATTGAGTGCCATCAGATACAACTTGGTCATATCCGTTCTTAGCGTTGTCTGTGTGAGATGTTGCATCGTCTATTAAGATTGAGCCATCCCCTGCATTAATTGTTATCGAGTTTGACGATACCGTCTTTTTGATTACATACATTTTGCCGCTATTATTAGTAGGGTCAGGTAAAGTGACTGTGATGTTTCCGCTTGTGGTGTCGCACAAAATCAACCAATCATCATATGTTGCTGAATAAGGTGAATCCGTGTTGTCAATGCTTACCACCTTTCCAGAACCTAACCATGTACCGAGTACAGGCTGATTCTCAACATAAACCCTGCGACCTTCTGGAATTATAAAATCCGTGCAGTTGATGGCTGTGGTGTATTCCATGCTTTTACCCACCTTAGTACCTTCACTACCTAGCACAGTTACAAATACAGATTCTGCTTGGTTATTATCACCACTGGTTATTGTTTCATCACCTCCGCTATTTTGACCAACTGTTAAACCACCTTTGTAGGAATGGACAGGGTCATCGCCTCTTCCGTCAACAGGGAATCTATCCTTTGTTGCTTCCCCTTCTCCATCGAATCCACCTGTGCCTACTTTTTGGTTGGCACTGATGTAAGGTGTGTAATAGGTAGATAGCAAAAATTCGCAAAGGAAAACCCCGTCTTTGGTTGGCCGGTAATCCCTTATTTTATTCAACTTCCAATACTGGCCTTCAAAGAAATAATTATCTGCAAATGATATGTTTATCCAATCATTCGGAGTAATACGGAAATAGCCTTTAAAAATTTTACTATTCTTGTCGCTTATCTCTGAAATATATTTGTAATAGTATTTGTTGACAAGGTTGTCATTTGAATATGCAAACCCAACTGGTACATAAGCCTTCTGAACCATTCCAAAGTTCAAATCAAAACTCATCGAATCAGTGTCATCAACGTGCAGGGTTAAAGGGTAATAAGATTCGTTCGGTGATGTGATGTTTGTGCCGTTGTTTATATACCCTCCCTCGTCTGTGTTGTAATAGTCAAATGTCCAATATTTAGAAGTTTCTTTTTTGCCACCGTAATACAATATACGAAGGCTTGAATCTTCTTTGCTTATGTCCGAATAATAACGGCCTGATATTTTGTCCTGTGCCATCACCGTCGGATTAAAAGAAATATCTATACGTTTTTCAGATTTGATAAAATCATTATCAATCGCTACTGTCCTGTCACCATAAACCCTTGAATACCTTTCTGCATATTGCCTGTTCAATTCATCACCGGCTCTCTGATAAGTAAATTTATAAGGGTTGTTCTGCAACTCACCCATCGGTAAAATTTGATGTGGCTGTGCATAGTCCAGTTTCTTACTCCAATCCTGATTTATGCCATTATAAAATTCATCCCTTGTTTCTACACGAAGTGTTTTGGTGTCCGTTTGCTCAATATACAAGTTGAACATCTTCACCAAGTTTAACAAAAATTCCTTTTGTGTATAATCACCGGCAAAAAACTGACCAAAATCCACAGTTTGATTATATGCAATGGAAAATGCAGTTGATTCGTTATAAATATATGTCGATGCAGCAAGGTCTAAGTCAGATGGATTTGGCCTCATGTTTTGGCCATCCCTTTCGTATCGTTCAATATACTTGTACTGAATGACATCATCGGTTAACACATCCAGTTCTTTTGAACCAACCATAACCGTTTCACCTGAATTACCACCTAAATATATTGATGCCGCATAATTGCCATTTTTGTACAACCCTATTTCTGTGCTTTCTTCAACTGTTACTGGATTTTGCAATTCTATTTGTACATAAAACCTGTAACGGCCTGATATTGGAACAGTGTATGAGTAGTTGGTTGCAGTGTTGTCGTAATTACCACCGTTATCGAAGTTGCCTCCTGTTGAGTCATTAGAAGCCGGTATAAGGTCATCTATGCTGATTGTGGTGTTACCTGACACTTGTGCCTGAAAAAGCCTTTCAGTGACTCCTGAGGGAGTTTCTGACAATGCTCCATAGGTGTAAGGTACAACTAAGCGTTTAAATTCGTCAGAAGTGAAAAAAGAATCATTAGTGTACTCATATCCATGTGTGCTGAATATCTTGTCAACGATTGTTTTGGCATACAGGCAAGGTGTGTGGTCATCAACCCTCCACTTTGTGCAATCGTATGCCGTTGTTGCTGTCTTTGGTGTTATCTGACTCCAAACATATCCCTTGCCATATTCAAACGCCTCAGGGCTTCCGTCTACATATATTTGTGAATCCCAAGAATCCGTTATGTTGACGATATTAACCGTGTGGTTGTATGTGCCAAAATCAAGGTCAGATAATTTAGCATTTTCAATACTGGTGAAAAGGTTTGCACTTTCTCCGTGTATTGTGCAGTTGTAACCGATTAGATTGTTGTTCTCAACTATTATATCTGTAAGCCTGATGAATCCCCTTATTTGTTCGATGCCATCTGCTAATACATAGCAGTCCGCTTTTTTGTTAGGGTCAAAATCAGGTGTGTATTGCCCTGTGCCGGTTATCTCATTTGCAACCTCAAAGATGTGTCCGAATATCTTATTGTTGTTTTTGGTTGCCGGTATGCTCAGGGTCTTTGTAAAATCTGATGACCTTTGTTCAGGGTTGCGAATGTCAGCGATTGACCTTGTAATTACTATATCAAAATCAGGTGCAAGGTCTAACTTGTTTGCATTGAAAGCCCTTTCATCTAAAGATAGTAGGCCTGCTGATAAACAATCTATGGATTCAAGCGTTCCACCAGTGGATAAAACCCTTTGTTGATACGCTGTATATACCTGTTGGTAATCGCTGTCGTTTGTACTTATAAATACTTCTATCATAAACGCTGCACCTTGTCAGGGAAACTCAATTCAGCCTCAATCGTTAAATTGAAAGCCTTGTCATTGATGTGATACCTCTGTTCGTATTCGCTGTTAATTAAATTGACAGTGTATAACGAATCATCGTAAATCCACACCCGTGGACTCATGATTAATTCCCTTAGCCAAACACTTTCTGCTTCCGTTATAAAATCACTGTTCAAAGTAATTGTTTGCCTTGATTCTGTGTAGTATTGGCTGTTGTTAAAAGACTGATTTGTATAAGCGTAATTTTGCCCATCTAAGGTGTAAGGGTTCTGTCTGAAATTCCTTCTGTCAATATCAAAATTATCCCTTCTAACCTTATTGAACCTAAACGATTCAACTGCACCCATCCTGTTGAGGAAAAACACATCAACTGAATTGTATTTGCTGCACCGGTTGTCTATGTTGATTGTGTATGCACTTCCTACGAGGTTGTTCGAACTATCCTCAGGGCGAATCGTATAACTGGTCGCACCAGTCGGGATGCCCCCTGATATATTAGCCCCAATAGGGAAGCGAACCACATCATCTGAGGTCGCAGGGATGTTAACAGTACTACTGTCAGAAAAAGTAACAAGTAAATGGTCGATAGAACCATCGTGTAAAGCGTAAAGCCAATCTTTTTGGTCACGGTATATTTTCTTATTTGTGTTGTTTGTTAAAAAGCCTGCTGTGCTACTTGCCGCCATCAGGTAATTACTTTCATCGTAATTTAAAAACGTTGCAGGTGCAAGGGCAGCGTTCCAAACGGTATTCCCAGTTGCTGTGGCTTGTGCCAGTGTCTGCACGATGGGCGATGTTGTGCCGGTGCTGTACTCATAGCCGAACTCCAACTTATAATCAAAGAAAGAATTGGTACAGCCACTTGCTGCGGAATCAGTATATTCCCAATCGTGTGTAACGTAGGATTCCAATACACGGGATATGTTAAATACACCCCTGTTGTTTGAGCCATAATATAACGGCACTTTAAGCCTTGTCAAAAGCGAATCAGTGCTGTTCTTGACATCACATATAAATTTAAAGTTGTAATTAGAAGTGATGCCTGTTGAGGTTTCCTGCACTACCCATAAATTCTCGTTATATGCCGGTTGGTGCGTTCCTGTTACTTGGTGACTTGCTGCAAATGCCATCTATATATAATTAGCCAAATATACAAAATGACCGAAATGAAAAAAGCCCCCCAAAAAGGGAGGCCTTAGGAATATGAAACAAACGAGGCACTTTCAACCCCGTTTGATTCTGTTATTGAAGTTTCAACTCTCTATTAATAGCATAGCACATACACCCAATGGTAGGCTGTGAAAATTCACAACATCCATCCCACCTCCACTCAGAGAGTAATTCTACCCACCATCCCGTCTCTTCTTTCCATAGTCCTAAAACTCGTGGGTCGTTCAAAATGTCTTTTTTGGTTTTTACTGTTTTAAATAAATTTTCTTGTTTCATAACACGAATAAACAACGAATTTATTAAACCACAAAATTTTTTTTTATTTTTTTTATAAAAGTTCATTCAAGCAGGCACAGACATAAGCCTCATAACCTGAGTTTGCAGCCTGTTCCAGTCGTTTGCTTCTACGTTTGCTAATTGTGGTGTGGAAAGCCAGTGTATTCAAGAACTCTATTATTGGCATTTCTAATATGTCATCCCATTCTTTACGTCTACCACCGGCTAACCTATCTATCAGGCTTAACCATCCAAAGACATCTGTTCCACCTTCGCTTTCTCCTGTTTCAAAAAGGTTAGGGTATTTTCTAATAATTTCGGATAGAGTTTCGAAAAAAAAAGAGCGTATCGGTAGAACTGTGAACAAGGCAGGTTTTTGAAGTTGGCTACTTTCCACTCGTAATCATCTTCAATCTTGCGGCCAAACACATTTACCCTGTACGAAAGGCAAGCGATGATTTTGTGCAGTATGTCTATTCGGTCTGCATCCCCTAATTCTTGCAATTCAATAAAGTGGTGTGCTGACATCTTATTGGCTGACCTGACAAGCCTAAAACGTCTGCCCTTGTGTTTGAATTTGAATTTCAGTTTGGCCTTTGGCATTTCTGACAGTAAGTCAAAATCCATAGATTCATATTTTTCAATCGGCCATTTAGAAACCTCTTCAAATGGAATACCCTTGATAATAGACACTAAATGTGCAGCCCTTTCTACCGTTGAAAGGTCTTCGGGTAATTCTCCAATTTCTTGAAGCATCCCTATGGTTACGTCTTTCCAATTCATCCGTATAAAAATACCCCTTTCGGGTTGTGTTGTTTGCAATCCCAAGCCAGTGCCAAACTCATCACACAGTCATCGTGTAATCCTTGTGCCGCTTCATATTTGACTCCTGTCCTTGTGTAATTAAATTCAAAGTTACGCATTTCATCCGCAATAACGCCCTCAGGGAAACGAACTGTTCGTTGCTGCACAGCCACTACCAAGCCCTCTACTAATTGTTGCTTAGACTGACTGGTAAACTTGAATCCCTTTGCCCTTGGATGGTTTTTTTGCAGTTGCTCAACAATCGGGTCACCTACACCGGTGCTATCTATAAAGGTTGGTGTGTTTCCTATCGTGGTGGTAATCTTCTGTAACGTCTGACTCCAATCCATCTGAAACCTATCAAAGTAAACCACATGGCCAGCCTCATTCAAACCTGTTATAACTGTCCAGTCTGTGTATTTAGCAAGGTCAATACCATAGCATACCGGCACTCCTGAAAGGTTGTTGTCAAGGCATTTGTCGATATTTTGGCTTCCGAATGGGTTGCTGGTATCATCAGCAGGTTCAGCCAAGTACAACTCCTTAAACACATACTCAGGTAAATCCCTTTTCGCTTGCTGTATTTCCTCTTCTTTCAATATGCCTTCCTTGGCTGCATCATAGGCCGTGATTTTGAAATACTCCATGTTCGGGTCACCGGCTTTTGCCCTTTCACCTAATTTATAAAACCAGTTCTTTTTACCCTTGACGTTTCCAATTAGTTTGCATTTGCCTTGCGTTGCTGTTAAGGTTGAACGAAGTGCGAACCATGCCTCTTCCCTTGCTCGTGATGCCTCATCAAAGACGGCTGCATAAACATCATCCCCATAAAGGTTGTCAGGCTTCTCTGCTGATTTAAATTCAATCCTTGAGCCGATAGGGGTTGTTAATACTAATTTGGATTCGTTGGCTTGAAAAAAATCACGTTCACTCACTTGGGAACGCATACGCCTGAATGCTATTTCCGCTTGTTGGTAAACTGGTGCAACCCACCATACGGATTGATGCTCTTTTATATTTAAAGCCTGTTCGAATAACCATATAATATGACTGGCCGTCTTCCCTGTCTTTGTGGAAGCGGCTGTAATTGTATATCGGGCATCACTATCTAGTATTGCCTTTTGATACGTTGTCAAATATGGTCTGTCATAGGCTATATCCATCAATTACCTTTTTGATTACTTCTATTCGTTTTTTGTTGGCTTCTCGTATGTCGTGTTTTGCTTGGCAATACTGATAATTCAATAACCCTTGTTGTTTCCAGTTTTCTGATTCTAAGATGGCCTTTAATGGTGTTTGCCAGTCATTTTTTTCTACAAACGTGATACCCTTATTGTCTATGTGGTTAGTGTAGGGTTCAACCTTGCTAACTAAAATAGGCAATTTATATACCGACGCCTCTATGATTTTCAATTCTGATTTATAACGGTTAAAGTGTGCAGCCGTTAAAGGTGCTAGTGCTATGTCAATTTCTGAATAATATGCACCGTATTTATCAGCCCTTGTGCCGGTTCTCGTTTGAAACCATTCAGGCCGTTTATATCTTGGTTCGCCAGTGATTGCCTTTTCCATTTCATACCATTCCTTGACGTTCTCATGAAAGCCACACATCAAGAACCTTGCACCGTATTCCTCGCATATTGGTTTGATTTGGTCTGATAACAATTTCAAATCTTCTGTATGTGATAAGCCGCCAACCCAACCAATAGTCAAAGGATGTATTACTTCCTCTTTCCACTGGCTTTGAGTTGTGTCAATGGTGTTTGGCACGATTGCTACATTGCTATTGAACTCTTCAACCTTTTCTTTGAGTTGTTCTGTTGTCACCATTACTGCATCAGCGTAGGACATGGCATCCTTTACACCGTTTTTCAAATAAGCCTTGTAAAACTTGTATGCAGGGTTGTGTTTCGGGATAACCCAATAATCGTCTAAGTCAAGTATAAATGGTATTTTCTTTTTGGCTAATATCGGAAGTATATTGTACTGCAACCTTCCTAACCACCGGTTAAAAATAACTACGTCGTATTTATCATATTCAAGGCTTGCCCACTCATCCTGAGATTGACTTACATCAACTGTTACACCGTGGTCAACTTGTAAACGGGCAAACGGGGTATAAAGCCTGTGAAAGGCAACCCCGTTCATCCCATCCATTAAAACGAGTACCCTCAAAATGGTGAATCGTTTCTTTGCTTAGGTGGTTTTGGCACTGCTACATAATGAGTAGCCTTTGACCGGTCATTCACCTGCTTTAGTTGCTGCACACGAATGCGAACATCCCCGTACTTGTTAATCTCAAGGCTTCCATCTGCGATAGCCTGTTTAAACTTCTCAACGTTTACTGTAACGTTTAACCCATAGTCATCTGACCATGCGTTGCCTAAAAATGTAATTTCATCCATATTATTTATCCTTTGGGTTGTCTAGGTTTAAAGTCACTGATATTGTTTTGGCTTCAATCGTTTGGTCTATGGTTTCTTTGGGCTTGCCATACACACGGTCAAATAATAGTTCTAACAGGTGTATGCTGCCCTTTTCGTAATCCCTTGTTGCTTTCTTTGCAATCATGGAAATCCAAAATGGTAAATTATCATCCTTTGCCAGTTCAATCAGTTCTGTTCTGCTCTTGCTTAAAATGTTCTTTATAATGTCCTCTGTTTGCCCTCTAGTGAGTTTAACGTTGAACTCATCTAGGAAAGCCTCCCTAAGGATAGTTTCGACCTTTTTAGGCCTACCCTTAGGGTTTCCTGACTGTCCTTTTTTAAACGGTATAAGATTCTGTTCGTTAGCCAATTTAGTTCACTGTTATTTCTTTGTAATCATCTGCAAAATGTTCTGCCAACTCCCTCCAGTTCACCTCTGCTAAAGTAGAACTAATTAAATCGACAATTAAATAACTATTCGGTATTGCTTCATCAACCGCATCAGTTAATTCATCCATCCATTCTTTAAGTGCTTGACCATAATCGTATAGCCCCCAATCACAATCATCTTGGTTGCCCATTTCCCAAATGTGCATGGCATGATACTGTAAAGATTCATCGTTGTTGATGTGCAGTGCTACTAACCAAGTAGGGTAATTTGTATAACCGTTATATCCTGTATTTTTCATATCCTTTTGCTTTTATTCAAAACTTCACGATATTCAGAACGAATGAAATCGGTGAGGCGTTGCATCGCTTTATTGAAATCGTAATCTTCAAAAGGATAAAAAACTTCGTAATTTGACCATTGCCCTTGACACGCAAAACTTGTGGCTTGATATTTCCACGTCACAATAAATCCGTCTTTGACTTTTTGTAAGTAAGGTGTACAAAGGCGTAGACCTTTCTTATTTGCCTCGTGAATGATTGGTACAGAAATAGTTTGTTTCATATATCAAAGATAGACATTTGATTGATTGCTACAATAGCCCTGATATTTTATGACATTGCGATTACAATAGTTCATTCAGTGCAGCGCAAACATAAGCCTCAAAGGTAGTCGCTTTCTCCAGCCGTTTGTTCCGTTCCTTCTGGATAGTAACATGAAAGGATAGGGTATTAAAGAACTCAACGATAGGCATATTCAGGATGCTGTCCCATTCTTGCCGTCTTCCCCCTGCGAGTCTGTCGACGAGGCTAAGCCATCCGAAAGTTCCTGCTTTATTTCCTGACCCTTCTCCTTCAAATAGGACAGGGTAGCGTTCAATAACTTCGGATAGAGAAGAGAAAAAAAAACCGCATACGAATAGAACTGAGGGCAGGGCAAGTCTTTAAAGTTCTCGACCTTCCAGTCATAGTCATCCTCAATAGGCTTACCTCTCCAGTTCACTCTGTTGCTTAATAGGGCTATGATAGTAGGTAGGTTTTCCACAATATCAC
>Ga0070753_1001298_pt1 | contig 14174 bp, 16 predicted proteins | sample VirMetDEL_Aug_31_FD_77441 | JGI IMG/M metagenome (GOLD analysis project Ga0070753, IMG submission 77441) | Aqueous microbial communities from the Delaware River and Bay under freshwater to marine salinity gradient to study organic matter... | ecosystem: Environmental > Aquatic > Marine > Coastal... | reverse complement strand
TGCCCATCTCATCAGGTATTGCCATGTATTGAGACTATTCGAGTCGGCGGCCCGCCGCTCTCGCGTGGCGGTCCTTCCCCGACGCGCATAGACTTGAACCGAACACGGGAGTCCGGTGAGCCGGGCTGAGAGGAAGCTACTCCAAGCTTCGACCGTCGAACCTGATCTGGATCATGCCAGCGCAGGGAGGCAAATCTCTATCATCCCGTGCCTATTTTCAGCGACTGAAAGGGCACGATAGTGCACATCTTAAATCAGAAGAACCAACGGCTAAAGCGCGCGGCAGGGTTCGCACTTGCCACGTTAGCGATCGTCGGACTAGCCGCGTGTGCCGAGACTGGCACACCGGATGTAGGGCCAGAAAAGCTCATTCTCGTCACTCACGATTCTTTTGCGCTCAGCGAGGGAACCCTCGACAAGTTCACTGACGAAACCGGCATTGAGGTCGAGGTTCAAGCGGCGGGTGACGCCGGTGAGCTCGTCAACAAGCTTGTCCTGACGAAAGATTCACCTCTCGGCGACGTTGTTTTCGGAATCGACAACACTTTTGCGAGTAGAGCTGTTGGTGAGGGAGTTCTCGCAGACTATGCATCTGATGCCCTCACGGCCGCTGAGGATCAGTTTTTGTTACCTGCCGGCGGTGGGCGCGAACAGCTCACTCCTATCTCGAGCGGTGATGTGTGTGTCAACGCAGACCTCGAGTGGTTTGCTGATGCGGGCATCCCGGTGCCGGCAACTCTCGATGATCTGACGGACCCCGTCTACAAGGATCTTTTTGTTGCTCCTGCGGCGAACTCTTCGTCTCCAGGGCTGGCATTTTTGCTCGCAACAATCGCGGCTAAGGGCGACAACGGCTGGCAGCAGTACTGGAGTGACCTCGTCGTCAATGGCGTGAAACTCACGGGCGGGTGGAGCGACGCGTACTACGTCGACTTCTCTGGCCCATCGAGTGAGGGCGATCGCCCGCTCGTCGTCTCCTATGCATCGTCACCACCCTTTGAAGTTGCCGAAGGAGCAACGGTTGCGCCCACTGCAGCCCTTCTCGACACGTGTTTCAGGCAGACCGAGTACGCGGGGGTCATCGCTGGCACACCGTACGAGTACCAAGCAGGTCAACTCGTTGACTTTTTGTTGTCGACCGAGGTGCAAAACGACATCCCCGAAAACATGTACGTGTTCCCCGTCAATGCCGAAGCGACTCTTCCGGAAACGTGGTCGAAGTTTGCAGCAGTAGCCACCGATCCATTTGTTGTCGACCCGGCCGACATCGACGCCAATCGCGAGCGCTGGCTCAGCGAGTGGTCGGCGATTGCAATTCCGTAGGTAGATTCCTAGCGTCATTGTGAATACAGCAGCGAGAGTGCGCACCGCGCCGAGCATCGTCATTCTGACGGTGCTCGGCGCGGGCATCCCTCTTGCCTTCCTCGGCATCTTTTTTGCCCTTCCCGTTGCAGGGATGCTCGTCCGCGGCTTTTTCCCCGACGGAAATCTCGACCTGACGGCATTCGCCGAGGTGCTGTCGCGCCCCCGCACGCTCCGGCTTATCGGCCTCACGCTCGCTGGTGCGGGAATTTCGGCGGCTGTGTGCACGCTTGTTGGTGTGCCGATCGCCCACGTGGTGTATCGGCTGAGCTTTCGGGGACGCACTCTTGTGCGCGCGCTCGTGATCGTGCCTTTTGTGTTGCCAACGGTTGTTGTCGGTGTTGCGTTCCGAACCCTGTTGAGAGACGGCGGCCCGCTCGGTGCCCTCGGTCTCGATGGCACGTTCGTCGCCATTGTGCTCGCTCTCGTGTTTTTCAACATTGCCGTTGTTGTGCGCACTGTTGGTGCTTCGTGGGAGGGACTCGATTCCCGTCAAGAAGATGCCGCGAGAGTTTTTGGCGCCGCACCGTGGCGAGTGCTACTCACTGTCACTCTGCCGAGACTCGCACCGTCGATACTGTCGGCAGCGGCGATAGTGTTTTTGTTTTGCTCGACCGCTTTTGGCGTTGTGCTTGTGCTTGGCGGCGTGAAGTTCGGAACCATCGAGACCGAGATCTATGTGCTCACGACACAGTTCCTGGATTTGCGTGCGGCCGCCGTGCTGTCGATAGTGCAACTCGTGATTGTCGTGGGTGTACTCGCGATTGCTGGGCGCTCGAGATCGAGTGCTGCTGGCGGCCATGGCTCGGCAGCATCCCGTTCCACCGGCGCCACCGCGGAACGCCGAATCGCCGCTGACCAGTCTCGGCGCTCGCCACGGGCCGCGGATGCGCCAGCCATAGTCATGACTGTCGTAGTGGCTGTGCTGCTCTCTGTGCCCATCCTCACGCTCGTGGAGCGGTCGTTGCGCACCCCGACAGGGTGGGGGCTGGACAATTTTGCGCTCCTCGCGACGACGGGCACGCGCAACGCTCTCGTTGTTCCCGTGTGGGAGGCGCTTGGTAATTCTTTGACACTCGCCGCTCAAGCGACCGTTATTGCCGTGGTTGTGGGCTCTCTTGCGAGCCTCGTGCTGTCGCGCAGACCACGTAACGCCATTGCTCGCAGAGCTCTGTCGAGCTTCGATACGGTTCTCATGTTGCCTCTTGGGGTGTCTGCGGTCACGGTTGGTTTTGGCTTTTTGATCACGCTCAATGTGCCACCTCTCGACCTTCGATCGAGCCCTGCGCTTGTTCCCATAGCTCAAGCGCTTGTCGCTTTTCCGCTCGTGGTGCGCACGATGTTGCCCGTGCTGTCGAGCGTCGATTCACGGTTGCGCGAGTCAGCGGCTGTGCTTGGGGCATCCCCGATGAGGGTTCTCGCAGACGTCGACCTGACTATTGTGGCTCGGCCCATGCTCGCGGCTTCAGGTTTTGCTTTTGCCGTGGCTCTCGGAGAGTTCGGTGCAACGAGTTTTCTCTCGAGGCCCGACCACCCGACCTTGCCCGTCGTCATCTATCGGTTGCTTGGTCAGCCAGGGGGCGACAACTTTGAAATGGCTCTTGCCGCAAGCGTTGTGCTCGCGGCAGTGAGCGTTGCCGTCATTGCCCTCGTCGAAAGACTGCGGGTGGGAACTGTGGGAGCCTTCTGATGAATCACGACTATTCGCCCCACGTGCCCCCATCGGAGCAGACGGCGCTTCGTGCTGAAGGCATCACGGTGTCGTTTGTCCGCGGAAGTGGCCGAAATTCCACTCGAGTACGAGCCCTCGACGATGTGAGCCTCGACGTGCGGAATGGTGAAATCTTTGGGCTGCTCGGGCCTTCGGGAAGCGGCAAATCTACACTTCTTCGTGCCGTGTGCGGGCTCGAAAACCTCGATACCGGGAGTGTGTGGTGGGGCGGCGTCGACATCACGGCGCTGCCCGTCCATCGGCGAGGTTTTGCTCTCATGTTTCAAGACGGCCAACTGTTCAGCCATCGCTCCGTTGCGGGCAACATCGCCTACCCGCTGCAGATCGCCAAGACCCCGAGAGCGCAGTTGGACTCTCGAGTGACCGAGTTGCTTGACCTCGTGGGGCTCGCGGGTTTTGGCGATCGCCGCGTTACCGAGCTTTCAGGTGGCGAACAGCAACGTGTCGCTCTTGCTCGCGCTCTCGCGGCGCGCCCCGAACTTCTGTTGCTCGACGAGCCGCTGTCGTCGCTCGACCGCGAGCTGCGCGAGAGGCTCGCGGGGGAGTTGCGTCAGATTGTTGGCACCGAGAAAACGACGACCCTTTTTGTCACCCATGATCAGCAAGAAGCGTGGGCCGTGTGTGATCGTGTTGCCATCATGACTGCAGGGCGAATCGTGCAGATTGGCACGCCGAGCGAGGTTCGAGAGCAACCGGCATCGGCTGAGGTCGCGCGCTTTTTGGGGCTCTCATGAGATGTGTGATGCTCATCGATGGTCGCTCGGGCTCTGGTAAAACAGAACTAGCCGCAGCAATTGCGGTAGACAACCCCGAAGTGCAGCTTCTCGGTCTTGATGATGTGTACCCGGGCTGGGACGGACTTCTCGCGGGGAGCGCGGCCGTGCATGAAACAGTGCTCCCCGAGCACCGGTGGCGCCGCTGGGACTGGGCGGCCGCGAGCTTCGCCGAATGGCACGAACTCGACCCCGATCGACCACTCATCATCGAAGGGTGTGGTGCGTTGAGCTCCGCCAATCGCGCTCTCGCACACGTCGGGGTCTGGGTTGAGCTCGACACTCCGACTCGCAAAGAGCGCGCCATAGCTCGAGACGGTGAGACCTTCGCCGGGCACTGGGATGAGTGGGCCGCGCAAGAGGAGACCTTCATTGCCCGCGAGCGCCCTCGCACTCTCGCCGACATCACCGTGGCGGGTGACGCGCCCGTCGACCTGGCCTTCTGGCGCAGTGTGCTCTCGAGTGCGAGAGTTGAGTCGTGACCTCCCCTTTTATTGCGAGCAGTGAGCTTGCGGCATCCTTGTCCAGTCTGAATCCGCCCGTCGTGCTCGACGCGAGTCTCGAACTTCACGCTCCGGCCTGTGACGGCGACTACAGAATGAACTCTGGTCTCGCTCTCTGGGAGAAGTCTCACATTCCTGGCTCGCAACACGTTGATGTTGCGACCCAGTTCAGCGACACCTCGGCAGCAACTCACTACGCCCATCTCGAGCCCCAAGAGATCGCCAACGAATTGGCACGCATTGGTGTCGCTAAGGACGCTCAGGTCGTCATCTACGACGCCACAGGCACCATGTGGGCCGCGAGGCTCTGGTATTTGCTTTCGTGGATCGGAGTCGACGCTCGAGTTCTCGACGGCGGGCTTCCCGCCTGGATTGCGGCCGGGAACGGCGTCGTTGAGGGTGTGCTGTCTAAGCCAGTCGCAGTGCCCTCGTGGACCGTCGACCGGCCTCGCCGGGCGTGGGTGAGCAAACAAGAGCTCGTCGAGCGTTCAGCGAGTGACGGCCGCCCGCTCGTGTGCAGCCTTCCCGCCACCTCCTTCGATGGGAGTGCGCCCAGTCGCTACGCTCGCCGAGGCCGCATCCCGCGCAGCGTCAACGTCTCGAGCAGAGACCTGTTTGGTTCCGCTGGCACACTCAAGAGCCGCATGGAAGTCATCCTCGCCTACCAACAGGCAGGAGTGGATGTCGCGACAAGCGCCGACGAAGTGCTCTTGTATTGCGGCGGAGGTATCTCAGCCGCAGCAGGCGCTCTCGCCCTCGCAGCTGTGGGTGTCACCAACGTGCGCATTTACGACGGTTCGCTTGAAGAGTGGTCTGCAGACCCGAGCTTGCCGCTCGAGACTGGCCCTGACGTCTCCTGAGCGCTCATGCCACGATGTTAGTCGGTGCGAGTCCAGTTCTGGTGGAACTCTCCACCTTCAGCAACAGTGGTCATGGCAGTTCCATCGCACGTGATCTGAACGTTGGCGCCGTCTTCGATTCCCGTTGCGGGCACATCAAAGTCCATGTCGACTGACGTTCCACCAATGTCGACGATCGTATTGATCACATAGCCGGAGTTGTCCCAGTCGGTAGGAGTGGCTGTCGAACCATCGAGAGTGAGCGAGCCGGTTGACGGGCCGGTGTGCGATTGCACCATGGTCATGACGAGTCCATCGTCGAGGTTTGCGATGACTGTGAATTCGTAGGCCGTATCCATTGCCACGGTGTTGTCACTGTTCCAGGTCATAGTCTGGGATCCTTCGGCCGTCACCGATTGCACTGCCATGCCACCTGAGCTCGTCATAAAAGCGAAAAGCTGGTCGGCCATGTCATCGACGTCGACACTCCACTTGTGGCCCGGGGCGCAATCTCCTACTGCCCCTCCAGTAGAACCGGTGCCACCCGTTCCGCCGGAGCCGTCACTGTCAGAGGCATCATTGACAACAACGCCTCCAGTGCCTGGCACGCAACCGGTGAGTGCAATAAGGGCCAAGGCCGGAATGAGCAGAACTGCAGAGCGCGTAGACGCTTTCATGATGACTCCCCAAGACTATTCGACGTGGCAACAGCGAGTGCTTGCTGCGGAGTTGCCTCCTACTCACGCGACGATAGAGGAGGTGTTTTGGGTTGACACTGGAGAAAAATTACGCCCAGCCGAGATCGTGCAATTGCGCGTCGTCAATGCCGTAGTAGTGCGCAATCTCGTGAACGAGTGTCACGTGAATTTGCTCTCGAAGCTCGGCGAGGTCGGCCACTGCGGCCAACAACGGCTCGCGGTAAAGGATGATGCGGTCGGGGAGTTCGCCGAAACCATAGGTGCCGCGCTCGGTGATGGCAACACCATCGTAAAGGCCGAGCACATCGAGAGAACCATCTTCAGGTCTGTCGTCGGTGACAAACACGACGTTGATGAGACCGTCGACCATGTCGTCGGGAAGGGCATCAAGTTCGTCGATCACGAGTTTCTCGAACTCGTCGCTACTGAGATTGTCCATTTCTCAGTCGACATCAATCGCAACGACGAGAGACTCGAGAACGTACGCAAGCCAGTCGTACACTTCACGCAGCATAACGGACTCTTCCTCGGCGCTGCCGCCGCCGAGACTGCCGTGGTCCTCGTCGTGCTCGATTCCGAGTCGGGCGGCGATAGCCAATCGAATGTCGGAGATCGCGCGCAACCACGACTGGGCGGCCGCGTCATCCAAAACAACATCGCCGCCGCTCGCGTGTTCGAGAGTGTTGACGACAACGCGAGCGTTGGCAATCTTGCGAGAGGCGAGGCTACGTTCGGTGAATTGGCGAAACTCTTTCGATGAGTCGGAGTCGTCCAGGTAGGCGTCGGGCAACAATCGCGCAATCGCCGGGTCGCTCGAGACTGCGTCGGAGCCTCCCATTCCGACGACGTCGAACAGGGGGTCAGACTCCGGGCTGCGCGCACGGTTATCGAGAAGTTGAGCGATCGAAGAAGCCAGGTCGGTGATGAGTTCGCTCTCAAGAGGCGTGAATGTCGCCGAAATTGTGTTGCTGTCGCGCTCGAAAGGAATCACAAGCCGTCCTTGTGCACTGTGGCCCACAATCCAAAATCGTGCATGGCTTCGACGTGACGTTCCATCTCTTCGCGCGGTCCAGTCGCGACAACAGCTCGACCGTCGTGGTGCACTTGCAACATTCGCTTCTCGGCCTCTGCGCGGTCGAACCTAAAATAGCTGCGGAAGACGTAAGACACGTAACTCATGAGGTTGACGGGATCATTCCAAACGAGAGTTACCCACGGGGAGTCGAGCGATACGCGCTCGCTCACGTCGACGGTCTCTGCGGTCTTGGTCACTATTCAACCCTGCCACGAGTTGGGAATACTCGCACCCGCGTGCCGCGATACCTCAACAAAAAAAGGCCCGGAAGTTCCGGACCATTTTCTGTGTTTCTTGGGGTGGACGACGGGGCTCGAACCCGCGACTTCCGGCTCCACAAGCCAGCGCTCTGCCAACTGAGCTACGCCCACCAAGGCGATCACAGCGTGCTTCCGCGCGCTGCAACTAAACAAGTGTATTACAGGTACGTCGCAAACTCGTCCACTACGGCTGCCGAAACTACTTGAACTTGTTCAGTGGTTGGGCCGGGCTCCGACACGAAGACAGCTTTACGGTAGTAGTGAAGTTCCCGAATCGACTCGAGGATGTCGGCTAGGGCGCGGTGTCCACCATTTTTGGCGGGGGAGTTGAAATACACACGGGGGAACCATCGGCGCGATAGCTCCTTGATCGAGGAGACATCGACACTGCGGTAGTGGAGGTGGGCATCCACGGTTGGCATGTATTTGTTGATGAATGCGCGATCCGTACCGATGGTGTTGCCGGCGAGGGGAGCAGATTGGGGGCTCGGAACGAATCGCTGGATGTACTCGAGAACGGCAGTCTCGGCATCAGCGAGACTCACGCCGGCGTCGAGCTCCGTGATGAGGCCACTCACGGTGTGCATATTGGTCACAAACTCGCCCATATTGGCAAGAGCTGCGGCGCTCGGCTTAATGACTATCGCAAACCCGGGGTCGATGGGGGTGAGGTCGTAGTCAGTGACAACGACGGCCACTTCCACAAGTTCGTCGACAGTGAGGTCGAGCCCGGTCATTTCGCAGTCGATCCAGACCAACCGGTCCGTGTTTGTTGCCATGGTTCCACTCTAGCGGCGGGAACTGTCAGCCCCGACGGGCGCCGAATCTGGTAAGACTGAGGTATGGCTCACAACGACGCACAGCTTTCCCACGGCGACGAATACATCGTCTTCTACTCCGGCGGTCCCTATGACGGCCGCTCCGACCGTCGTATCAGCACCGACGGAAGTTGGGACACCGAGTTGACCGTGCTGGTTGCCCTCGATGGCAAGGAAACCATGGTCGTCTACGACACGCCTGTGGCGCACACTGTCGGTGGGCAAGTACAAGTGACATACACGTGGGATGCCGCTGACGGCGAACCCCTCGAAGACCTCGACGAGCGCCGCGACTAAGGTTTGTGTTTGTGAGGCGGTGCGCCTCGTGAACGCGAAATACTCACCATGAACCTCATTTATTTTTCTTCAGCTTTTTGCGATCCATGTATTCAAACGCGGGCAATTCTTCGAGAAGCGACCGAGCTTGTTCCTGGAGTGCGAGTAGCTGAGCTCGATGTCGCGCTTGACGCCGCTGAAGCCGAGCGGGCTGACATCCGAGTCACCCCGACAGTGATTGTGGTCAACGGTTCTGGAGAGGAAGTTTTCCGTGCCGAAGGCGTTCCGACTCTCAATCAGGTGCTCGTCGCACTTGCTAAAGCCGTCTAGTTTTCAACGTTTCACCAGGGTTCGCGGTGTTTTTTGACTGGACACAAAAACCTGCCATACCATGAGCTTAAACCTCGCAGCACCCGAAGCTGTGGGGCCAGAAAGCGGCGGCATTACCATGGCTCACAAGCGTGTTCTCGTTGTTGATGACAACGTTGATGTATGTGCTCTAGTTGCTCTCAAACTTGAGTCTGCAGGAATTGAAGTCGAACGGCGTTATGACGGCATCTCAGGGCTCGAACTAGCCCGCGCGAGCAAATTTGACGCACTTATCGTCGACGTCGAAATGCCGGGAATCTCCGGTATCGAACTGGTGACTGCTCTCCGCAGTGACGGAGACACTGTGCCCGTGATCATGGTCTCGGCGAAGACTCACGAGCGTGAGATTGCCGCCGGTGTTGAGGCCGGAGCCAATGACTATCTCACGAAGCCGTTTAGCCCGCGAGACCTCCTCGCCAGGGTTCAGGCCTTGTACGCGCCAGCGTAGAGCACGGCCCCAAGTCAGCGTGCGGGTCGACGCTATACTTTTTACCTGAGCCGCACAGCGGCTCTGCGCCTCCGTAGCTCAGTGGATAGAGCAAGAGCCTTCTAATCTCTTGGTCGCTGGTTCGATTCCAGCCGGGGGCACCGTCCTCAAACAGATGCCCAACCGCTCGTCCCAATGGCGGGCTGCCGAGCCTACTTGGGTGGTTCGGGAATGAACGCGAGGTCGACGTCTGGAGCCACTGCTGCTCTCGCAGTCTGAGCGAGGACGATTCCAACGAGGACTACGGCAGCTCCCACAATCTGCACAACAGTGAGCACTTCGTTCAGCCATAACCACGCCACGACAAAAGCAAAAATGACTTCGGCTGACGCCACAACGCCGGCGACCGTCGCGCTGAGCCTCTTCAGGGCGCTGAACGACAGCAGAAAGGGCACAAAAGAACCCATAACTATGCACCACGCGAGGGGAACCCATAGCGGCAACACTACGAGCGAAAGGTTGCCACTGAGCGAGACTTGTGTGCCAAAGATTGCCGGATCAATCTCCCACCATCCGCTGAAGAATGACCAAAAGAGCGCGGCAAAACCTGTTGTCCAAAACACAACCGCTAGCGGGCTAGTTTCGCCGACTTGGTGCTCGCCAACGAGAAAATAGAGGGTAAGAGCGGCGGCTGCGCCTAATGCCATGAGCACACCGAGAACGTTGAGTTCGCTGTCCCAGACTTGAGCCACAATCGCGAGCCCACCAATGATGAGTGCGGTCGAGAACCACAATCGAATACGCACAGTCTCTTTCAAAAAAGTGAACGCGATGAGCGGCACAAAAAGCACGGCGAGATATTCGATGAGTAAAGCAATGCCCACCGGCAACAGCTGAATCGCTACGGCGTAGGTCGCTTGGAGCATCGCCACCCCGGCGATACCAAGAAACGCCATAACGCCGAGTTGTTTCCACGTGAGCTTGAAGGCTCCGCGATCGATGAGAAGTAACACGAAGCCCGCGATGAGGGCGGTGCCGAGGGTGCGAAACTGGGTTAGTTGAGTGGGGGTGAGGCCGGCATCCATCACCACTTTGGTCACACTGCCGTTGCTACCAAACAGCAAAGCTGCGAGCAACGCATACAGGTATCCCATTGTCGATGGCCGAGCGATGTCGTGCCGCAGTGCTAGCGCAGCGTCGTGCCGTCGACCGCGAACGGTTCGATGGCAGCAATTTCATCGGCTGACAGCGCGGCGCCGTCGAGGGCGGCAACGTTGTTCTCTAGTTGAGCAACGCTTGATGCTCCAATGAGTGCAGACGTGACTTGTGGATGCCGCAGCACCCACAGCAACGCGAGCTGAGCGAGTGACTGACCGCGCCCGCCTGCGATCTCGGTGAGGGCCCGAGCCCTCTCCAAGTACTCCTCACCGACAGCACCCGGCTTGAGCCAGCGGCCCTCCGAAGCCCTCGACCCTTCGGGAATCGTGCCGTTAATGTAGCGGTTGGTCAGGAGCCCTTGAGCGAGGGGGGAGAAGACGATGCTGCCCATGCCGAGCTCGTCGAGAACTGGGAAAAGTCCGTCCTCGATGTGACGGTCAAACATGTTGTAGCGAGGCTGGTGAATAAGCAATGGAATCTTGTGTTCGGCAAGAGCTGCCTGCGCCGCAATGGTCTGCTCTGGGCTGTAGTTGGAAATGCCAGCGTACAGAGCCTTGCCTGAGGTCACAGCCGTGGCGAGCGCGCCCATGGTTTCCTCAATGGGAGTCTCGGGGTCTGGGCGGTGCGAGTAAAAAATGTCGACGTAGTCGAGTCCGAGTCGACCAAGTGAACGATCGAGCGAAGACAGCAGGTTCTTGCGCGAACCCCACTCGCCGTAGGGGCCCGGCCACATGTAGTAGCCCGCCTTGGAAGAGATGATCATCTCGTCGCGGTAGGGAACGAAATCCTCAGCGAAGATACGTCCAAAGTTGGACTCCGCTGATCCGTCTGGAGGGCCATAGTTATTGGCCAAGTCAAAGTGAGTGATGCCGAGGTCGAAGGCGCGGCGAAGGATAGCTCGCTGGTTCTCGAGCGGCTTATCGTTGCCGAAGTTGTTCCACAGGCCGAGAGAGACGCGCGGGAGTTTGAGGCCGCTTCGGCCTACCCGTGCGTATTCGAAAGAGTTGTACCGGTCGGCTGCAGCGTCAAAAGGCATAGAAGTAGCCTACGGCCGCTCGGGCATGCGATTGAACCAAGAGTGACAACGCCGTGATACGTCGGGGCAGGGTAGTTCGAGCCGATCCGGGAGGGATACCCTCACCTGACGATCGGCCCGAACTCACCACCCACGCGGGCGGGTGTGAAGTATAAGAACTTCGGGGTGACACCTAGCAAGATTAAGTATGTGCTGTGCGATTTCGGGGTGCAAACATCGCGTGCATTGGCTGTTCGGTTTGCGAACAGAGGACAAAACGGGGTACAAAGTGCTGCCCTCTCCTCCCAGTGCAATCGAGCGACAGCCATTACACACGAGCGCAACATCGTGCTGCGCTCGTTGGCCGATGGCAGCACCATAGGAGCAGCAGGTCGGGGCGCCGTCCCGGTACGAGTGGTTGCCCCGGCCTCGCTTCGCGTTTGGCTCTCCGCTCGGGCGTACCTGGCCGTGCGGTCGGCTACTTGACCGAAATCTGCCCGCGCTCCCACAAGTGCACGGCAGCGACCCGCGGGTTCGATCTTTCGTCGCTGTCTACGCCAAGAGCAACGTACAACCTCGCGAGCATGGTTTCGGCGGCTCGCACCGTCGTGCCCCGCGCCTCGGCCAGCGCTTTAGTCGACGCTCCGGCTGCGAGCATCCTCAACGTTTCGGCTTGAGCTGCCGTGAGAACTATTCTGCCGTTTGAGGACGCCGATGAAGAAGGGGATTCCGGTCGCGATTCCGCGGAGGTTCCAGCAATCGCTCGAGAAACTGCCTCGGCGAGCTCTTCAACTTCCCGCATGTGAGACTTCACGAGATACACAAGGCCGGGAGGGAGTTCACTTGCATCGTCAACGGCGAGTTCGGGAGAGAGGTGTGACGTCAAAACGACAAGACCAACCCACGGATATGCCTCGTGAACCCTGCGGAGCAAAGTCGCATCAGATTCACCGCCGCCAAAATTCAAGTCGCTGATGAGAGCGTGCGGGTCTTCGCTGGAGACACAATCCCAGGCTTCGCTTGTAGTTGTTGCCGTCGAAACTTCGTAGCCGTGAGCCTTCAGGCCGCCAGAGACTAGTGACGTTGTGAAAGCATCATCGTCAGCAACGACCACTCGCAAGGATTTGCGGGGCGTAGGGTTGCTGGCATCATTCATAAGTTACGTGTCTTTCGGTCCCGAAGTTATTGCAGAGTGTACAGCCCAGAGGAGTTCTGCGGTCGTGTACGGTTTCGGCAGAAACTGACTGATTCCTGCAGTCTTCGCGAGATCTACATCATCGCTCAAGGTATACCCCGAGGCTGCGAGCACGGGAATGTGCGGGTAGTTCGCGTGGATTGCTTCGGCCGTCTCGGTTCCACCGACTACAGGCATCGTCATGTCGGTAAAAACCAAATCGAACTCCACTCCGTCACCATCGATTAGCGCTAGGGCTTCGCTCCCGTCGGCCGCGAGAACGACCTGATAGCCGTTGTGCTCGAGAGCGTGTTTTGCCGTAGTGCGAATGGCTAGCTCGTCATCGACGACCAGTACCCGTTCGCCGTGGCCGGTGGGTGGTAGCTCGACGCCGCTGCCAAACCCGGCAAGGGCTTCCGCTTCAGTAAAAGTTGCCTGAGGAAAGATGAGGCTGAAAGTAGTCCCTGAGCCCGGTGCACTAGCTACGGCGATGTTTGCATTGTGGTTGTCGACGATTGTTGCCGATGTTGCCAGCCCGAGTCCTGTCCCCATGCCGGGGGACTTTGTCGTGAAAAACGGCTCAAAAATGTTCCCCAGAATGGCATCAGTCATTCCCTCGCCGGTATCGCTGACGTCAATCACTGTGTTGTGTTCGTCTCCGAGTCGGGCATTGATGGAGAGGGTGCCACCGTCGGGCATGGCATCGCGAGCGTTGGTGACAAAGTTGACGAGCACTTGCATGAGCTGGGTCGGATCGCCGAGTACGGGCTGAACTGCCTCATCGATAGTTGTTTCAACTGCGATGCTGCTTCCCACGGTGTCGCGGGCAAAAGCGTCGAGGTCAGCAACGAGCTGAGCAACGTCTACTCGTACCTTTCGACTTTCAACCCCACGTGCGAAACTCACAACCTGCCTGACCATGTCGGCCCCGCGTTTGACGCCGGACTCAAGGAGCCGCAGAATCTCCAAATTGACGGAATCGGTTTCGTCCTCTGCGAGCAACTGCACAGACATGAGCATGGGGGTCAGAATGTTGTTGAGGTCGTGAGCAATTCCTCCAGCAAGGTTGCCGAGGCTCTCCATGCGCATGGTGCGCACACTTCGTTCTTCCTCACGCTTGCGATCGGTGATGTCTGTATTGACGGCCAGGATAGATTCCGGCTCTCCGTCATCGTCGTAGACAACGCTCCACCGGCAATCGACGGTGAGTCTGCGACCAGACCGTGTGAATTGTTCGAGCTCGCCAGCCCAATATCCTTCTCTCATTGCTATAGAAAGGGCAGCGTCGTAGGGCTCAGAGTCGTCAGCGTAGACAAGATCGTGGATCGACATACCGATGGCCTGTTCTGCTGGCCAATCATACAAATCAGCGGCTGCAGCATTCCAATAACTCACAATTCCGTCGAGTCCTCGAACGACAATCGCGTCCCTTGCGATATCGAGAAGGTCGGCTTGGGCCGCGATTCTTTTCTCAGCAGCGCGCGAGCGCGCGCTGAAGGCCATCGAGGAGGTCACATCACGAACGTGAAGAGCTAGACCGCTCGGCGAAGGATAGGCGGTGATTTCGAACCAGCGATCGTCTTCTACGGAATAGCTAGTGCCCGTTGTTGTTCGCTGGTCAGCCATGGCGCTTTTCAACGTCGATTCAACGATCGAGGTTATCTCGACAGGTACAACTTCCCAAATGTTGTGACC
>Ga0070753_1001292_pt1 | contig 14241 bp, 13 predicted proteins | sample VirMetDEL_Aug_31_FD_77441 | JGI IMG/M metagenome (GOLD analysis project Ga0070753, IMG submission 77441) | Aqueous microbial communities from the Delaware River and Bay under freshwater to marine salinity gradient to study organic matter... | ecosystem: Environmental > Aquatic > Marine > Coastal... | reverse complement strand
TCATCTGCGTCATTCTCTGTGCCTGGATTGCGCAGGGCCACCCTCAAATCTTGATACTCGCCATCAATCTCTAGATCAAAATCACTCTCTGTGTTTGGGGTGATTCTGTAGGTGTTGAGTGCACTATTGAAAGTGATATTGCCCCTAAGCCAATCATTGGGCAGCTCTATCGTGTGATTGGCCCCCACCAATGTGGAGGAGAGCACAGCATCACCAGCGCCTAAATAGTCTGTGCCCTTTCGATGTTGCAGCGTAAAGGCCAGCGCAGTATTGGAGAACACCACCTTGTCATCTGTGTTGATATAAATCGACCAACTACCTGCGGTAGCAGAACCGGCCAATGTGGCGACATACTCAAGAGTGTCTGTGATGGATTGAGTAGCAGAGTAGCCATGCAGAAAATCCATCATATCTAGATAGACCACATCAGCCATGATGATGCTGATGTTGGTGGTGCTGCGCTGATAGAGGGTCACCCCACTCAGATCACGCAAATCACATTCAGTGAGCAGTGCAAAATTTGGGCTGCTGTCTAAGCTAGGCATTGGCTCTCCTCAATTGCACAGCCCCACGCCGGGGTGTGTTGATCGCACGCACCACCCTATCAGCAAATGCGCGCTCTGCTGCTGCTCGAGTGTCATAGATTGTTGCGTTGCCCATATTCACATTGATGGTGATGGGGGCTCTATCCTGATCTCGCTCTCTAGGCTGCTGTGGAGCTCGCTGCGCTGCGCCACTTGGCGAGGCTCCCCCACCTCCTCCTGCTCGAGCACCACCACCACCACCAGAGAGCGCAGCGCCTGCAGAGCCTGCGATGACGGCCGCTGTTGCATACATGCCGGCCGCTTTGAAAAATCCAATTGAGGGGGCACCTGTGAAGAGAGCAGAGACTCCCTTGGCAGTCTCCATCAGTCCTTGCACCGTTGCTTGGATGGCTACCGCTCGCAGTGCCTCTCCTACAGCAGCCTTGATGCTCTCTCCTGCAAATGCTGCATTGACTGCAGCGTAGAGTGTGCCCTCTCCATAGGCCGCCATTGAGTCAATCAGAGGGCCAAAATCAAATTCAGTCATCAAGGCTATCTCTCGATTGAGATCTACCTGTAGCTTTGTATTGCGCTCGAGGAGCTGCGCGATGGTGGCCAGCATCCTCTCTTGTTGCTGTGCCCTTTGCCTTTCGACATCAAGCAGCTCTCTCTGTCGCGTGAGTGAGGCTATCTCACGCTGTGCCTCTGTCTGTGCCAATGCCTGCGCTGTGTTGTGGCGCAGCTCAATCAAAGCAATTCTTTGTTGCTCTCCATCTAGATAAAGCCTGATCTTCGCTTCTTCGAGCCTAGCGGCCTCTTGAATCTCTGCTCTTTCATTGGCCTCTCTTTGGGCCTTAATTTGGGCCTCTCTGGCTTGACGCTCTTGATAGGCTGCTCTCCTGATTGCCTTGCGCCTCTCTACAGCGCTCTGCACGATGAGAGTCTCTGCAAGCTCCCTTGAGTCTGCTAGACGCTCTTGCTCTTCAGCCACTCGCTTATCAATGGCGAGCTCTTTGGCTGGCAGGTCACGCCACCTGACCTCATTAGCTCTTGCCTGCTGCACTAGGGCAGCGCGCTCGATTGCGGCCACCTTGTTTATGCGTTCAATTTGCGCAGCTTCTAAAGCCTTCACCTGCGCAATTCTTTGGGTCTGTTGAATCTCAAGCTGTTGCAGTTGAAACTTCATCGAGCCCATGCGAGCTTGATCAGCTTCTGTGATTGCCGCTATCTGGACGGCTCCTAGAGCTTTGAGCTGCTGGGCTGTCTCTTGGATTAACTTAAGGCGCTCTCTCTCTGCTGCCTCCCTCGCAGATCTGCCTCTAGCCTCAGTGAGCTCATCGACTCGCTTGGTGAAGACTCGCCTTGCTTCTGAGGCCTCCTTGATCAGGGGCAATAGCTCTCTTTCGATTTGGGCCTCTGCATGCTGCGCCTGCACTAGCTTATTTCGAGCCTCTGAACTCAGGCGCAATACTGCTTGCTCCTCGGCATGCGCACGCGCTGTAGCGCTTAGCTGCTTATTGCGCTCGAGGCCTAGCCTGATATTGACCCTTTGCGCCTCGGCTGCCTTACGCGCCTGATCAAGCTCCTCTTGAGCCAATACAGTAGCCTTTTGAGCTCTTTCTAATCTTTTCCCGAAGACACCCTCACCCTCACGCAACAGCTGCACATATTCAGTCTGTGATTGAGCATTTTTAGAGAGCTGTAACAGCTCGAGCTGCTCGGCCTCAGATAGCTTCACCTGTGCATCTGCCAACTGCTCAAGGGTCTGAGTGAATTCAGAGGCACCCATGCGCAGTGCCTGTAGGCGCTCCTCTAGATTATTGGTGCTGTTGATGTATTTGGTGACGCTATAAATCACACCTACTAGCGCTGTGCCCACAGTGACGAGAGGGCCAAGCATTGCTGTGAAGCCTAAACCTGCAACTTTAGACGCAGAAGCTAAGCCAGCCACCCCCGTGGATAGAGAGCCGATTGCGCTAGACACTTGGCCGGCTGTACTGGCCATGCGGTTTGATGAATCACTCAGCGCATCCCCTACTTGTGAGAATCCACTGGCTGCAGTCTGAGCCGATTTACCAAGCGCATTTAAGCTCTTCTCGGCCTTACCTGCACCATCAAGCTCAACATGAATTTCAACTGTGCCGGCCTGCGCCATGTCTAGCCTCCTCTGCTGCTCGCTCTCTCATTCTAGCGTGAGATAGCTCTGTCTGTGTATGCAGCTCTGCAAATAGGTCAATCACTGCACAGGTAGGTGCATTGAATAGATCACCCAATGAGCACACGCCAGCCCTCTGCCGCTGATAGGCCACCAGCAGAGGGGCCAGCCTATTGGCCCCTGCCACAGGGCAGCTTCTGATTTTCTGCTCACCCCAATCACCACAATCAGGCGCTACCCGATAACCCATCACATAGCGGCCCTGCTCATCAGATTGTGACCAGGCTAGGCCCTCGAGGAATGAGCCACCACAATTGCCGCGCAGCCGTCTAGTGGTAGGGTTTGCTGTGCATTGCTCGCAGCTCCAAGCTCGGGAGCCAGCATGCCCCAACCACACGCTGGCCCCCGCTGCTATTTTCCCTCAGCAGGCAGTGTGCTGAGGTTTTGAATGTGGGCCACCAGCTCCTGAAAGAGCAGCTGTCTGTGATGCTCTGGCCGCACCTTATCGAGCAGCTCAACAGGGTCACCATCATGGCCAATGATGCGCACTAAGCCAGCGCGCAGCATCTCTCGATAGACCCTTGAGAGGTAGCCTTCATAGGAGCCGAGGGCCTCTCTCTCATCCTCTGGCAGAGCATGCTGCCAGCGTGCGCGCTCTATGGGCTCATCAGGCTGCTGCATCCACAGCTGTCTACCTAGCTCACTTCTGCGATAGACACCAGCAGCCACCTCTGCAGCTTCACGCTGTGGAGGCGTGAGCGCTCGCAGCACAAATCGAGTAGCTCCCTCTGTGCTCTCGAGCACGCTCTCATCACGGCTCTGTAGATATGAGGTTTTCGCTTCTTCGCTGGCCTGCACTGCAGGATCAACAATAGAAACCACCTCAATCTCCTGCGTGGCATCAGTCGCAAAATTGAACACAATATCTCCTTAGATCCCCAATGCGAGCCTGAATGGGCTGTTGGCTGCATCAGAACTGCCGTTATCGCCTCCAAATCTTGAGGCAGAATAAGTCAGCTGCTGCTGCACAATCTCACCATCAATCTGCCTGATGAGAGGGTCAACTGTGAGATATGCGCCAGGGATGTTGAGGGCCATGCCCTGCCCTGCGCCTACCGGCCCTGACCCAATCAGGAGAGAGCGGATAACGCCATCTCTGAAATCATTGCTGATGTCAGTGTTGGGGCTGTCCACAGTGATATTGCACTCAATCACCACATCAGAGACTTCCATATCGCTCATACCAATGAGAGAGCTGCTCTGCCCAATTGGTGTGAGCGTATTGGTCAGGGTGAGATCAAAGCTGCTGACGGAGAGGTCAATCTTGCCGAGCTCATCACCGTTGGTGCCTGAGACATTGGTGCGGCTAGTGCTCGCAGCATCAGAGAGGCGCAGATAGCAATTGCGGAAATGTGGAGTGCTGCCGGTGAGAGTAGCTGGCTCAATAGGCCCACTAGCATTGCCATGGTCGTCATAGATATGAGCAGCTTGGAAAGTAAATTCTCCCATCAAGCGGCCGCCATCAATGGTGATGTTTAGAGACTCGAGCTTGCAGCCTGTTGCATAGCTACGCACCCCAACGCCATCAACGCGAAAGGCCACCGAGCTGTTGACGGTGCCACTGTTGTTGCCTCGAGGCACATACCAGGTTTCGAGCAGGCGCACCACATCAGGGGCAGTTGCATTGAGTGCTCGAGATAGCTCGGGGCTGTAGCCAATATCAGTGCCGAGGCCCCCTGCATCAAGCGAGGTCACATGCGCATATTCTGCGCGGCCTGATAGCTCGATACCAATAAGCCCCCCAAGCTTAAAAGAGGCCAATGATGTGGCTGTGAATCTGTTATTGCTTACTGCAGCAGTCACAGTATCAGAGGCAGCTGCAGGGATGGTGCGAGCGAGGCCAGCCCCAAGGAGGAGGCCCAATGCAGTAGCGTCATAGTTGGCCGCGCTGCTGCCGAGCGTTGTAAAATCACAGCGCACTGTGATGGTGCCTGTGCGTCTCTGCTGCCGAGCGCCACCGACTGATGTGGTATCGAGCTCGGGAGGTAAACCATGGGGGCCATCTCGGCCCTCATTGCGCTCAGATACTGGTGGCTCTCCTGGCACAACGATTGGGTCACGCTCACAGGGGATGCTGTAATAGGTCAGGCTGGTAGGGTTAGGCACACCAGTGCCCGAGGCCACAGAGCCAAAGACAGACTCCACCGCAATGGAGAGGGATCGATGAGTGACAGCCATTAAAATGCCTCCTGATAAAGTAGGTCAAAGGGGATGGCCAGCAGAATAGCCATAGGGTTGCCATCCTGCCCAAGCACAGGCGAAGAGCTAGGCTCCCCTGTGATGAGAGAGGTGATGCCTGTGTTGGGTAAATCATAAGCAGGGTCACGCAGCGCATTGATGATCTGCGCGGCATCCTCTCCCATCATGCGCTCAAGCAGTCCCACATCTCGAGGCACATCATAGCGCACGCGCACCTCTGCCGTGAGGCGTTTGCGGCCGGTAATGCCTGCTTGTCCATCATCGAAAGGTGGAGTAGTGATGCGCAGCTCAAATAGGCGCAGAGTATTTACTCGCCTATCTGTGAGGAGCTCCTGCCCTCGAGCAGCATCAATGCACACAAAGTTTTGGGTGCTATCTGTTTTACTGGCGAGCGCCTCAATGCGCTCTATCAGCAGATCAAATGCAGCACTGATGCCCTGACTCATCGCAGCTTCTTTCTAATGCGCGCAGCAATCGCATTGCTCAAGATGTTGACCTCTTGATTGGTTAAGCCAATGAAGCCTCTTTTGTCGTCAACATAGTAGCCATAATGCCTAACAGCAGGCGATAGGCCGATAGAGTAGGCCTCACGCTTCACGCTAGTGGGCACAATATTGTTGACCAATGCTCCTGAGAGGGTGAGGTCTACCTCTGCAGTTTGATTGCTGCCCCCCTGCACACGCCTACGGGATTCATGCTTATATTGGCGATAGCCGCTCTCATAAAATATGCTTTTACCTGTGCGACTAGGCCTGCCCCCCTTGGGCGATAGGCGAGCGCCTTTCTTGGCCACATACATAGGCTTTGTGCTGTAGCCTTTGAATCTGCGACCATCATCATCAATGCCCTGATAAATGCGTCTCTTGATGAGAGCGATGGTATCTAGAGCAGTCTGCGCAGAGTCATTCCTAGACCAAAGGTGTGGAATCTTCACTTGTCTGAATCTGACTGTTGTGGGCATTAGTGCTGCATCCCTCTCCACCGTGGAAAGCGCTGCGCTAGGTCACGCTCTCTCTGGGTTGGTTCGATGGTGGGGAGAGTAAACATGCCGCGCACATCAGAGGGGCTGCCACCAGCCCGGCGCAGGTCGATCTCATCTGCATCAATGAGGCCATCATCATCTGTGTCAATTGTCAGCTGCTTGAGAGCGCGCTCGAGGAGCTCCTCTGCGCGCTGCTGCATGCGCTCGGAAATATCGAGCTGCGCCCCCATCTCATAGACCAGCTGCGCTGCCATGTACCTATGAGCCGGCCTAAACACCTCTGGGTTAAAGATATCATCCTCAGACTGCTCTGGGCCGATATGCTCACGCACCCTCAGTGCGAGCTCCTCGAGGGCTGCGCTCACCTGTGGCTCTAGATCTTGCTGCCGCCTCGGCACCATATCAGCCAGCTGAGGCATTTGCGCCACCAAGTCACTGTGCGTGACCCCTGTAGAGAAAGGCCTGCGCACAATCTGCACAGTGCCCTGCACAGTGGTCACTCGATTGGTAGGGGTGGCTGTGGCTGTGTAGCTGATGCGCCATGATAGGCTGCCTCTGGTGGCTGTATCTGCAGAGGGGATCGTGTGCATGTATGCAGCCCATCGCAGGGTGGCAGCCGAGGAGAGGGAGAGGCCTCGAGGCAGCACATCAGCTAAAATTGCTGTGGTGCCGTCAAGCCTATCGACGGTCACACTAAACACCCCATCCTCATCCGTGATGAGAAAGGCTCGGCCTGTAGTTGGCCCAATCAGGTAGACGCTCGCAGCGCCTGCAGTCAGGGTGAGGGTGCGTCGATCACTGCCAATAGCTGTGACGCTGCGCTCACTCCTCACCTCTGTCATTGTTGCAGAGCCAGTGCCACCGCTCGGGGTGGTGTAGCTGATGGTGGGGGCAGCATTGAGGGGTTCAGGAGCCTCCCAATAAAGAGCATAATCCTGATTCTGTGTAGCCTTCATCTATCCCCCCTCGCCTTGCTGTTGGCCTCTCTCACATCAGCATCAGTGCCTTTAGTGATATTGGCGCTCTCAATGAGCTCCTCACTGATAGGGGCCCATGTGTGTCTACAATTATAGCCGCCACCTCGAGTCAATGGGGGCTCTATTTGATAGTTGTGCAGTTTATCCACCTGCGCCTTGGTGAACGCTTTACCAACTAGGACTCTACAAAATCCTCGAGTGATGCCATCCAATGGGCCTACATATAAATAGTGCTCGAGCCCAGCAGATTCTGCTGCTACAGCAGTGAGCTCGCGCCCAAATGATGTGATGGCTGTGCGAGCCTCTGTTATCTGCCTACCCTCTGCCGAGCGCAGCGCAGCATCTAGTGAGCTCACCACCTCTGAGGGGTCAGGGATGAACAGAGCCCCTTGCAGAGCATCACGCACTGCGCGCTGGGTGTCTGGGATGATCACATCCTCTAGGATGCTCTCCACTGTCTGATTGGCTAGAGCCTGGCCTATGCCCTCAATGTCGGCAGTATTAAAACCTCTAGAAGAAGCCAGCAACAACTGCTCAACGTTGGCCAGCGTCTCACGCTCGGCATCAGTGAGATCTAAAACTAGATCACCGAGGCCTGCCTCTAGCAGCCAATCAGATAGCTGCTCTCGTTTCATGTTACGCAGTGCATCAAGCCCACCGCTATCAGCGGCCGCTTGCACTGCATCAGAGACTGCTACCTTGGCCGCTCTTAGTGACCTGCGCAGCTTTCTATCTAGCGCGGCCTCGAGCTTAAGCTGTGCTCGAGTAGCGCGCAAAATATCCCGCTGCCTAGCTGTATTTGCCTGCTTAATTTGCGAAGCTAAATCAGCTAGAGCACGCTCATCACCATCCTGCTCTGCTAGCTGGTGGTGCTGGGAGCATAACGGGCACCCCACCGTGATTTAGGCGAGGCAATTGGTGAGCAGAAGCCCACGCGTGTAGTCAAGGATTTTGAACTGCTGAACATGCTCGCCGTAGACATGACGGCGGACGCGATCGAGGCTGTCATACTGCCCAGCGACATAGTCCTTGTATCGGAGATCAAGGCCACAGACCGGCATGACCTTTACATTGCCTGAGACTTTAGCCTCTGGCATTGCACCGCGCATGAGGTAGAGGCCGATAGTCTCCCCCTCCCAAATCTGCGCCTCACTCGAAGTGGCCCCTGCAACTGCAGTCTCACGCCGAGCCTCACCAACATAGACATGCTGCAGCTGGAAGACGCTCTTGAGCACCTCGATCACATCCTGATTGGGGAGGATGCGCAGGCCACTAGCAATGCCATTGCCGCTATTGCCAACGAAGCTGCGTACCTCTGGATTGCGTGCGAGCTCACGGAAGACATTATAGCCGAGCACCATGGTGTCAGGCATGATGCCGTGATTGGTTGCGCGCAGCACATCCATCTGCTCATGAATGTAGGAGAGAGGCTCTCCACCAGCTGCGTCAAACTTGGTTGCAGGCGTTGCTGTGGTGAAGCTCACAGTGTCAAAGAGTGCATCAGCAGCTCTCTTCTCCTGCGCCAAGAGTAGAGCGCGCTGCACTCGGCGTGCGCTGCGCATCTCTTCGCTCATTGGGTATTGTGAGTCTTCAATGTCCTCCATGGCGATGGAGTCAGCAAAGCTGTGAATCTCACACTTAAAGGTGGTGCTCGATCGATTGAAGTGAGAGAGCTCCTGCCGTGATGCACCGGGTGCGCGGCGGCTGTCTGCACCTGGCTCACCCATGAAGCTGCGGCTCTCCTCTGAAAGGATAGTGCCGCTGCGCTCGGTGACCTGCACAGGCTCAAAGACCTTGTCTGCAATGAGCTGCATATCACTGGGGATAGCCTCATTGAGGACGCTTGAAAGGATATTATCGACTGGATGTAAACCGCTATATGATGGGCGAGCCATTTATACTCTCCTTAAGCGCCAAATTCAGAGGCACCGGTGAAGAGGATGAAGACCTCCTGACCGTTTGCAGTGGTGGTGTGATTGACATTGGGGAGCCAGCGGCCGATAGCGTACTCATTGTCGCCTGCACCGCTTGCTAGGTAGTCAATGACTTGGCCTGATGCGTTAGCCATGACAAGCCCACCCTCGGTGAGATTTGCGCCTGCCACTGCCTTGGTGAGGCCAAAGATAGCAACCTCAACGGCCTCATCAGCACCGGCAGCTGCACGCTGTGCAATGCCGTCTGCTTTCTCGCCTGCAACTGTGACAGGGGTGACCTTGCCTGCGCTGGTGAACTTGACCAGCTGCAGAGCAGTGATTGCTGCTGCGCTCATGCGCGTGACGATGATATTGTTATCACCCATAATTAACCTCCAAAGACTGAGCTGAAGAGCTGTGGCTCTTCACGCTGTAGACGGCCCCAGGCCTCTGTGAACTGAATGGACTCTGCCTTAGCTAGCTCTTTGACGCGCTCGGTGAGTGAGTCTCTAGTAAGCTGCTCACCGCTAGCGCCATGACCAACTTCTGACAGATTGACGGTTTGATTAGCTTGCCGACGAGTGAGCATCTCCCATGGGAGGCCATCACCGCGCTCACGAAGAGCCCAGAAGTTTTCTGCATATGCTCGCTCATTTGGGCTGATGCGGCCGCTGTGAATAAGCTGGTCAAGCTCAGCTGTCATGCGTGCAGTGCGCTCTGCTTTCTCGAGGCGTGCTACCTGCTCTGAGAGCTTGGCAATCGTTGCAGCCTGCTGGCTGTTGTCAGCTGTGAGGCGCTCTGTGAGATTGCGATACTCACCCATTTTCTTCTTCTCCTCATCCTCTTCAGCCAGCTTCTCCTCATCAGAGCCTTCTGCCAGCTTCTCCTGCTCATCCTCTTCAGCCATTGACTGTGCCTTGAGGCGGCCCTCGAGCTCTTTGACGAGTGCATCCTTTTGGCGCAGCATTGAAATGAGCTGCTCTGTCTCGAGCCCCTCTAAATTCTCAAGATCCATAGATCCCTCCGAGAGAGTGACACGTCCCACAGAGGTCGCAGCCTGCTGGGGGCGTGGGGTTAAAGTGATTGCGAGCAACTGAGCGCCACCTGTGCGCTCACCGCTCTCCCTTGCGAAGACCTCACCGAGGATAAATTCTGGTGAACTCCACAATGTGCCGCCTGCCGCCTCAACAACTTCAAGGCCTCGGGCGTTGTAAGCAGGCACAGCGATAAGCTGCCTACCATCATCAGAGAGGCGCAGCGCCACCACCTCGCCAAGGGCTCCCCCTGTCTCTGGGGTACTGAGCCCAGCGTTGGGGCTGCTCTGATGATTCCAGTCAATGATCACAGGGTCATTGGCTGCGCGTGTGTCGAAGACCCTTTTCAGCTCTGCTAGGTGCTCGGGTGTCACCTCTGTGATGAGCTCGCCACTCATGCGGCTGGAGACTCTGCCGGTGGCCAATGTGACAAATGGCCGGCCCAGCTTCTGCCCCTCTTCTAGCACTATTGTGAGCCCATCGAGGTCAAAAGGGGTAGCCTCTGAAAATGCGCGCACGCGCTCACTGAGCTGCTCTCTATCTGCTGCATCCATTTGCTTCACCAATTTTCTGGCCCATGAAAAGCCGGCATCACCACCCCAGCCCTGCCAGGCCTGCCAACCCTTGCCCTGCTGGCCCCATGTAGAGCCCTTCTTATCGACCTCATGCCGGCTGAAGTAGGCCAACATGCGCCGAGCAATCTCGGGGCTGATCCGCTTGCCGTTGGAGAGGTCACGCGCACGAGCGAGCCCCACAGGGGTCATGCCCCTCTGCGAGCTGGGCTTGCTGGCTCTGACCTCGAGGGCTCGAGCAGCTGCCTCTCTCACGCCTGCAGGTGGTGTGAAATCAATGTGGCTGTAGCGCTCGGCCAATTTAATGGGAGCTCGCTTCTGTCTATTGATTTTGCGCTTAAAGCTCATTGAGCCCCCTTGCGCATTTTGCGGTAGCGCTCGGCCAATGCCAGCGCACCACCACCCCCAACGCTCGCAGCGCTGATGCGGTCAAAGTAGCTGCGGCTCGCCTCCTCTGGGAGCTCCCCAGCACCAATGCGCTCTCTAATACTGCGCTCGAGGTCATCCTCTGGTGTGAGCAATCCGAACTGCACCAACTGACCCAATGAGACAAGGCTCTCTGCTAGGTCATCAGAGTCTAGACCGCTATGCACCAATCGTGGCAGCTGCGAGGGATTGACCTCTCCATAATTCCATTTGATCAGGCGGCCTATAGTGCCTGCGGCTCTTCGATCCATGCCGCCCACTCGAGAGGCGACAATGTCGCAGAGGTTGAGAGCGCTGCGCCTAAACACAGATAGGTGCACCTCACCCACGCTGCGTGCGCCTGTGTCCGTGATGCCTAGGTGCATAAACTGCGCTAAGAATGATTGAGCAATCTGATGGTCACACTCTCTGATGATGGCGAGCGCATGAGAGCTATCTAGCTTCTGCTCTCCATAGGTCTGGAAACTGACCACAGGGTTATCAACCAAGAAAGCCTGCTCTTGAGCCACATAGGCCTGTGCCTGCGCTGCAGCTCGGTCAATCATGGTGTCAATGTCGTGATCAGTAAGGCCCATCTCCTCGGCCATCGATCTGTTGACACTGATGCGAGGGGTAGCCACTGCCCATCGCTCGACACCTACCCCAATGAGATTGCTAGTGCGCTGCTTGAATCTCCACCACCACCAGCCAGCACGCAACAAGCCTCTGCCCTCAAAATTGGAGCCTGTTTGATTGATATTGAGGAGGAGCAATTTATCAGCTGGGATAGGGAGGGGCTGCCTCTGACCTCTAGCTATCTGAGTCACGCCATCAAGGTTTTGACCGTCTGCTGAGTCCCAACGCAGGTGAGCTGATGGCTCTCTATCTGCAAAGCGATCAAGCCACACTCGAGGGGTGCCCAAAGCACAGGGAGCAATGCGATAGAGCTCTTCAAAATAGCGGTAGCCAATGGGGGCAAATTCCCACATGTAACTGAGTTGATCTTCCCATGATGTACTCATCATGCCGGGGTAGCCATCAAAGCCCCAACACTCGTTTGCATATCGGCAGAGCTCCTTTGAGAGCTCATCAGATTCATCGCCTGGCACCCATCGCCAAGCAGCCTCTAGCAGGGTTTGCTTGAGCACTCGCCAGCTTGCCTGCACGCACGCATCAGTGGCCAGCATCTCCTCTGCCTCACTGATCCAAGCAGAGCCCACAAGGCGATTATTCTGCTCTTTTCCTGTGATCTGACCTGCCTGCAAATATGTGCCGCTGATGCCGCGCACACGCAGGTTGGGTGAGCTAGGAGCGCCCCTATAGGGCAAATCTCTGTTAATATAACCCTGCTTATACACTCACACCTCCTCGGTGTGACTTTTATCACAACAACCACAGTGTGACCAATATCACAAAATGATCAAGCTTAACCCTCTACAATTAGATTTAATCTCAGCCCTTTTGCGTAAAGAGACGATGATTGCAGTGCGCGCAGGCTGGGGTAGCGGCAAAACCTCTGCGCTTGTCTTCGCCTTGATGTGGGCGGCCAATATGCGCCCCGGTCGCAGCTCCCTCCTCATCACTGACACTGCGCAGCGTTATCGCACTGTGCTGCAGCCAGAGATTGAGAAGTGGCTCGGCCCAATGGGCTGGACATTCTCACAGACTCAAGGGGTATGGACTGACCCTGCCACAGGCTCATCTGTGTGGTGCCGATCTTATTTCAGGCCGGGCACTAGAGACTCTAGCCATAATCCCCTCGAGGGGATCAACGCTACTTCTGGCATTGCCCTGATTGATGAGGCGCAGACAATGACCGAGGAGGTGGCCTTCAAGGCCCTCGGTCGGCTGCGCTCTGGGCCATCTCCTATGTTGGTGATGTGTGGCCTGCCTGTGATGGATGCTTGGTGGGTTCGCATGGCAGAAGATGCAAAGTGCAGCCCCATCATGCACACCAGCTATGCCAACAGAGAGAATCTATCAGAATCATGGTTTGAGGCCACCGAGCAGCTTCCCCCAGAGGAGAGGGCAGCAATGATTCTCAACCAGCCCAAGCCTGCCTCTGGGCTGGTCTATTCAGAGTGGGGAGAGGAGAATATCGTAGACGGCTGGGCATATAGAGAGGACATGACTGCACGCATTGCGATTGACTGGGGCTTTAGAAAGCCCAGCGTGCTCATCATTGCCCATGATGATCAGCTAGAGGCTGATGTGATCTGCGCAGAGATCAATCCGCAGGAGGTATCCCTAGCAGAGCTCACAAGGCTCATCCTCTCGATTGCATGGCCTCGAGCTCACAAAGACTCTGCACCTGGCAGGCGCATTTGGCTTGATGCAGGGTGCGGTGACAAAGCTGGGGCTGCTCGATCAGATAGAACAGCACAGAGCTCCTTTAGAGAGCTGCGTCTACCTCCCCCTGATGGCCTTGGCTTGCAGCTGCGATGGTCTACCAGCCCTGTCAAAGTGGACATCATGAATGGAGTGCAGAAGCTGAAGAGAGCTCTCTGGCTGCGCAAGTATCGAGTGACTCGAGAGGTATGGGATGCAGGCCGAAAGGCACAGGGCAACAGCCTGCGCAAAGCATTGGCCTCATATCGATGGGACAAGAAGAAAGAGCAGCCAATCAAGGATGGCCAAGAAGATCCCTTAGACGCGCTGCGCTATGACCTCATCTGCTGGCGTTGGGATGACGACAAAGCGCAGGAGCGCAGGAGTAAATCATGGGAGCCTCAAATTAAAGCTGTATCAAAGCCATGGGAAGGGGGCAGCTTTTGAAGGCCACAGTGATCAATGCAGACTCAATCGACCACCTTAAAACACTCGAGCCCAACAGCATTGATGCTGTGGTAACAGACCCACCTTATGGGTTGGGCAATTGCTCCTCAAAAGCCATCACAGAGGCCCTCACTAGCTGGCTGGCTGGTGATGAATATCAGCCCAGAGGAGGGGGCTTTATGGGTAAAAGCTGGGATGCTTTTGTACCCGGCCCCGAACTGTGGAGAGAGGTCTATCGAGTGCTCAAGCCGGGTGGCCATGCTGTCATATTTGCGAGCTCGCGCACTGTTGACCTTATGGGTATAGCGGTGAGGCTATCAGGCTTTGAGGTGAGGGATATGCTCCACTGGATCTATGGCAGCGGTTTTCCTAAGAGCCTTGATGTGAGCAAGGCAATCAACAAGCGAGCAGGAGTAAAATTCACAAAACATCCTGCTCTAGGTGTCGGCTTTATGAACGCTCAAATTGATGGATACAATATAACGAAAAATCAACTTCACCAGTCGGGAGAAAGTACAGATCAAGCCAAGCACTGGGAAGGCTGGGGCACAGCCCTCAAGCCAGCGCATGAGCCTATCCTGCTCTGCCGCAAACCACTAGAGGGGGCTGTGGTTGACAATGTTGAGCGGTGGGGTGTGGGTGGGC
>Ga0070753_1001289_pt1 | contig 14243 bp, 7 predicted proteins | sample VirMetDEL_Aug_31_FD_77441 | JGI IMG/M metagenome (GOLD analysis project Ga0070753, IMG submission 77441) | Aqueous microbial communities from the Delaware River and Bay under freshwater to marine salinity gradient to study organic matter... | ecosystem: Environmental > Aquatic > Marine > Coastal ... | reverse complement strand
TGAGCTTGTTGAGGCCTAGCTGGAGCTATTGAGTTTGCATAAGGGTTGGCTATCATACCACCTTCCGCATAATTTTGAACCATACCACCATCTCCATATCCCATTGCCGTAGAACTAAAACCTGCGTTCCCGGCTAAATTAACGTCCCCAGCTTGAAAACCGGCCGATCCGGCCCCGTCGCGGATTAATTGCTCTCCTGCACCACTACCGTAATTTCCACGAGAGTCATTTAAGACAGCCTGCGCCATCGCGCTTGTCATGCCTCTATGTTGAGCCCGTTCTTGAGCGGATTCAACAAACTCATCAACGTCGGCTCCTGAAAAACCGGGGTCTTCAGGAGCTACTGGAGCCGGGCCACCTTCGAACACAGGAGCCGTCGAGGTGAACTCTCCCGGCGAAGCTACTGTATCGGACCACTCCTCATAAGGCGTAGTCCGATCCGTTGCATTCCATGCTTCGATGGCCGCGTTGTACGCCTCACGGTCCTCGTTCCATTTAGCAAGTTGCGCGTTCCACGGTTCGATTTGGTTAAGGTTAAAGTCGTCAACAAGCGACTGATATGCTCCCGCATCTGTTTGATACTGTGTCAAAGCGGAGTTGTATGTTTTTATCCGGTTATCGTAATCATCCATGATATCCCGGTCAAACTTATAAAAATCATACTCGGGGGACGCGTATCCTACGATTGACATATTTTACGCTCCTAAACTTCCGATACCACTTTTCATTAATTGTGTTGCCGAATCATTGGGGAATAAAGCGGCGTACCTAGTCCTGTCAACGGGTCCGGAGGATTGTACAGGTGCCACGGGGGGTGGCGCAGCGGCCTGTTGTACAGGACTAGGCTGAGTAACCGGGCCGGTTTGGGTGGGAGGACCCACCGGCACGGTATTCAAGGACCCTTGTTGGTCTGAGGGGGGTAAGGGTGCTGTTTCTTGTTCTGGAGCAACATACTCTTCTGAGAAGGCTTTTTCGCCTGCAATGATGCCATATGGAACACGTCTCCCAACTTGACGCGCCAGAGGTGATATGAACCGTTCAAGCACCGACATGGATTTGTCTTGTGCGCTTTTAGTAATGTTTTCATTCATTAGTTCAGAAAGCATGGCTGGGTTAGCAAATAATTCCGTCATCTTTTTAATTCTTTGAGATTCCGGACCTTTCAGCAAGAACCGTTGCACTAACTCTGAGCCGGTTTGTTCCGCTATCAAACCGCCGCTCATCTGAGGCAATCCCAGCAAGCTCTTTAGTTTGTTTTGCACGGCTCCACCGGCAGTCGCACCAAAAATACGAGCATAAAACAATTTTGCCAAACTTGGCTTTTTAAACAACACGTTTTCAAAATTGTTTGTGGCAAAAGCTTCTTCCACACCGCGCATTGTCTTTATTGCTTGCTGAATACGGCCCATTTCTGTCAAGCCGTCATCTCCTACGGTTTCATCGACAAGGCCCTTACGGATCATAAAGTCTTCCATTGAAAATTTAACGTTAGGCGCAACGCCCGGAATTTGACCGAACAATTCTTTTTGAAGAACATCTCCGTTTGGAAGCAAACGGGCACTGCCTTTCTCCGAGTTTCTTAACGCATTCTGTATGATGCCGCTTTTAAGCCCAGACAAAGCCATTTCTTTGGTGTACTCGGTGTTCTTATAATTCGCCTCGTTCACCATTCTAAATAATGAATTAAGTGCTAATACGGGCTTTTCTGAGGCCAAAGCTTTAGCTACGGCTTCGCTTGGGTCCTCGCCTGCATCAATAACGCTCTGGAAGGCTTTAGTGTCGTACAACATTTTTATTTGTTCGTCGTCAAACCCGCGTTGTTTAGCTTTGCTTGGATTTATTTGGTTTGCTATGTTTCCAAGGGTGTTGTCAAAGGCGTCTTGTGCGGCTTCTACGGAAGCCAATTCCCCTTCCAATTCTGGAAGCAACTTAAAAAGTTCTTTTGTGCCGGGTTGCTCCCTAAAACGGTTTAACTGCGCTTCGCTAACTACAAGTCTTTCAATAGTCTCGTTAGGATTAGCAGGATTTGGGACCTGTTTAACCGTCATTACTTTAGACAAACTGTCCCGCAACGCCGCGTTAATAATGTCCGTTGTTTCCATCGTTTGAACAGCTTCTTCACTGAAACCGGCTTGATCTACCAAGAACCGGCCCGCCGCTCTAATTTCGTTTACGCGTTTCACCGTGGCCAGATTATTGCCTTTAAACATAGCATCCAAAAGCTCTTGAGGGTCTAGTAACAGACCTCGTTGCTTGTCAGTAACTTGCATGTCGTTTAAAAAACTTCTGCGGAATACATTGTTGCGAGCAAACGTATAGGCCCGGGCATTATTATATGCTTCGCTCGCACCGTTTTTCTGACCGGTTAAATCGCGCAATAGAGCGTCGTTTATCTTGTCTAGTCGGCCTGCGTTTACAACGTCACCATTTTTTCTAAGGTTTGAGGCTTTGTTTAACAGCCCCGAGCGCATTTCAAAGAACTTTTGAGCCGTGGCAGGGTTTCGGCCCGTACCATTCTGGAAATACTCTACCATTTCATCGATATCATCTTGATATCCGCCCAGCGCGGTCTTTAACTCTTTTTTAGCACCCACCGAAGAAAAATTCAAACCACCGGTTCTTGAGGACCGGTCCAACAACTGCAAAACGTTAGGCTGACTTATTTGCCGTCCATTTCTGGAATAGAACTCGGTTAGAGGGAAACTCTTTACCTCATTCCAAAGTTGTCTTTCTCGCTTTTTACTTTGTTTTACCTGCGTATTAAGAATTTCGTACAAGTCTTCTGAAAGTTTCCCGCGCTGAGAAGGCACTTTCGCACCCGTCCCCGCCTCAACAACATCCCGTCCCAATACTTTTACACCCGCGTCCATAAGCGCGGTGACGGAGTTTTCCATATTGTCAATAATATTTTGTTCAAAAAGCCCTTGCTGCAACCTAGCAGCCATTGTCAAAGCTAAAGGGTCCCCGGTAGCTGCTAAAGTACGGATCATGTTCACCGCACCAGCTTGCATTTCTTCTCGTCCACGGCCGGTGGCCGCGGCTAAGTCTTTGCTAGATTTTTCTAATTCGTCCTGAATTACTCTTATAGTAGGCGAAAAATTTGTACCTGCCGCCAAATCTGCATCTTTAGCAAGGTCTTTAAAAGTTAGTGAAACGGGGTTGCCGTCTGCATCCACACTTATTTTTTGCAACTCTTCAAAAAACGCTGCAAATTGTTCGTCAGGGGTCATAGCAGAGGCGTCGGACCCATCTATCGGCTGCAAGGTTTTTTCACCCGTAAGCTTAATGGCATTTTTTATTCGGTTAACAGCATCCCGGTTGACAGCATTGGTCATAAGTCCGTCTGTGTTTTCCGCCTTACCCCACCATTGTTTTACTTTTGAAAATAAGTCGGGTGCAACGTTAACCCCAGCTTGAACCGGAAGTGGTACAACAAATGACCCCGCTAATTCCGCCAAAAACCTTGTTTTTTCGTCGTAAGGATTTGTCGCTTCCGCTATATATGCGCCGCTTGCACCGCCTAGACCAGAGGCCGTTTCAATGGCTAAGTATGGAATAGGGTTGGCCCGAGCCGCGGCCATTGAGCGACTTACGCCTTTTTCCACCGCCCCTAAAGCTCTAGTGCTTACAGGCCCTTTTAAGGGGTCAATTAAATACCCGGCCGGATTAAAACGTCCTATCCCTATATTCACGCCTTTTGCGTTTGCGCCAAACATAGGCCCGGCTTGAGCCGCGATCCGCGCATCATTGGCCTTCTTGAATGCTTTTTCCGACAAACCTGCGTTTTTTGCAGTGACTTCAAAAGCTTCGTCAGCTACTTTTGCAAACTTTCCGCTGGCAACATTACCAAAATTACCTAAAAACTCTAATGCACCCGTAGTGTTTTTCACGGAACTAAGCGGCGCGGCTATTAGAGAACCCGCCATCATGGCCGTTTCCCCGAAATTAGTCGCCGGTTGCAAAGAAGGCACTACCGGTGCCGCCTCTCCTAAGATTAAATCTTCGGCTTTTCCAAATCCCAGAGCGCCTGCTATAGCACCCGCCACCGTAGGAACAGCAATAACAATCCCTTTTGCAATCACACCCGGCAACCCCACTGGCGGAATAAAGCTTTGTGCGTACATTCCTGCGGCAAAACCTTTAGTTGCGCCATATCCCCCGCCAACCGTTTCTGGAAGTGCGCGGGCCGCGGAGTATGTACCGGCTTTTAGCCCAGAAAAGTTACCTTTTTCAGGATCATATTTTCCGAAATCATCAACGTTTGTAAAAAGCGTTAAGATTTCTTCGGTTTCAATGTTTCGGTCTTCTGGGGCAAGACTTTTGTAACGGTCTAGTTTGTTTAAAATCGGGTGAGAACCGTCTTTTAGGTTTTCCACGGTTAACGGAACACCGCCCAAAGCGTCTTCGGCAAGTTCTTCGTTAGCTATCTCAAGAACACCTCTAACAGTGTTCTCCAGACCTTGCGTCTCCATTAGATTTTCAAATTCAGCTACACCCAGTGTGATAAGGGACTCATCCGCCATATTATTTCCTCATCTGTAGAATTTGAGCTTTAGCGTTGTTTGTACTTTGATTATCGCCTGTTACGCGATTCCCTTGGCCTTCTGGCATCTCAAATGCCCGCTTAAAGTATAACGTCTCATTTAACAGTATTTTGGTTTCGTCCATAAGCTTGCGGAGTTTAGTAACCTCTGCGGGTGAGTAATCACCCACTACGCCGTTATATTCAGGTAGCTTACGAGCCGCTTGTTGCATAGCTTGCGTCAAAGTAGCTTGAATGGATTCAAGTGTTCCTAAAGCATCTGCGTCGGTCTTCATCAAAAAACCACCCGGACGAACGCCCTGTGTTTCTTGTTCAATAAGCTCTTGTACAAACTTCAGTACACGATCCCCCGAAACATTTGTGGAGTATTGAAGTACGTCGTTTGCATAAGCGTTCAACGCTTTTCCGGCGGCTTTATGACGTTTTGCTTCGTCCGTTGAATCTCCTCCAAATATCTCCGCAAACCCTTCGCTAGTACCAGCGATTAGACCGGGAATAACCCGAGAAAGGCCAATTGTTTGCCTGTAGGGCAAGCCTTCCTTAAACCGATTAGGTGGAGTTAAGGACCACGCTTCTGCATTCAGGTTTACTGATCCGTCAGTATTAAACAACTCAGCGGTCGCGTCTGCCAGTTTAAGGGATGTAGTCCCTCCGCCCCCATTTTCGGCCCCGATTGGGGTTAGAGAAGTGGAAGAGGCTTGTACACCACCGCCCGGCTGGCTCATGCGAGCAAAAAAGTCAGGATTTCCAGCTTTAATGGCCTCCTGTATTTGGGGAGCCAATTCCATAGGTTTGCCAAACACGTATTTAGTGCCATCCCAAACTTTGCTATTGTCTGGATTAATGTAGTTCAGCACCGTTTGCTCAAAGATCGTTTTTTCTTGAGGACTCAACTGATTGTTAGCATAAGCATTTAACCGGTCATCGTTACCTATATAAGTAATCGCAGCGGTATCCGCTTTGCTTCCAAGAGAAGTAATTTTAGCGGCTTCTTGCTCAAGCGCCAAGTTACCCAGTTTGTAAGCTTCATCAAGAATTTGAGCGCGATCTTGTATCGTAAGAACTTTTTCAGCCCTTGCATCGGCAGAGGCCGTAAACGCGTTCTCAATAGACCGTTGCGTGGCTGCAACCTGACGATCAATCTCAGCTTCGTCTTTAGTGAACTTACGCAACTCTGCCGCCATCTGTTTGCGGAACTCTTGGTCGCTCAGTTGTTTCGAAGAATCAGCCTGACGGTTCAGAACGGCTTGCGCTGCTTGGAAGGCTTGTGTGGACAAACGAGATTGCTCTTCTAGGCTTCCACGTAGGTTGGTAAGAGCAACATTGTACTCCTGACCAATCTCCATCTTACCAATGTCGTTGGCGTTAAGAATGTTGTCACGTGCAAGAGTGTTCTCAAAATCAAGTTTCTTAGCCGCAATAAGCCACTCGTTTTTAAGCACATCATTTTCAGTCTGAAGTTTGGCCCGAAGCTCAATCCCTGCCGTGGTGTTGTCGTTTTGAAGAGCCAAGATAGCCTTATCATTAGCAAAACGCTGATCCAGAACAGTTGTTTGATAATCTTGTGTCCCCAAACGTTCCTTGGTTGTGAAATCAAACTGTGACTGTTGAAGCGATTGTTTAAACGCGTTGTTTAATTGAGCCAGTTCGCTGGCCAATTGCCCACGTAAGTTAATAGCTCGCTCATCTTGGCTGCCTTGTAATTCAAGCAATGTTTGCTGCATTGCAAGTTTACGATCCGTCATACGCTCTTGGAACGAACGATCTGTTTCGTTTTCACCCTTTGTGAACGCAAACTGCTTATCTATTTTTTGGAACTCAAAAGCCCGTTGCAACGCACTTTCCGAAGATTTCCAAGCCCGTTCCGCTTTGGCTGCCGCCGCATCCGCGTCTCGGCCCGTTTTGGCTTCAAAAGCTCTTTCGGCGGAACCTAATGCTTGCAGGTTCAACGCACGTTCTTCTGCTTTTTGACCTTGTTTAAATTTACCCAGTTCACCGGTTCTGGCGCTGATGTTTCCAAGAACGGGCTGTGCAACCTCGGCTAACCGCTCTGCGGCGCTCATTTGCCGGTCGCCCGGAGTAGCAAAAGCTAATGCTCCTTGAGCAATATCAAACAACATTTGAGATTTAGCCAAGTTCTTTTGCTCGTCATACTCAGCCATTCGTTCTGCGTCAGTGCCCCCAATTGACTGGTACAAAGCCTGCCGATCCCGGTAGAAATCCCCTAATTCTCCGCTCAGTGGATTATTCGTGGCGACACCACCCGGAGCCATATACTGGACCGCGCCGCCTTGGTTAAAATTTACTGGAACAGGAGCCTCCTCGGCACCCATATTTACCGTGGACATGATGCCCCCGGCCATATCTCCTTGTATTGGAGTGTCCATTGCTCCGGGAGCCAAGCTCCCTATTCCTTCGTCAACTGCCGCCATCTGCATGATAGGCTGAACCAAGGTTAGAACCGAATCCGGTGTGCGTTGAGCGTCTTCTTCGCCAACCACCCCTGCCAGTTCCATCCGGCGCTCCTGCAAGGGCATCTGATCGCCTCGGATTGAGTTAATTACACCCTCGTAATCCTCGTTTTCCGCGGCAGCATCTATGCCCTCAAAACTCCCTGCGGCCTGACTTAACATTTGCTCTAAAACCGCTGGATCAAGACCTGCTTGACTTGCCAATTCGGAAGCTTGTTCCATGCTGCCACCTTCGGGGGGAGGCATACCTGCCATTGCCGCCGAAGGCGGAAGGGTCTGTTCTGGTGCGGGGGGCATCATTGGTGACCCGCCTGCTTGCATCCGACGTACCTGTCCACCATTAGCAAACATTTGTCGGCTCATTACGCCTCTATCCATCATTAAAATAACCCCGCATTTCTAGCGCCTGCCGCTGCCGACAGACCCGCTACGCCGAGCCCCAAAATACTTTGGGCAGGCGATACTGAAGGTGCCGTAGTTGCCGAGATACTTTGTTGAGACGACGGAGCGCCCTTATAAATATCCGACAAGAAAGACACCCGTTGATATGGTTCATAAGCTTGTTGAAGCTCTGTTTGACGATCCGCTTCCAGACTTGCTTGTTCTTGAGCTTGGAACTGTTTGCCAACATCGAACAAGAAACCAGTTTCTTTTTGACCCATGTTTTGACCCAGTTCACCGAGAGATGCTTGACGTAACCCAAGGTTACCAAGCGCGTCACCCTGTGCCAAGCCCAATTGTCCATATTGTGCGCCAAGGCCACCAATGCCCTCGCCCATCCGGCCTTGCAACTCGGAGCCTTGTAGACCCAAACCGCCTGCCGCTTGTGCGCCCTGCATTCCCATGTTGGCCTGCGCTTGGCCAAGCTGGCCTTGTTGCGCGGCCATCTGACCTGCAAACTGTTCTCCGGCAAGCGCGGTTTGACCCGCCTGCGCGGCAATACCAGATTGCGCCTGTGCGCCCTGCAAGCCCAATTGACCCTGTTGACCGGCCATTTGACCCGCCAATTGCGCGGCATTCATTCCTGTTTGTGCAGAAAGTTGCTCTAAGTTCATACCCGTTTGAGCCAGAGCTTGTGCGTTTGCTGAAGCCATTTGCTCCGCAGAAAGGCCCAGTGATCCAGCTTGTTGCGCAGTTTGAGCGGCTAATTGTTCCGCCGACATACCAAGTTGCGCGGCCTGACCTGCGGTCTGACCCTGTAATTGTGCCGCTGACAAACCAAGCTGACCCGCCAATTGTTCCGCGGATTGTCCAAGCTGACCCGCTGTACCTAAGTTTTGAGAAGCAAGTTGCTCGGCAGCCATGCCTTGCTGACCTGCCGCTGTTTGTGCCGATAGACCAAGTTGTCCCAACTGACCCGCTTGCTGCGCCGCCAGTTGTTCTGCGGATAATCCTAGAGCGCCTGCCGCTTGTGCTGCTTGCGTTCCAGCTTGTGCGCCTTGTGCGCCAAGTGAACCCGTAAGCTGTGCCGCTTGCTGACCTCGGCCCTGTTGGGCTTCGTATGCTGCTTGTGCCCGTTGCGCTGCGCTTTCAAAGCCCGCTTGACGCATCCCTGCGGCAGTCCGGCCTTGCTGTTCCAACACGTTTCTTGCCATTTCGGCTTCTTGAACACCTTGGCGTGATCCGCCAAAGGCCCCTGCGCCAACCGCTTGTGCCCGTTGGCCTTGGGCCGCGATATCACCTTGACGCTGTATGTCTGATAGAGCCTGTTGAACAGCCGCATCTTCGTACTGGTTCATAAATGCGCCGGTAGAAGTCGGGTCAAAGGCCCCTGTTGTTCCGCTTAAAGCTGCAATGCCTTGCTGGGCGGATTGCGTTCCTAAAGCCCCGGCTTGTTGTAACGCCGTAGCAGCATCACCCGTAATTCCACGAGCGCCTTGAACGGCTTGATTGCTTTGGTCTAAAGCTGCTTCATACGCGCCAATACCACCGGCCCCAGATTGTTGAGCCGCGAGCCGCGCTGCGTCAGACGCTTCACCTAGACCTAAAGCTGTACCAGCGGCACCTAACCGTGCGCCTAGTCCAGCATCTGCGGCGGCTTGTGCGCCCATTCCGGCCGCGGCACCTAAAGCTTGCGCTCCGCCTGCGGCAATATTTCGGGCTCCTTCGCCCGCGCCTTGCAGTCCTAACTGTGCCGCCTGCGCTTGTGCGCGGCCTTGATCCACAGATTGACCTAATTGATCGGCTAATGTGGCTCCAACGCCCGCGCCACCGGCTCTTGCGGCGTCTGCAACCTGACCTGCCGCGCTTGCGGCACCGGCCATACCTGTTTGTGCCGCGCTGACTTGACCCGGAATGGCGTCATATGCTGCTAATTGATCCGCAGCGGATTGTCCTGCCGCTAATCTTGCGTTATCGGCGGCTGTTCCAAGCCCCAAAGCGGCAGTATCGGTGGCAACCTGTCCGGCTCCAATCGCGTTAGCTATCCCTGTTTGTGCCGCGCTTACCTGTCCCGGTATGGCATCGGCACCGGTTCGCATGTAATCGGCAGCTTCTGTTTGGTAGGGCTGCGCCCCGGCCATAACACCACCAATCGCGGTTTGCGCATCGCCTAGCGTGTAACCGGCCTCGTCTAAATAAGGCTGATAACCGCCAATTCCCGCTTCTGCGAGTTGACCGGCTTGAATTTGTAGGTCGCTCATCTCCGCAACCATTTGCGGAGGTATTGTTACACCTTGATCGGCTAAAGCTTTTGCGGAGCGCAGTAGGCCTACTTTGTAGGCTTCAATATCCGGGGCTTCGCGGACTATTTGTTCTGTTGTTGTGACCATTACGCTGTCGCCCTTCCTCGATTTTCAAGGTTACGCATAACCGAGTACATGTTTTTTATACCTGTGTTCATGTCACCATTACCAAGCCCTTTTACGGCATCTGTAGTCATGACAAACTCTCCGGGCATTAACATGGCACGAACGCTGTCCTGATTAGGAACGCCTTCGTCCGGCATAATTCCGCCATTTCTGCGGGGAAATACTTGGCCGCCATCCGCCAATGTTTGACCTACGAAAGGTCTGGCAAACGGTCCGCCCGGGGTGCTTCCCTGCAAGAAGTAAGCATTCGGGTCAAGGGCCGCGGTTTGTTGTGCGGGAGCCGCAGGAGAGGTAGCCAACTCAGGAGGCTGATAACTGCTTAGACTGGCCAAACCGCCAGCCGCGGCTTCTCGCGCTCTACGGTTAGCTTCCGCTCTACTGATATATTCCCCGGTTTCTGAGTCCAAAACTCGGTTTCCAAGGTCTGCAATCATATACGCAGAGGGGTTTGCGTCCACCAGATCAGAACCTGTAATGGCGTTTCCGTCTTCGTCGCGTTCAATAACCCCGGCTTCCTCCATCGGAGGTGCGGTAAAACCGCCTGCCGCTGCTACACCGGCTGTTCCGAGCAATGCTGCGGGGCCGTATGTACGCATGAGGCCCGCGCCTAGCTGACCCGCAGCTTCGTTTGCTGCGGCCCGTTGCGCTGCCGTAGCCAGAGCATTGCTGGTTCCTTGCGCGGTTAAGAAATCCGTAGCTGTTGGAGCGCCTGCGTTGGGCATAAACGCGTTTTTCATGCCTTCGCCAAAGCCTACCCCGTCACCCGGAGTAATCGCTTGACCAATGCTTTTTACAAAGCCGGGAGTTTCGTAAGTGTTGATTTTGAGTTCAGCGGCCTGTTGTTGGATTTGCTCCGGTGTTAGAGCCGTGCCGTCTGCCGCCCCCGTGTTAACTTTAGTCGCGGCATCAACATTTGCTCCGGTTTCAGTCGATACTTCCGGAATAACCTCTGCGGGAGGTTGATACCCCTCAACCGCCGTAGGATCGAACTGAGAGAACAACGTTTGTTTGCCCGCATTCGCCGCTTGAGCTTCCGCTCCGCCAAATACGTTGCCAATGGTGGTTTGTGCGCCAGATACGGTTTGTCCAAAACGAGCCATTGGATTAGCCAAGGATTTGGAGAAACCCTCCATAAATGTTCCGCTACCCGTTGCTACGTTGCTAATACCTTTCATGGCACCGCCAGTAACACCCGCAATTAAGGCCGATTTAAGAGCATCTTTTATTGATCCGCCCTGTATAAGTGTTCCAATACCAGAGCCTAGCGCCGCACCGTAAATAGGTCCGAGAGGCGTCATCGCCAAAGCAATCGGCAGAATGATTGGAGCAACCTTCTTAACTACTTTAACTACGCCTTTAACGACGTTTTTAATGCCCTTAACCACGCCTTTTACGAGTTTTTTGACGAATCCGAAGAGAAACTCAGGTGCTAACGTCTCTGGGTTCAGGCTGTTTTCTTCATGGCCTGCTATGTAGCGTTCAGGGGCTTTTACGCCGTATTCATCTTTCATGTACTTGAAAAGCGCCTCGACCAACTCAGGGTGGTCGTCCGCAATCTTTTTCGGAATGACGACCTCTCCGGCCTCCATGTGCGCCAAGATAGTGTCGTTGCCGCGGCCCATGGCCGCCATCTTCTTGGTCAAAGCTGGAAACTGTGCAATGCCATCATCGCCAAATTCCTCGGTGCCGTCCTCGTCATCGCCGTATACCGCTTCGATCTCGTCATCTTCCATGATAAGATCGCCAATACCACCGTCAGGAACTGCTAATTCATCGATTTTTTTTGCTTCTGCTGCCATTATCCCGCTCCACCTGTGATACTGTCAGGCATGGTAACCTGAATCATTGTACTTCTATTTTCTTCTCCAGTCCACGAAGAACCGCAATTAGGGCAATTCCCATCAGGATAAGAAGCAATCTCTTCAGGGGTATCAACCTCATTACTACATGTAACACATCTTACCACCTCTCGGCTAGTGGCTGGTCGCCATCTTGATCCATCGGCCATTGTAATTACTGTTTCATCATTCATGTTATTGTCACCGCGACACTACCCACGGCCCCCGTTGCTGTAGAACCTCGCAAATAAGGCTTATTTTCAACAGTAATACGAAGCTCGTCGCCATACTGAAACACGCCCCCAAGAGGTAGGTTATAGTTGTCTGTCTGCAAATTAGGCAGAGTTAAGGCCGAGGCCTGCCAAGGGCCCGGATTATTTATTTGAGCCAAGAACACCGAAAAGGCCCGGACCACTTCCATTTGGTAAGCCGGATCGTAACCTGTTGGGGCTACTGGAAAAAAGGGAAGTACAAGGCCTCTACTCATCGACGCCCATCCGGTCTTATATCAATCCGAGGCGTACCTAAACGCCAGCCCACACCCGTGTCACCAGAGGCTATCTTAAATGCAAAAGATCGTCCTCTTAGTCGTAGATTAACTTGGTTGGTAAATTGTTCGATAGGCACGGTGGACGTGCGAGCCACGTTGCTGGTGCTTACAGTATTATAATTAGCCCCCGGGAAGTTTCTTGTTTCAAAGGTAAAATCAACAATCGGAGACGGGGAAGTGGACGTGGAGAAGGTAACATCCGGAATCATTTTGCTTAAAAACACAAAGTTGTCTCCAGAGCCCATAGCCATTTGGCTACTCTCGATATACGCGTTGATTGCCGCCGGTGGATTTACGCTGCCGTCATCAACCCCAAACTCATGGAAATACAGATAACCGTCGGTAGACGCAGCAATGGGATACTGCGCAATGCCCCGGTCGATCCACGCTGTCCGAGACAACTGGCCGTAATACCAAACTTGCTCTTGATAGTTGTAAACAACGTACCGATCTACGGCTTCGGAGTTAGCGGATGGGTAAAACCACCATATTTCGGAATAAGAGGAGTTAACGGAAGCCGTAACTTTCTCTTGTTGTTGAGTGTTAAAATCGTCGAAAACATAAGATCGCACAGAGCATGGAAGCTTTTGAACACCCCCGCCGTACATGTAAAACTCTTCTTCACCCATCCAAAACACCATGTCGTCCACCGCGACGGCAGACAAAGGACTGGCAATTGTAATATTTTCAGAAATAAGATTGATGCCGAAAGTAAAGGGAGGCCCTAAATACTGCATCGCGTGAAGAGATTTGTCCGTAAACACCAAGATTTGTTGGCGTGTTTCAAGGGCCGTGATTATTTCAGAGCCCGTCCCGATCCTTAGATCACCCGCCGTGTTAGTTGCTTGAGCGGACCATGTAAGAGGGTTTTCTTGGTCCGAAAACCGGATCAAAAGAGGGTCTTGCACCCCTATATTTGTCTGCGAATCACACCCAAACACAATAACATGCCGATCCCTATCCGAAATCATGACCTGTTTTGCGATAGTGGGGCTTGTAGCATCCGCCCCCGCGAGGCTTGAAAGCTCCACTGCGCGTAGGAATGGCGCAGAACTGGTGGATTTATCCCAATAATATATACCGCCGTTGCGAACATTAATAATTAAGTCTTCGCCAAAGTTATCGTGGCTCCAAATACGAAGCGTGTCCCCAACCGCAGTCAAAGAAGCGCCCGATCCCCACGCTCCACGGGACCAAGTTCCCGCACCCCAGCCCGTTCCGCCCACCGTAGTGTCCAAACCAACAGTTATTTGATATGTGCCCACGACGCTTGAGCCGCCGTTGCCCGTGTCTGACCCGTCAGCTACTACCAGTGTGGGAGAATACTGCCCGTCAATAGTAATCTCGCTAACCGTTGCCACTTCGCGGGCTTTAATTTCATAAGCATTGTCATTTAATACATTAAATATTTGATATTCTTGATTTAAAACAGCCGCGGTTATGTTCCCGCCTAACGATGTGGCACCCGAAAACGTGACAAAATCATTGTCAGACGCCCCATGACTCGCATTCGTCACGGTAAGCACCGACGAGCCGTTTGTCGCGGAGAACGTCACGTCCCCCGCGGCAGTTGTTGTACGAATAGGGGTGATATCGTTATATCCCCCACCTTCATTTATGTAATATTTAAGGTGTGTTCCAACGCCTAAATAGCTGGTGCCGTCTAATGCAACAAATGGTTTGAGTGCCCGACAGGTGCCTAAAAAACTCCTGCCGGAATACTTTTCCCATCCGCCCATTTTTTCAGGAGTGCCGAAACGAAAGCGCACCTTGTCACAGTCAAACCAACCCCCTTCATTGGTGTAGGAGGTGGTTTCCCTATTTACTCCGGGACGGAACTGTAACTTGGTAAACGCCATTTCATAACCTTATCTATTCAGCGGCTTCTTGCGCGGGCTCTTCCAACGATTTTGTCAGCATATCCATAAAGGCTTGCTTGCCGACTTGCAGTTGGTCCAGATTAAACTGAGTTGATCCAATTTTACGATCTAGGTCAGCCACATGGTTAATCATAACCTTTTGCTGATCTGT
>Ga0070753_1001285_pt1 | contig 14254 bp, 17 predicted proteins | sample VirMetDEL_Aug_31_FD_77441 | JGI IMG/M metagenome (GOLD analysis project Ga0070753, IMG submission 77441) | Aqueous microbial communities from the Delaware River and Bay under freshwater to marine salinity gradient to study organic matter... | ecosystem: Environmental > Aquatic > Marine > Coastal... | reverse complement strand
TTGAAGGTTTTGCAGGAACATTTCCTGAATTACGCAGGAAATATGTGAACGACATTGACACTATAAATAGATGTATTAAAAGGCTTGAACAAAGGTATAATAGTGTTTTGAATGGCTGCTAACGTATTGGTATATGGTTAGTGCCGTGTAAATAGCACAGACCTTTGAATTAAGAACAGAAGTAATAATTAAATATTTTTTTAGAGCGATGGCAAAAAAAAAGAAAATTAAAAGTAATATTCCTGAATTTAAAACAAAAGAATGGAATAACACAATGAATGATTTATTTTATTTTATAGACAATTTTAATAAAACAAAAAATGAAAAAAAGTAAATTATTAGTGTGTACATTTAGTGGTGGAAGAACATCTGCTTTTATGGGATTAATGTTAAAAGAGTATGCAAAATATAAAGATTTTGATAAGGTTTACATATTTGCAAACACAGGGAAAGAGTTTCCAGAAACTTTAGATTTTATAAATAAATGTGATAAAGAATGGGGATTAAATATTGTTTGGCTTGAAGCTGACGTACAAGATGAGAAAGGCGTTGGAACTACATTTAAAGTAGTTGATTATGAAACTGCAAGTCGTAACGGGCAACCATTTGAAGCAATGCTTAAAAAATATCCTTTACCAAACAATATGGCTTCTAATTGCACAAGAGAATTGAAACTTGCACCAATAAATAAGTTTGTTAAAAGTTTAGGATATGACGAAGTTTATACCGCAATGGGAATTAGATATGATGAAAGACATCGTGAAAGCAATGCGGCTAAAGAACAAAACATAATTTACCCATTGATTTATGATTTAAAAGTTGATAACAAATTTATACGTGATTGGTGGGATAGACAACCTTTTGACTTACAGTTAAAAGATTATGAAGGTAATTGTGATTTATGCTTTAAGAAGTCTTTAAAAAAACGATTAACAATAATTAAAGAACAACCAGAAGTGGCTAAATGGTGGTTAAATATGGAAAATGAATTTAGTAGTGAATCAATCCCAAGATTTGATTTAAGGACTAATGTAAGTGTTGAGCAACTTGTAAAAATGGCAGAACAACAATTTACTAAAGCATACGATTTACACGAATTAGATAAACAACAATGTGATTTATTTGAATTTGAAACAGATTGCTTTTGTAAAGCTACTTAAACCTAATTGCGTAGCAAAAGAGCGTGGGCAAAAAAATATTTAATTATGGGTAAACAAGCACAAACGATTGAATTAAGCACGGACTTAGGCATTAACTATATACCGTGTTAGCAAATCGTTTTAATGTTTGCTAACAACCGTATATATAACATTATAAATTTATAACTATGGAAAAAACTAAAAATCAACTACTTATAGAAGTAGATAAAGAGAATGATAAAGAAAAGTTAGTTCAAATATTAGAACTAACAGCTCATAAATTAGAAGTTAACACTATTTCTGAATTGGCTCGAATTTATGATATTAGCCCAAACGGTGTTAAATCATCAAAAAGGTTTAGAAAGTTATTTATAGGTAAGCAGTTAATGGCTATACCTAATTTAAGAGATAATAATAAAATGCCTTTTTAGTTTAGCAACTTTTTATAAACAATATAAATAGTTAAAATAACAATTAATAACCACCAATAGGGCTTCATCCAGTTAGCAAACTTCTCAAAAGGTGTTAGCTCTATTGGTTTAACTACATTATAAGGAACTCTAATAGTTCTTGTTACAATTATAGTATCAGCATCACAACCCCCCTCTACTAACAAAGTATCTATTAAATTTACTATTTTAACTCTGAATTTATTTTTTACTATCTCAATAGTATCATGTTTAGTACTTACTAAAGTATCAACTCTAACCTCATTTGTTACTATTGTTGTATCTAAATTAGCTATTAGAGTGTCTTTTTTTAATAGCTCTGGGCATTTCTTTGTAACTCTTTCTAATTTTCTATTACACTTATTCTTTATTCTTAAATCTTTTGAAATAAAAGGATTGCAGCCAACCATTAAAATACCTAATATTATTAAACTATATTTCAATATATTCATTTTTAGCATCAAAACTTGGGCAGGCTTTTGAAACTTTTGGGAAATCTCTATGTCCTTGAACTATTGCCTCTGGATATATTTCTTTTAATGATTTAACAATTTTTAAGAGTGTTTCTTTTTGTTCTGTTGTTCTACTATCAAATGGCTTTCCTTTGTCATCTATACCACCTATATAGCTTATATGTATTGAATTGTGATTGTAACCTCTAACACCATTCGCTATTTTATTTAATGGTGTTAATTCAATAGCATCTCCATTAGGTTTTACTATTATATGATAGCCATAAGACTTCCAACCTAAGTTATTTTTCCAATAATTCTTAATTGATTTTATTGTAGTATTTTTACTGGTTGCAGTACAATGAATTACTATGTATTTAATTGCTCTCATTTATTAAAATACTTATCTAATAATTTAGTTATGTAAGTCCTTACATTTGAGCCTTTAAACACAAATAAAGTCAACCCAGCAACCCCTAAAAAAGTTCCTTGTGTAAAATCTATTTTATCTAAATAAAAAAAAACTATTGAAGCTATTATAAATAACACTCCTATTATATCTAAAATTATTTCTTTCATTCTTTTACTAATTTTGCTATTTGTCTATCTTTTTCTTTAATTATACCCTCTAATCTAATACAGTTCTCCTCCCATTTTGATAAATTTAATCTTTGTTCGTCTATTAATAATGTTTTTTTTTCGTCTTGCTGTATTAAAATAGTTACTTTTTTTTCTAATTCCGATATTTTTTCTTTTAAATCGTCAATATGCTTCTGATAAAATTCTTGATACTTTAAAGCAACCTCAATGTCTTCTTTCCGTTTACCTAAAATCCAACCTACTAACCCTGTAACTAAAGAACTGCCTAATATTGTTGATATTATCTCTGTATTAGTCATAACTCATTAACCTTTATATAACTACACTCTATTTCCTTCCAATGAAAAGGTAAATTCTTTTTAATCATTATAAATAAATTCTATATTAACAATATTTTCATTTGAAATGTATTTTTCAATAACTGAATCAATTTTTATGTAAATACCTCCTTCATAATTAATAAATTTGCAATAAGACTTTGTTAACCCATTAGCAACAGGGAAACCCTCTCCACTATTTACATTTTTAATAAAGGCGTTTGCCTCTTTGTTTGTGTTAAATCTAATACATTCCATTAGTAAACATTATAATAGTTATTTTGATTTTCTCTTATTCCTGTTTTATCGCTTGATTTATCAGAACCAAAAATTATTATTTCCTGTATTTTTCCATCGTAAAGCTGTCCACCATCCGCACCGCTGCCAATAGAATAACCTGCTTGCCCACTTGTACCTATTGAACCATCCCAAGCTGCTAAACTACTGGTTTCATTAGAAGCGTTAAAATCTATTTCAACATTTCCGTTTATTTTTACGCAAGTTGAATAAACAAAATGCGTTGAGGCTGCTAATATAGACTGGTTTGCTGTTATATAGCCTGTACCATCATTATACGAACTGCTTGTGTTGTTAAAGTAGTCAATAAAATAACCTTGCACCCCGATTTTATCGTCTGAACAAAGCCTTTTACCTGCTGCAATACTATCTGAACTACCTACCCTAAATAAACTAATACTATCGACATAATTTAACGAATTACCTAAACCTGCTGTTAAATAACTATGTGAGCCATCATAATCTGATGCAACAAACCCACCAACTGTGATTAAAGTTCCACTTGATACGATTTGAGGCTGCTCACTTGCTGTTGAATTTGTTACGTCATAACCCAATCCAGTTTGCTCATACCAAGTAACAATGTATCCATTTCCTAAGCCACAAAATGTAAGCATTGAAGCAGTATCTAAATAACCATTTAAAAATCCTATGTCTTGCTCTAAATTATCAATAGACCTCCTTACTCTTATACAACTTCCTGTATAGCTTGATTTTAATAATCTGAATGAGTGAGCAGATATAGCACCTGAATATAAGTCTAAAAGAAATGTTGTTTCGGCATCTATTTCTTTTATCGAGTAAGGTGATATTGCTGTTTTATAAATCATTAATATATAATTATTCCACTTGTTTGAGTTTGATTTTTACAGTATAAAGGATAAGCAGTAGAATCATCCTTTCTAACATCTTTTATATAAAAATCTATTTCTTTCATATACCTTTCAGCCTTAGAATTATAATCATTTCTAATCAACCCAAAAGTTAAATCACTTGCTGGCTCACTTGTTGAGCTTATATTAACCATTACACCGCCTTTACTAACTTGACCTCTAATAGATGGTAAAGCCTCATAAACAACATAATAAGCTAAAGCTCTTTTTATATAAACCATTATGTTAGTATTTGCTACTGTTAATGTGCTTGCAGCAATTTGAGTTAATAACTCTTCGTAAAAATCATTACCTATAAATGGTCTAATATAATGCCTTTGAGCATCTAAAATACGACCATCCAAGTATGCTGTGTCTAAATTACTGTTGACTATTGCTTCCGTTTTCACTTCCGCTGCCGTCATCATTTCCTGTGTTAGGCTCATTTTTATCTTTTAAATAAATTCCTTCTTTTGTTTCGTCTGCTTCAAATCCTAAAATTTTTCTTTGCTCATTAAAAGTCAATACTAATTTAGGGTCTATATTATCCTCTATTCCTACTGGAGCTACATTTATTATGTCTAAATCATAATCAAAACCAGCTATTCTTATTAAGTTTTCATAAGCTCCTAATAATGGTTTTTGGTAGAAAGGTATAATAACACTTTTTAAAGCAATGTTGTATTCATTTCTTATTTGTTGATTGCTACCTAAAGCTCCAGCAGTTGAAATACCTGCCAAACTTGGAAACCATCTATGAGCTGATATAATATTCTTAGTTGCTAATTCTTGAAGCTCTGTAAATTGACCGTCCCTTGTAGTGTTAAATTCAGTTACTTGAGCTGCCTGTTCTAAGCTCTCAACCATTTGAATAAACATTTTACTATTGTTACCTTCCCCCGTAAAACCGTCCCTTATAGCTTCTACATATTCTTGGGGCGTCATTCCCTCTGGAGGGTTGCTACCAATAATACTCATTGCTATACTTGGAAAAAACCCATTCTTAAATAAGTCTAAATTAAATTGAGGGATTTTGTATTCAATGTCAGCCCATAATAAAGCATTTACCCCCTCTGGCAACCCATAATAATCATATTCTGGAGTTGTGTTTTTAATGTGGTAAATAAATCTTTTTTGCCTTGTATTAATATCCCCATTCCAAAGCTCAACTTCTTCAACTGGATAATCTGTTTTATTGTAGTATGGATTATTTTCAATATCTCTCCAATAAGCACTTATGAAAGCTGTATCATCATTTACTCTTACCTTTGAAGCATCTTGATAAAATAAACTTGTGTAAGTATCTGACTTTACAACCTCTATATAGTGGTTACCTGAATAAGCATAGTCATAAGCTCCTAAACCAAATAAGGTATGTAGTGTGTCGTTGTGTCTATTTACACTTCTAATGTAGTTTTTAAACTTAGTGTCTAAATCTTTTTTTGCTATTGGCTCATCATCTTTGAAAAATAAAAAGCCTTGCCCCCCTGTATAAGTGGCTTTAGATTGTAATATAGCTCCATGAGTAGGACTTCTTTTTGCCCTTAAAGCTAAATCATTAATATATGTGTTTTTTGAATCCTTAAAAAAAGGATACCATTTAGTTGTTTGTTCGTTTTTTGTTTGCTTTTCCTCTGTCGGTTTTGCGTCTTGTGTTGTTATTGCTAATATCTTCTTTTGCGGTACTTTCCGATGTCTTGGTTTCCTCGCTTGTTCTTTTTGCTTCTCCATAGTATATATGCTCGCAATTATCTTTAAATAGTTGTTTAAGTACTGATTGTTTTAAGTAGTTGTCATTTAAAGGAAAACACCCCTTAGAATAACAATACAACTTTCCTACACTTGCCTTTTTTATTTTATACATATTTTTTATGTTATAAAGAGAGTGGAATTAACCACCCTCTAATATTATGAACCAAAGTTAACAATAGTGTTAGAGCCACCGTCATAAGCAACGATAGTACCAACATACTCTCTTATTAATTCTTTTGATTCGCCTTCCATTGTTAATGTATAAGCATTCTGGCCCTGTAAACCAGTTTCTAAAGTTTGAGCAACTAAACACATTAAAGCTGCATCCTTTTTTAAAACTTCATCATAACCTACTACAAAAGCTTGGTTGTAAGTTCCTGTGCTATTATAAGTTTCTACTATTGCAATAACTTTACAGCTATCAACTAATTGTTGTAAAGCAAAAGCCTTAGTCTTATCTAACTTAGGGATTGTAGCCTCAACCGTGTTAGCATTCATTGTGCTTCCATTTTCGTTTGTTGGCTCACTAATTATTGACCCAGCTTTATCATCTATCTGAACCTCAAACCAAACATCAGAAGTAGCATCCATAGTTACGGACGTGTAATCATTAACTAAACCAGCCGTAAAAGTGTCAATGTTCTCTCTATTTGACACAAATATTCTCTTTATACCTCCATTACGGTTATTACTGTTACAGTCTACCAATACATCATTTTGTAATTCTGCCATTATATTTATTTTATTAAGTTAAGGGGACGAATTAACGCCCCCTATATTATGTTAGTAAAGCAATGAAGCTAACTCTGGATGTAAGATTTGAGCACCTTGTTTATATCTAATTCTTGTATAAACTTTCTCATCTTTCTTCTCATACCACATCTCAATTTGAGATTTAGGGTCGCTTACATTTGTAGCTAAGATTAAGTTTTTTGGAGTAGTCCAAACAGTTGTATTAGCTCCGAATGTTGCTGCGTGAGGGTTATCCGTATCAGCTAATTGAGTATCCCACCCCTTAACAACAATAACTTCATAACCTCTGAACATTATCTTAGTTTCATCTCCATCTCCATCAATCAATCTAAGTAAACCAGCAGAGCTTTGAGTGTCTTCATAAGTCTCTAAAAGGTTGTCATACATTGTTTGAGTAGTGTAGATTTTTTGGTCTGACTTTGGCAGCTCTCTTAAAGTTTTTGTACGATTAGCATACATACTTTTTAAGATTTTTAAAGCTCCATCAGTTTGTAAAACACCTAAACTTTCAGCTCCACTTATAGATGATGTAGCTGCATATTGTCCCATTGTTGCAGAGTTGTCATAGAAGTTCTGCATCCAACCATCAAATGGGTCGTAATCAGCACTTAAAGCACCACTTTTAGCCCACCATTGTAAACGTGGAATATCAGAAGCTAAAGCATCCATAATCTTAGCTCTAATTGTTGTTTCAAGCCAAGTCCCTTGAATATCTCCTTTTTGAACACCTTGCTTTAAAGATTCTTCAAAAACTTCTCCTTCAAAAGCTGACCAACATTGCTCTAAGTCTGCCCCGATTCTTTCTGTTTGGATTTGTCTGTCTGTTAACTCAAAATCCCCTGTTGATGAAAATCCACATCCTTCCTTACCTTTTAATATTTTTGATAAATTTCCAGTAATATAAATGTTTTCCTTATCCACTACATTTGGCATTACTCGGTAAATTGAAAAAATATCTTGACCACCTTCTTGTGGTTTTAAAAATAAATCAGTAACGAATTTACCGTTATATGTTACTGAAAAACTTGTAGTTGCTGCATTTGCCATTTTCTTATGCGTTTAATTTATTAGCCAAAAAGTTAAATAAAGGCTTACCTTCTTCTTTAGCTTGTAGTTCTACATTTGGAGATTTTTCTTCTCCTTTAACTTCTGTTTTAGATGCTTTTAATTTGTCTAATTCAGCTTTTAATTCAGCAGCCTCATTTGCTTTCGCTTCAAGTTCTGCAATTTTAGCATCTTTTGCAGATATAGTACTATCAAACTCTGCTTTCAATGAATTAGCCATTTCAGAAACATCATCTTTTGAGATTGCTTCCTCTTTGTTCTCAACAACTTCTTCAACAACAACTTCTTCTTTAGGCTTAATTGCGTTAAGAATGTCATCTTTCAAAGTAGCTAAGAAACCTTTTGTTTCTTCGTTCATTTCTGATTGATTTTTATTATTATTTAATTTATTTACTTTTTCTAATAATGCTGCTTTCATTTCAGCATTTACACTATTCATTAACAACGCTTCACTTCTGTTAAATAATTTTTCAGGTTCTACTATTTCATCAACTAACTTATTCTCTTTAGCCTCTTTTGCTGTCATCCAATCCCCTTTATTCATTAAAGCTTTAATTGTGTTTTTATTCAGTCCTGTTTTTTTCTTGTAAACATTAATTATATTAGCATTTACTTTATCCATATCGTCGGCATACTTTCTTAAATCATCTGCTTCTCCTGTAACCCCTCCCCAAACATTGTGGATTAAAAACATAACATTATCAGCAATTCTAATCTCATCAGCAGCCATAGCTATTAAGGTCGCTGAACTTGCTGAATCTCCATAGATATTAGCTACAACTCTACCTTTATGAGATTTTAAGGAGTTATATATTGCAAAGGCGTCAGTAACAACACCGCCATAAGAGGCAATGTTTAACTTAATATCTCCGTCAACATCTTTTAATTGATTTGTAAAGTCTTGATGACTTATCCCCCAAAAGCCGATTTCATCGTTAATACTTAACTCTGTGTAATCTTCTTTTTTATTAAATATCATATTCATAAAATATTATATTACAAAATTATTAATATACAAAACTATATTTTGTACATAAATAGTACATTAAAATTATAGTTCGTAATCTTTTCTATTTGCTACTATTCTCCTAATAGAATCATGATGAGCTTTATATGTTATTCCTAACTCTACATATATAGCTGTGTTTGTCATTCCTTTTTTATACATAGTGTCAAAATCTTTTATTATGCAAGAGTTTTTTAACCAAGTCGCATTAAAGCCTAATTGAATTATTTTAACAAATGAACTAACCGTTTTTTTATCGGCATCTATGCCATATTTATTTAACAGCTCCTTTACTATTATTTGCTCCATTCATTAACTATATTAGTCCAAAAGTTTTTTATATTTCTTCTGCAATCACCACACTTAAAGAAGCTATCTATATGAAATAACTCATAGCCTTTAAGCTCATTGTAAGTGTCTATTAAAAGAGCTACTTTCTTTCTGTTGGGATTTATTTTTTTAATCTCATTTAAGGCGTCAATGTATGGTTGCTTATCTTTTATTTGTAATGCTTTATCTCTTACCATTTATTTTTAGGGCATTTACTATCTTTAAAGATTGATTTTAATAATATAGAACACTTACAAACTTTACATTGTGGTATTCTTTTAAATAAAGTGATACCGAATAATTTGAAGTTTCCTCTTTTGTAGGGACAAACTTGGCAGATACTTCTACGTTTTTCTTTTGTTTTTTCATCTATCATCATAATTAAAAAGTTGCTTCTGACTGTGTATTAAAAACCTCCGTAGCTACATCACTTGTGTTTGAGGCTACATTTATAACTTGTTTATTATTTATACCTTCTATAATAGTACTTGAAAACTCTTCTAAGTTTAATTGTCTTTGCAAAAATCCCTGTTGTGCAGATGATACACTCAAATTATTAGGTATCCCCCCATTTTGAAACTTCTTTATTTTACCACCTTTAGCAAAAGAAACACCACCTCCAGCTTCATTAATAGCACTCAGTAAAGGTCTAAACATTTGAGTACTCTTTTTATTTATTATAGCCTCTCCTCCTTCTGCTTCAAAACCTAATTGTCCATCAACCGAAAATGGAACTCCGCCCATAGCGTGAGAATTACCTTGTATTAGCATACCTCTTTGAGCTTTAACAGCGTTAATCTTTGCTACATTGGCAAACCCACTTATACCAATCGCTGCTGCTTGTGCAAAAGCATAACCCGGTATTGGTACACCTGAAAATGCTGCTAATGTTCTATTTATTGCTAAATAAGTCTGAATTAATGCGGCAGATGTTGCTAACCCTTTTTGTTCAGCACTACCCTCTTTTGCTAAAGATGATAATGCAGACAATGAAGCTCCTATTGCATCAATAGTTTTATTCCTTGCTTCTCTTTTTAATCTCTCAAACTCCCTAACCTTGTTGGCTGCTTCTTCTTCTGCTTCAATTTCATCAAATATAGCCTGCTCCCTTTGAGCCTTTTCAGCATCTAAAAATTCTTGGTCTAATGCTAATAAATTCTCATTTTTTTCAATTATAGCATCAAAATCATCTAAAGACATACCCTCTTCTCCCTCTAAATCTTGAGCTTCTTGTTGTTCAATATCCCTTAAAGCTTTTCGTTGTGCTTCTCTTTGAGCTTCTGCTCTTTTTCTTGCTTTTTCATTTATAGCTGCAATTTCTCTATCTGTTAACTCTGTGCTTTCTTCTATTACTGTGTCTGTTGCTGCAATTTCTTCCTGACCCTCTTTTATGTCTTTACTTGCTCTTTTCCAACCATTAGCAAGTAGCTCAACCCCCTTTCTATATTTTTCTATTGTTATTTCGCCATTCCTTAATCTTTCGGACATTAAATCTAATAGAACAGAATTATTGTCTGTTGCTTTTGCTATCTGCTCATAAGACAAACCTAATCCATCTAATGATTTAGTGGTATCAAAACCAGCTTTTTCTAAAGCTAACAATCCGCCAGCAGCAAAATTACCTTCGTTTATTTTAGTTAAAATCCCTAAAGTATTGGAAAATTCCTGTGTAATACTCCTAGCAACTTGAGATAACACCCCTTCTCCATCTTCTAAAGATAATATAAAACCCTCCCAAGCAGACCTAGCCTTAGTGACATCTCCACTTAAATTATCAAGCATTGTGTCAGCCATTTGTTGTGCTGCTCCTTCTGCATCTATTAATTTAGCCTCTAATTCTCCAACACTCACGCCAGTTTCAGCCAATATAACACCTGCTGTCGCTCCTCTCTTTCCAAATAAATCCATAGCTACCGCATTCTTATCAGTAGCGTTGTTTATTTGCGACATTGCCTCCTCAAAAGTTAACCCTTGCTTAGATAATTCTAAAAATATGTTTCTTAATGCTGTACCCGCTGAACTCGCATCTAAACCTCTATCTGATAAAGTACCCAATAATGCAGTTGTTCTTTCTAAACTTACCCCCGCTGTGTTTGCTGTCGCTCCCACTATTGGTAAAGCTGTTGCTAACTTTTGAAAGTCTAAAGCTGAACTACTCGCTGACTTTGCTAACACATCATTAACCCTTGCAGCTTCCGAGCTATCTAAACCATATTGCTTTAATACTGCTCCTGATAGTGCTGCTTGCTCCCCTAACTCACTACCTAATGCTGCTGCTGCATTAAGTGTGCTTTCAGTCATATTTTGTATGTCGTCAACTGGGAAACCTAACTTTGCAAATTCAGTTTGAAGCTCTGTTACTTGGCTTGCCGTAAATGCTGTGCTTGCACCAAGCTCTTTAGCTTGGTCGCTCATTATCTTCATTTCATCATTAGTAGCACCTAATACAGCTTGAAGTTTACTATTTGCTTTATCAAAGTCTGTTATAATTCTAACAGCATCCCCTACTAATTTTGTAACCCCTGCTATTGCTGCAGTAATACCAATCATTGAAGTAGCCCATTGACCTATACCCTTGCGAATGCCTGCTACAAAACCACTATTCTTTTTTAAAGCATCATTTTGCTTTAATATACCATTCTTTAAGTCATTTATTTTGTTTCTTGTTGCTTGGGCTTGAGTTCCTAACTCTCCTAATTCTTTTGCTTCTCTATCTGTTAAGGTAGTGCCTTCTCTTACTAATTTATTAAGTTCCCTCCTTCTTTGTCCTAATTTAACTAAGTTCTGTTCTAATTGGCTAAGCCTACCAGAATCTTGGACATCTATTTTTATTCCTACTACTTTATCTGCCATTACTAAACTATAATAAATTTATTGTTATTACTTTTTTTAATTGCCCTAACATCATATTGAGTTGATATTGTAACTCCAGCTGTGTCTTCGTCTATTGGGTATTTACTACCCATACCATCACTATCTCCTTCTATTTTTAAATTATTTGCTGATGTCATCTTTTTAATATTCCAAGTTTTACCTATATAAACATCCATTGGGAGTGTTATAGTAACATTTCCTCCAGAAGTATCTACTAAATATGTATCAACAATCTCATCGGCTGTTATGTCTGATGAAATATCTACTATTAGCCCTCCTGACAAACCAGTATTATCTATTATTTGAACACCGTTAAAAAATGTATTGCCATTTTCATCTACTCTTATTAGTGTTTTAGTGTCATTATCTCCACTTCCAGTTCCTAATTGAAATAAATCAGAGGAAACATCAGCATTAAAACGACCCATAACAACCTGATTTGAGCCTGTAACTCTTAAATTATTACCAAATACTATATTACTATCATCTGCTACTTGGTTATTATTGCCAGTATTTACGCTTCTTTGAGTGTTTGAAGAAGAGTTAATAACATCTACTTGAGAGCCCACTTGAAAATAGTTGTTACTTAATGTGTCGTTACCAGTTTCTGTTTGTATCCCTGATTTTGAATTTTTTGTTAATGCTTCAAAGTTTTTAGCTTGTATTATCTCAAATTGAGTTGTTATACTTCTTGATGTTGGCTTAAAGTTTATTACTTTTTCTACTCTCCAATACCCCTCTAACTCTGGGTATCTATTATCTATATAAATAACTTTTCTAAAGTCAAAACTTTGGTAATCAACTAAATCAAATTTAAAATACACTTTTGCTCTCTTACCTTCAACTATTTCATTAGCTGTAACAGAAAATAAAGATTTCCAAAGTCCATCGCCACCATCAACATCCTTAAAGCTTAATACACCATCTACACTTGCTAATGTAATTCCATCTTGAACTACTGGAAACGGTAAAGCATAAGGTATTGTTGTTCTTTTTGATGATTCAGAAGCAAATTGAAAGTCACAAGTTTGACCGTCTATTGTTTGCTGTGAATTATAATTAAAGTACAATAGTCTTGGGCTAAAATTAGTTGAAGCTGGGGGTAATGTTTCATCATTCCACATTCTTGCCGTATAAAATGGGAAGTTAGACCCTGAGTAAGTGTCTAATACTGTATAAGTAGCTCCTATAACCTTTGTTTCCAATTTAGAAACGCCCTCTTTAAATTTATCTGAATAAGCGTGAGCATAACTCATCCATTCATCATCTAACTCATCATTTCTTGCTTTTAAATAATCATCCTTGTCATCTTCCTTATATTTAAAGGTATGATTTCTTTTATAATAAGATGAATTGTAAGTTATCTCAAATTGTTTTGATGGGTCTAATCTATCAGTATGGTTTTCTGCTGTTGTCAGTTCATTGTAAAAGTCGTTTCTTGTTTCTGCATATACTGTTTTAGTTTTCCTGTCAACTCTAAAAACTATATTATGAACCTTTCCAATATCTCTAACAATGTCTAATAAACTAATTTTATCATCTGATACATCTTTCCAATTAAAAGTATCTCCTTCTTGAAAAAAGTTGTAAGGCTTAAATGTTATTGGTAAATTTTGATGTGATAAACTAAAGTAATAAGTTGTAGGTGTTACTGCGTTTTTTTTTACTACAAACATATATGTTAATTCTAAAACATCTCCAGCCTGCAAAGCAAACCAAGCTGTATTAAAGTTAGCTGTTGTTCTTACCTGCGTTCTTGTGCTACTTAATACTGTTGTAGTTGTTGTTGTGTTATTAGTGTAAGCAAATAAATAAATATTTTGCGAGCCTCTTGTAACTTTTACTCTATGGTCTATATAGTAACTATCCCAAGTGTCATTTGGATTGTATGTTATTGTATAGTCTAATAAACCTCCTACCGTATATTTATTATCATAAGGCACAACATACTGGTTAGAAGCAAAATTACCTGCAGCATCTTTTAAAGGGCTTGGAGTGTCATCGTAATCAGCTACCTTTATTTGTGAAGAAAAATCTACCCTACCACCTGTAAATGATGTACCTTGATAGTTTAGTAATTTATGTTCAAAAAATATTTGGTCTAAAGTTAGTGCCGTACCGTCTATTGTAAAAGTGTTGTCAAAATTAGTTACCGAACTATCCATTTTAACAACAGCTGTATTAGTTTCTACTCTGTCAAAATCTCTAAAGTTATTACCAAAAAAGGGAATTATTAAATTAGCTTTATCAGAAGCCTCAAAAAATGAGCTTGAAAAGTTATAGCCTATTGACTTAAAAGCTCCATTCAAATAATCAACAGCAAAATAATCAGGGAATAAATCAATAAC
>Ga0070753_1001281_pt1 | contig 14278 bp, 29 predicted proteins | sample VirMetDEL_Aug_31_FD_77441 | JGI IMG/M metagenome (GOLD analysis project Ga0070753, IMG submission 77441) | Aqueous microbial communities from the Delaware River and Bay under freshwater to marine salinity gradient to study organic matter... | ecosystem: Environmental > Aquatic > Marine > Coastal... | reverse complement strand
TCTCGGCTCGTGTCCGTGCCGGTGGGCGGATCCGCATTTAGGGGCGGTTTAAGGACATCTGAGGGACTTTTACCGGTCTGTGGGACTAGACCATTAAGAGAGGGGAGAAAGTCTCTTAAATGCAATTTAGTACTTTTTTAAAATATTTTTAGTGTATATTTGGTATTGTTATAATTGTTATTTATATTCGAGTATTGTTCTGATAATTACTCAAGTGCCTGATGACCTGCCCGGTCTATGTTCCATGTGGAACATCCGGGGAGCGAGTCCGCAACTGAGAGCCTGTGATTAGGTCAGTATCTTTGAAATACCGGTTAAATAGTAATTGAGGGGTTGATCCCCTCTGAGGTTAACTGATGAGTCCTAAATGGACGAAACGCCTTTTGAGGGCAGGAGATCCTGCCCTGTCTTAACCAATAATTACTTACAGATATGCAAAAGTTCAAAGAAAATCAAAAAGTCAGTTTCAAACTGAACGGAAAAACTCTAAACGGATCAATTCAATGGATCGAGCATCCATTTTACAAGATTGCCACAGATGAAGAGTATGTATCCGGTCAAGTAGATTTCGGTGGCGTGTTAGGAGGCGATATAATCGAGCCTGTTGCCTATTGGGTCAAGGAGAGAGACATCACCGATATTGATGACTAAAACACACCCCCTACGGGGGGTGGCGTCTTAACCAATTATTTATTTATTACTATGGATCAGAAAGATTTAAGAATGGAGGTAATCTACCACCTCAACAAATTAACGACGGATCACCTTACTTGTATGGAGTATGTGCTTAACAAGACTTATTACAAAAGACTTACTAAGAAATTCTCAGATCTTAGTACAAAGGAAGAGGGTCTCACGTTGGATGATGTTGTAAATGCTCAAAAGTTGTATAACATCTCAGACCGGTGCTATTTCATTGCACAGGACATCTTGCAGATCACGAGATCGATGCAATCCTAAAACACACCCCTCTCCGGAGGGGGGCGTCTTAACCAATTAATTATTTATTACTATGACACAAGAAGAAAAAAGAAGAGCAGTGCAAATGATTCACGATGCAAGAAGAAAAGACATTAAACTTATTATTATGCGTGTAGGCTATTGCCGGAGTTACGTAAAGCGGATTTTGAAAAAGAAAGATCAAGATCTTTTTTGGCTAATGTATCAAGATCTTCTTATGAAAAAAGATGATCAAGATTACGAGTTCACAAATCAAGATGAGCGTGTTGCTAGAGAATTAGAAAGTCTTATAACCAATTTAAGCAATGCAGAAGCATCATTAACCATCTTGTTTAATTCAACATCCTAAAACACACCCCTCTCCGGAGGGGGCGTCTTAACCATTAATTACATTTACTATGAGAATCAATTACGAAAAACTAATGAAGCGTAAACCAACCTATTTAGGTTGCACTACCAACGATCTAAAGCAAAACATCGACTTTTACGAAGATCCGATCCACGGAGATGAAGCCGAAGTTATTTGCGTATGTCACGAGTTACAATTAGCGGCATATTCGTCCTTTTTTGAAACGAGTGATATGCATGGTAGAGGTTGTTATCAGCCTTTATTCGTTGATGGCGAGTTACTCATGGGATTTGAGTATTTTGACTAGCCTACACCCTCTCCGGAGGGGCGTCTTAACCAATTATTCTATTATGTTATTCCCAATTAAGAAAAAGACATTATTAAGCGATTTCGACGAACGGATCACCTTGTACACTTACGAAGACAGAACCAAGGAAGAACTGCAAAAAGAAGCAGAAAGACTTACCTATGAAGCAGAGTACTGCGGATGCCCACACGATTCCTGTGGTTGTTTTGTTCGTCAGTGGGCAGAAGTTCAATCAGACAACACAATTGAAGTAATTGAAATCTTCAACTTCTAAAACAAACCCCTCTCCGGAGGGGGCGTCTTAACCATTTATTATTATGTATATGAAGGCAATTGATCGCATTCGCAACACATCCCTAGAGGGAGGTACAAAACATCAAGTAGTGATCACCTACGACGATGGCACAACTGAACAAGCGAACTCAGACAACTATAGCGAGTTGTTCGATTGGGTCGCAACTAGAAAAGAGCATTACGGCTTTAGTAAAGCCTATTTAGAGAGATTTGGAGAATGGAGATGGTGGGATAGGTAATGTTGGTTAAAGGGCAGGAGAGAGATCTCCTGTCTTTTTTTAATTAAATTGTAACTATGAGTAAAAATCAATCATATCGAGAAGTATGGCTCCCACGAGTGCCGGAAGGTGCAGTGTTTTTTATGGAGTTAGCAAAACGCAGTAACCCCTACGACGTAAAACGCAGGGTATTAGACAATCTTTTGAAGTCAATGAAACAGACTAGCAATCAAGACTTTAGGGACTATTGTGAACACGTTTTTTGGTACATTGTGGAAAACTACGATGATATCTATGAACTAAAATCAGAACAAAAGAACTAATATTGCAACACTATGTCAGAAGTATTATCTAGTAAAAAAGCGATTTATAACGTAAGATTGCCGATGCACGAGTATCTGCAATTGGCATCTACGTCAAGGAAATTCCCTGAGTATGGGATCACTTTTAAAGAGGGTGATTACGACAAGGATATTGATATCCTTGAGTTTACCATGCACGTTGCAGGAGCAGAAAAAAGAGGTGTCGTAGAGCGGATCGTTCGCTTTATGGTGGCGGCATCTAAAAACTTTGACTTTGATCCACCAAAGAAGTAAAACCCAATTTTAATTTTTTTATATGTCAGAAGTACAAAACACCGGGAATGAGACCACGGAAGTGGCTATCCCATCGAACTTAGATTGGAACGCTCTAGTAGAGCAATCAATGAACGTTGAAAAAGCGAAGAAAGGTTTAACCCTTACTGCTGAGTACATCGAGTTAACCAAGGTTGGTGATTCCTTTAGAGGGGTTTATATCGGGCTTGGAGAAGTGAACGTTACCGATAAGGTGACCGGTGAATTAAAGCCCTTAAAAGCGGCTAGATTCTTGATCAGCGGAAAGGTATTCATCAACGCAGGAATTGTTCTTGTAGATGAGATCAATCGTGCAGGTGTTCCTGTGGGAACTCCTATGGAGGTTACCTACACCGAAAAGAAGGGTAACACAAAGATCTATCAGTTAACGTTGCTGACTGATTAGTAATGATTTGTTTTCATAATCCAAGGGGAGGGCAACGCTCCCCTTTTTTTTGCACTAAATTTACAGGACAATGGCAAGAAGACCATCATTCAAAAGACAAACCGGTAAGGACGGAGTAGTTCGTTACTTCCAATTGAAAAAGGATAAGCGAGGTGTTGAGGTATACAAAAGGGTTTCGGATAAAAAAGGTGCAAGTGCTTTTGTCAAAAAAAACTACAAGACCTTAAAAAACACCAACAAAAGCGATCTTACAAAACAGGAGCAAAAAAGCCTTAACAGATCGAGAGGTCAGAGAGAACTCAAACGTTATAAGGGCAAAGCAATCCCTAAATGGAAATCTGATTATCTAGAAAGCAAATTTCCGGCACTTAAAAAAGTAAAGGATTATAGCAAATTTAAGGAGTTTAAGAGACGAGCGGATGTGGAGCAATCTTTTATGCGATTAATCAAAAATGAGTTCCGAGCAAATGCTGAGAGTGGTTATGGTTTGCCCAATTGGAGAGGCAGACAACAAGTGGAGAACATCGTCAAGATCAAGGAGGAATTAGAACCATTTTTGGAGAGTGGATACGAAGTGGAAGTGTTGCAAGGAGCAGAAGCATATTTTGGCAACCAAGCATGGTCTGTTATTAAGAAATTTGAATTAAATACCTTATCCCAAGCACAGGAGAAAGGAGCGACCACGATGGCTTTTTTCAAGTTTGATTATCCCATTATTGTAGATCAAGACAGAAAAACAATAGAAATTAATTTAAACAACGTTAAACCTAAGCCAATGTTTAGCGATCCAATTAGAAGATTAAAAAAATAGTACAATGATTAGAACAGAACGATCAGAAGAAAGTATAAACGCCTATGTCAAAAACCTTGAAGCATTAGGAGTAAAATATAAGGTTAGGCATTCGCAGTATAGCACTAAAATCATGAGCAACTTAGGTAATTACACCATGACGCATATGGAGTTGTCCAAAAAGACCTTTGTGGCTTACAATAAAATCAGAAGAGACGTATTGCATAGCGAAGCATATGCATCAATAGTAGACAAGACCTATTTAACAGAAAATTACGACTATGACAAAAACAGAAGACTATACATCGCAGACAACGGGGTTTACAACATGGACATCACATCAGCCTATGCCCATACGTTATTGCTACATGGTTTCATCACCGGTGAAACATTTGATTACATTACTAGAATTCCTAAGCACGAACGATTAATTTGCGTGGGTATGTTGGCTAGATCCTACACCGAGTTCAATTACAACGACAAGGGAGAAGCAACAGATGTTAATTTCCACAGGGAAGCCACCTCAAACGTCTTTTTCTTTTTAATACAAGAAATAGATGCAGTCATGAAGGAATGTGCTTACGTTCTAGGAAAATACTTTATCTTTTATTGGGTTGATGGAATCTTTTTTGAGCGATCAACTCCTGTGGATAAGATCAAGCAAGTAGAGGAGATTTTCAACTATTATGGATACCCATATAAATGGGAAAACGTCGAGTATTTTGAATACAAAACCTCAGATGATGATGAAAACATTAACGTCAGATGCTTGAAAAATGACGAGTGGAAAGAGTATATTTGGGGAGTGGATAAATCTGAAAAAGATATAAAACGCTATTTAAACAATAAATATAGATATGCACAAAAGTCTACCTAGATACATCGAAATGAGTCTTGAGGAACTCAAGGATATGGCTGAAACGCCATTGATATTTCATGAGTGGATCAGACAAAATGGATGGCACAGAAGATATGTTATGCGATCCAAAGACCTTGATAAGGCTAAGTTTATACGCAGATGGTTTGCGAAATTTGAAGACAATCAAAAAAAAGAAAACATCATTAAACGTGAACAAGTTCAAATGAAATTATTATGAGCAAGTTAAAATATAAAACGTGGAAAATTTACCGGAAAGAGGGCAAAAAATGGGTTTTTGTCAGTCAGTTTAAAGCCAAAACGTCATCGGGTGCGATGAGTTATTTTAGATCCAAATGGGTTTATAATTTTCCGTGGGAAGATGGTATTTATGCCATTGGAACGTTTGATTATGCAGATGGCAAACCCCGAAGTTTCAAGGCAAATCTTTATCGATAATGTACAGAATAACCAACCGGCAAAGATCAAACGCTAAAAAATTGGGAGTGGAGATCAAGCCATCAAAAGTAAAAGGTAAAAAGATCGATGTGTTTAAAAATGGGGAAAAAGTAGCCTCCATTGGAGCAAGAGGGTACAATGATTACGACATTTATCTGAGGACAAAATCTAAGGCATATGCAGACGAAAGAAGACGTATGTATAAGTCAAGACATCAGAAAAATCGCTTACGGAGGGGAACTGCCGGTTTCTATGCAGATAGAATTTTGTGGTAGAAAGTTGTATATTTGAATAAAATACTTTAAAACAATGGCTACTAAGAAGAGAAAATCATCGTATAAACCTAAGGCAGGTGTTAAGAAAACCTGTCGTACTGCCGCATCTAAACTTCGTAAGTCAAAAAGAGCAGATGTGAAGTCCAAAGCAGGATCAAAACTAGCGTCTAAAAGTTGTGGTACAACTTCTAAAAAGTCCACCACTCGCAAAAAGACAACCACTCGTAAAAAAACAACTGCGAAAAAATCAACCACAAAAAAGTCTCCTGTGATCATTTCTTTTGGATCGGGTTCTTTAGGTAGATCTGCAAAACGTACAATCAAAAAGCCCGGTTTGGTTTTATCTCAAGTGAGTGCGATTGCAAACGCAAAGTATGGTAGCGATGAAAAGATAAGAAAAATCAAGGCGAAAGTCTGCTAATAGTATATATCTAATTTTGGTTAAACATGGGGAGTTCTGCTCCCCTTTTTTGTAAAGAAATGAGCATTATACATAATTTTTGGAGTGATAAATCGATTGGATCGGTTAAGAAAAAAGGTTCTTCTGCAATTCAAAAAAGAGTTGACGAAGTAAACAAATTAATAAAAGAAGTAAATGACAAGGGCTTGGACGTTACAGATAGTCAAAGTACATTGGAAAGTTCGTATAGATATAAACCTTTAAAGTATACAAGAGGCTTATTATACGTTACATATGAAAAGTTAAACCCATTCAATAATCGTTGGACAAAGTCAAATGAAAGATGGGGAAAAGATGATCAACGTGAAGTTCTAACGATGATTGCTAGAGAACATCGTAAGGTATTAAATCGTTTTAAAAAATACGGATATTAACTATGAGCATCATATATAATTTTTGGGGTGATAAACGAAAAGGTATAACAGGATCAAAATCTATAAAGATTGAAGCCATTAATTATTTTGGAGAAGATATTTTTAGCAATGGGAATGGTAGGACTATTTACAAGAAAAATGGAAAGACATATATTGCCGTAATTAATATTGATTTCTTTAATAAGCGAATTCATGTACCATTAAAACAACCAAAAGGTTCAAAAGCGTTAGTTGGATTAGAAGAAGAATTAAACAAACAATATGAGTATTATTTTTGATTTTTGGGGATCTCGCCCAATGGGAAATACAAACGTTGGTATAGAAGGTGTATTACCTCCTAGAGAACAACGATTGTTAGACATGATGAAGCCTAAAATGGGTAAAAAGGTCGTTATGCAAGGAGAAGACGTTTCCGGCTTTTATAAATATCCTTTTTCTGAGCAGTTAGACTTTTTAGGAAAAGGAACTTCAAATCCTAAACTAACAAAAAATAAGCGTACAAGTTACGTCTTGTATTTACAACCTGCACGATATGGTAAAATCAAAAAAGCAGGTGGTGGATTTCAAAATACCTGTAAAAATGCATCTCCCGAATGCATAAGAACTTGTTTGAATTTAAGCGGAAATCCATTGTACATGAACTCCAAATTACTTTCGAGAAGAAAGAAAACGTTGATGTATTATGAAGATCGTGAATATTTCTTAACAAAATTGGCTTTAGAGATTATGAAAGCCGCTAAAAGACATACAGGGGAAGAAGTTGCAATTCGTGTAAACGGAACTTCTGATTTGCCCATTATTCCCGAAATGGAATCGATGGGATTATTAGAGGAACTCCCAAAAAATGTAGTCTTTTACGATTACACCAAAAATCCCGAAAGTATGAATAGTGGTGCAGGTCACGGATGGGGTTTCAGAAGGCTTAAAAACAAAGCAAAAACACCTTACGTTGTGACATTCTCTAGATCTGAAATAAACCAAAAGCAATCTTTAAATGTGCTTAAAAATGGAGGTATCGTAGCCATACCATTTACCAACTTTACAGGCATGAAAAAGAGGTCAGAAAAATCACCCGATTATAAAAAGAAAGGCATTTACGATTTACCAAATACTTGGTTTGGTTACAAAGTGTTAAATGGGGATGTAAAAGATGATTATATGCTTGATCTAGCGTTTGGTTTAGAAAAGGAAAAACTATCTAAGGGCAATGGTGTCGTTTTAGGACTTCATGCAAAAGATGTAGTTAACGTAAAAACAGGAAAGAAAATGAACTTTAAATTAAAGGAAGATGGTTTTCTTGTTGTTTGCGACGATTATAACTGCCGAGTAGGTTAACTCTCAAACATCACATCGTAATCTTCCAAATACAGGGGAGTGTATTCATTAATATATGCTCCCCATACGTTGTATTGCAAGTACTCAATTGCATCTTCTAAACTCCACCCCTCATCCAATACTAAACACTCTATCATTTTTTGTTTGGAGTAAACGACTCTACACGCATCTGTATCCACTCCAACGATAGCACTATTAAATCCGTCTGCTTTTATATATTTGTCGCTCATTGCTGATCTGTTAATCCGGCTTTTTCGATCCAATCGTATTTGTAGTCTTGAGTAAACTCCCCAAAACCCCACTTCTCACGCATTTCCAAATGCAGATCCAATAGTTCGTTAAACGCTTGTCGTATCTGATCATATTGTTTTTCGTGATCTTCAATGTGCTTTCTAAGTAACAGGTTGTTATTACTCAACTGAATGCACTCCTGTCTCATTTTTTCAATTACTAATTCCGAATGTGTCATCGTTTTCTTTGCTTTCAAATATAATGTCTCGACCATGAACTCTCAGAAAATAGTCCTTAATGAGAGAACGTATAAACTCTTGTTTTGAAATGCCTAATCGGAAGCATTCCTTTCTGATCTCTTCATTCATGAACTTCTTAAGTCCAATGTTAAAGTAAAAATACTTACTTCTCGCTTTCATAAGTAACGTAATCGTATTCAATACTTACAATCTTTTCGGAATTAATGTAGATCCCTTGATCATGCAAGTGTATAAACTTTTTATTATTCAAATCATCAATCAGATCATCGAACAAGAAATCAGGCAATTCTACGTTATGAATAACGCCATCTTCTACATAAACTCTAAATTTTACCTCTAATTTTACCGACATTTTTGTATTTTATTTGTATGAAATTTGTACGAATATATCGCTTTTATTGGCTTTTACAAAGTATATACTAGAAATCGTATCTTTGTTAAGTATGAAGTTGACCCTCAAGAAAGTATTACCGATAGCCGGAGCGTTTGTGCTTTACCAATTTTACAAACTCTACGAGTTCGGGAACTCTATTATTTACAAGCCTATTGGTGTTGGGTTCAAAGGTTTGGGTACGAAAGATTTTATTTTACAGATCCAAATGGAAATACTCAATCCAACCAACAGATCACTAAAAATGAGAGGTCTTGATGGCACAATTTCGTACGATGGCAAGGTATTGTCTTCTTTTTCAACAGATCCTTTCCTCATCAAAAAGGGCAGATCTACTTTTACTCTCAATTTTAAATTTGATTCGGAGCAATCAAGAAAAACACTTCAATCTTTGATCGCATCCGGTAGTAAGATGAAACCTTTACAGGTAGAATTGAGAAAGAAAATACCATACTTCACTACAACAGAAAAATTCAGTATAGACGTAGTCCAAGAAGGACTTAAATTTCTAGGATCATAATGCCGCAAAAAACACTATATCAAGATGGCGATAACAAGCAATTAAGAGATGCCATATTCAAGGCTACTCCAAAAGCAATTGCTCAGACCACACAAATAGCACAACAATTCAAAGGCAAGACAGAACTCGATACTTGTAAAAACATATTTAATTTCTTAAAAAATAAGATAACGTATGTGGCTGATGGTCATCATCAGAAAGTTAAGTTACCGAGTGCCTTACTCAGAGAAAGGGTTGGCGATTGTAAATCGTATAGCCTATTTACTGCGGCAGTTCTAAAAAATCTTGGAATCAGTTGTAAGTATGTATTAACATCTTATCAACAAGATCCTACACCCACTCACATATATGTGCAAACGTCATCGGGAATTATTATTGATGCCGTGTATGGAGTGTTTAACGCAGAGAAACCTGCAATGCACAAGTTTTATCAAGGAATTAATGGAATAAACAACGACATGAAAATATCTTACATAGCAGGGATCAACTCTGTATCGGGAAGAGATGGCATGGCAGGTAATTGCTCCAACGATGGTGTTGGATTAATTGGTGACTGCGGATGTTCATCTGATCAAGGCGTAAATGGTTTTGGCGATTGGTTAAAAAAGAAAAAATCTCAACTGACCAATTGGGCAACCGAAAAAGCCAAAAAGACAACCAATTGGGTAAAGTCTTTAAACATCAAGCAGGTTACATTGTCTCCCATTAGAGGATTCTACAAGATCATGCTACAACAAAACGTAGGAGGATGGGCATCTACCACTCAAAACTCAAAACCGGCATTAATAATGCTACAGAAAAAGTTTACTGACATGGGTGGTGATGGCAGAGATGTAACCAAATACGTTCAAGAAGGATCGGGTAAAGCACCTAAATTCAAGTGGGCAATGAACTACTTGACCAATCCTTTGGTAAAAAAGATTAACGCAAAAGCCGAAGAGAACAGAAAGAAAGCAGAAGCCCTAAAAAAATCGCTTGAAAAGTCAGGCATGAATGGTATTGGACAACTGACTTCAAGTCTTTTTCCTGCATATACGGATAAGCCACTATTGGGCATGAAGTACAAAGATGGCGTACCTCACATGATCAACGGAATTACCGGTGAGGAAGCAGAAAAAGAAGCAGATCCGAAAAAGAACACCGAAAAAGAACCTGTTTCTATCGACATGAGTGCCGAAGATGTAAAAGCCGTGATGGATGCTGAAGGTTACGATGCTAAAGTTAAAAAACTATTAAGGATTTTATCTCCGGCAATTGGTACTGCTTTAGGTAGTGTTGTTCCTGCTATTGGAAATATTATTGGATTGATTGGAGGTAGTGCTATGGGTGAACTTCTGATTTTAGCATACGATTGGATTAAAGAACTGATTGTAGAGGATGTATCTGATCCTGCTAATCAAGTAAGAGAAGCACAAAGCATGAGCGAAGCAGAAGCCAAGTCAAAAGTTGAGGGCTTGTTGCGTCTTCAAGGAATGAAAATACCTGCCACTACTATTGAAGTAAATGTCTTGGGTAAAAAGCAAACAATAAATGTACCGGCAAAAACAATTAGTTCTGATGATATCAAATCAACCGCTAAAAATATTTACGATGGACTATCTGAGGAGGGCAAATATAACTTTGCATCAGCATCATATTCAGCAGGTTATGGTAAAAAATGGGGTTTTCCCGATTACGATAGCCTTTATGACAACACAGGTGGAGGTACATTACAAGCCGGTTTTGGGGGATTAATCCTGCCTTTGTTGATCGGTGGAGGTGTTATCATGGCTTTAAATACCGCTAAAAAACAAAGATAATGGATGCATTAGGAAACAAAATAATGATTGGCGATCCTAACTTTAATGAAGAAGAGGAACGCAGATACTTTATGGAAGAGCAAGAAACCGACTCTGATCCACATGAATTAGGGGATGAGGTTGAAACTCAAGAAACAGAAGAAGATGAAGAGGAAAAAGAATCCTCTAACGTTGAGGAATCTGTAGAAAACAACGACTCTACGCAAAACATGAGCATTTTGCTTTTCGGAGCGTTAGCACTCGTTTTAATGTTAATTCGTAAAAAATAACTACATTTGAATAAATAAAAAAGAACTATGGCTATTTTTAACAAAGATACGGCACTTGAAATCGCTTACGTTGGTGCAGGTGCAGTTGCAGGTAAAGTTGCATCATCACAGGTTTACGGAATGTTACCGGAAACTATTAAATCTAAAGTACCGGCTCAAGCAGAGCCTTTTGTAAAGGGTGGTATCCCTGTTGCTATTGGACTATTTTTACCTCGTTTAGCAGGTGGTAGTGCATTAGTTCGTGGATTGGCTAACGGAATGATAGCGTCCGGTGCCTCAACTATTGTTGGTGACTTATTAGAAACCGCAGGAGTTAATGTACCAATGGGTAACGTTATGATGGGTAACGTTATGATGCAAGGTGCAGGTGAAACTACTTACGATGCATCTCCTCAAATTGGAGGAACTGATGGTGACTCTAACTACAACGCAACTTCTTACGATTTCACTTCTGCTGATGCAGGTGAAATGGACTATTAATCAATTATTTTTAGGAAATCATAACTAAATAAAACAATGAATTCGATAATCGCAGAAAAAAAGTTCATCGCTGAACGCACAGGTATTCCTTATGCAAACCTGTCTCAATCTTATCTTCGTGCAGAAACTTCTCTTGGAAGTCTTTCTAGTTACGACTTTGAATTACAACGTAACAACGTTTCAAGCCCAACCGTGACCGAGCGTCTATTGGACTTAAACGACGAGTTTGTAATCACTCACTTGACCATCGGTCTTAAAAACGTAGCGACTGATACTGATGCAGAGCATATTGTTGCTCCAATTCAGACTTATGCTAACGACGAGACTGCAAGTGGTAATGTTAATCCTTTGGGTGACAATGTTGAAGCAATCTTCAACTCTTCATTCTCTTTGATCATCAACAGAAAAGAGTTTTTACCGGAATTCCCTGTACGTTTCTTCAAGCGTGTTGGTGATACACAGGTAACTGCTACTACTCAAGCGTCTTACGGCAACGGCTTGTATGGATTCGCTCCTTTCGAGCCTGTGAAAATCGATGGACGCCAAACGATTGATGCTACAATCTCTGTTGGTACAGGTATCGACCTTACTCCTGCCGCAGGTATAAACTATGCAGTATTGGAGTGTAGAGGTTACTTGGTGACAAACGCAAAATCCTAATTACTTCTGACGTTCATAAACCATGTACTCAAAATTGGGGGAGAGAGATCTTCCCCTTTTTTATTGTATATTTGTTAACGTTAACTATCTTTAATAATTAAAACATGAATAATCTGATCATCAAACGTTCTCAGATCGTTGAGTTCCAAGTTACCGGAACTCCATCTACCTTGAAAAGGTACGGAGCGTTGCCAAATCCTCAGTTACAACGAAACAATGTTATTCTCTACGGAATAGAGTGCTATACTGCCGCTCAGTTAAGTGCTACTCCAAGTGGAAATACAACAATCGCTGATGCTGACAAAGACCAAGTAGTTGTTACTCTTGTAGATACTAACAAAGATCAATTTGTTTACAATTTCCCTATCTCATCGATGATTCGTTCCGATGTGGGGGGGTTTGTGACCCTTTTTAAGCCAAGGTTGATCAATTTGAACGATTGTTTCATACAATTGACTGATGCTACAGGAATTAGCACCAACGAAGTGGTTGCTTTTAATTTTTATTATCAACTAGTAGGAGAATAAGATCATGTCCAAAACAAAACTGATATCACCTCTTGTAAGTTATATGCAAGAGAATCGTATGGTCTGTGACGATACTAACCCAATTTCAGAGCAATCTACACAGGTTCAGTTCACGTTCACGGCATCGGGAACAAATCAGTTGCGTATTTGGAAACCTTATTTTTTCCCTACTAACCCATCTTTAAATGGAAGCGTGATCAAGGGTATTCAGCCAATTGCACAAAGTACCCTTGCTCTTGCTCCCGATGGATCGCCATTGGTTGCGGCAGATTTATTTGCAAAAGCGATGATTTGGCTAGTTAACGCAAATGATGATGTATTAGTAAATATGCCATTGTTTGATCTAAGAGGCGAAAGAAGTGGTGTTGGTTATGCTAAAATTCAGCGTTTTGAATTAAAAGACATTGTTTGGCAGAAATGCTACTTGACTTTACATGACACCACAGGTTTCAACGTAGGTGATTCGATTCTTTTTAACATTTATTACACTCCCGAAGAACTAAAAGATCTGAAAAATGCAAAATCCTAGATTCGTCATAAACGCCATGAAAGAACTTGATCGCAAGTATTTTGTGATCGAGGATGCCGGTGGTCATACAATGTATCACAATTGGCAAAATATTCCCTTAGAGCAAAGTATTAAGCGATTTAAGGAATTTGTGGATTCCTGTAGTGGGAATTCATCTTTTATTGTTTATCTGTTTGAGTCTAATGATCGTTTAAAAAATGGCGAACCAAAGGCTACCAATCATGGTATGCGTTATGAGGTTTTTGTAACCGATATGCAGGATGAGGACGAAAGCCCAAGAAGAGGTATGCAAGGCATGGATGATGGAGGTGCTTTTGATATGGCACAACAAATGTATCGTGCCGGATCTATGGGTTCTATTGGTCTTGATCAATATTTAGGTGCTACTGATGAAATCATGAACTTGCGTTTGAGAATTCAGCAGTTAGAGATGGATAATAAATACTTAGAAGATAAGTACACGGCTGAAATAGAGAAACTTAAAAAAGAACATGAGGCTGAAAAGTCTAGCGAAAAGAAAATAGAAGGTATCATCGGATCTGTTTTACCTGCGATGGGTCTTGGTGGAAATGGTATGGCAGGGATTACAGGATTAACAGAAGAAGTAATGGAACAAAAAACAACCAAGCAACAAGTGATCGAAGCGGTTAACATTTTGCTACAACATGATGTGGATTTCGTAACAAATATCCAAAAGTTATCAAAGTTGGCTCAATCTAACCCTCAGATATACAAGGTTGCAGTAGAACAACTTAATAAACTCGGATAATGTTAAAAGATTTAAACCCATATGTTAAACTTGGAGTATTTGCCGTTGGTGGATACCTTATTTATCGTTTTGGATCAAAAGCACTTGCCGTATTAGAGGTTTCTGATACAGATAAAGAACAAGCCAAGGCTAGAGCAAAAGGAATG
>Ga0070753_1001278_pt1 | contig 14297 bp, 2 predicted proteins | sample VirMetDEL_Aug_31_FD_77441 | JGI IMG/M metagenome (GOLD analysis project Ga0070753, IMG submission 77441) | Aqueous microbial communities from the Delaware River and Bay under freshwater to marine salinity gradient to study organic matter... | ecosystem: Environmental > Aquatic > Marine > Coastal ... | reverse complement strand
TCCATAAGGAGTTCCAGAAGAAAATATGCTCTCTGGAGAAGCTGGAGATACTTTGCCTATTGGATAGCCACTAGCCGAGATGTCAGATAATCCTTTGATCGTACCTTCCACGGACACATTCACGAAGGGCGCACTGTTTGTACTGTTTATTGAGACAGAAAAATTCTCATAAGCAGTTCCAGTCGCAATAACCCAACTGTCACTCACACCATAGGAACCAACGGTTTGGTCAATAGACTCAGACCTGACATGATTGTACCCTCTGTACTCTCTAGCCAAGTTTAAACTTCCACTTCCAATATTTCCTAATATATAATCAAGCTGATTTCTATTTGGATAATAACCGCTCACATTTTGTGGGTCAGAGAATGGTTCTAAATGGTCATACAGTCTGTGACCAATAAACTTTTTAGCCTGCTCCCAAGCCTCATATTTTACAACGTCTCCATCATCGCCATTGACGGGTCCGTAGTGGGTTTTTCCGGTGGCATTTAAGGTTCTAGTTATTCTATAGGAGAACGGCTGTTCTGGTGACTCTCCGAAGCTCTCATCTACCTCTACGGTCCAGTTTTCTGAAAAATCTGATATAAAAGCGCCACTTAAAGAACTTAGTATTTCTTCCTCTCTGATGCCCTGAACACCTTTAGCCCAGTCATGATTTGCTATCAAGCCGCCTTCAATATCTACATCAATATCTTTATCTAATAATGTATCTGCCTCTAGCGTGATTGTGTATGTAGATGTGTTGACATATATCCCCTCTGCGAAAGAAACATCAACAACTCTTGGATAACAAATAATAGAAGCTTCTTCGTCGTCCCAGTCTGTAAGTTCTAGCCTTTGCCCATCTCTAGCAAATAAGGCACGAATCGCTTTCTGCTTGAAAATAATTGCCTGCAAAGCATCATCGCAGTCTATTTGCTGCTTTGGTGGTCTATCTTGTGTAGCCCCACGAAAATGACTAACATTATTGTCAAAAGAGGAATATGGACCAACTTGATTTGGCACAGGGTTTGCACCAGCAAAGAAGTCATATCTGGACATATCCTGCTTGGAGGCGTAAGGACTTCCTTGGTTGTGTATCAAAGTACCATTAATTGTTATTGTATAATTAACCCCAAAAGCCTCGCCCGCTCCAGTTTTTAGTATATTTGTAGTAACAGACCAAAGCGGAGTGGGCCTTAAAGTACACTCTTGGTTAGGATCGTTATTATATCTGACTCTAATTGGCATTATTTACCTCTTATTCTTAAATCTAGATCTTCAATCACTGGGGTCGCAGAAGGAAGAACTAATAGTAAAGAATCTGTTGCTATTGAGCTTGGAGCCTCTGCGAACAGTGGTAATGTTCCGCTTTCCACGTTCGCACCAAAAGACAATAAATTCATATTATTATACACATTGTCACTGTTTGGTCCTAATACATAGAGCGACATGCCAGAAGGTCTATAGTTTGGACCTAAATATGGGCTATCTGAAACCGAATATCCAGACTCAAGAGAGCCAACAATTTGAGGCCAAGCGTTGTCGATGCTGTAACCTTTTCCATTCGAGTACAATAAGAATGATTCCTCTAGCTGATCTCCCGGTCTTATTTCTCCCAATACAAATTCAACGTATGGACGATGAGCAACAAAACCTCTTGTGGCGGGGTCAAAACCAGAGACTTCCAAGAAAATATTTCCATTAATATCTGCATTTATCAAGCCGCTAACTGAGTAGGAAATGACCGGACCCGTAGTTGGCTGATAAACAACATTTCGTAACATTAAGTCTCTAGATGGTTTATTACCAAACACTTGAGCGTCGATATATCCACCCTCCAAAGGTTTAGCATCAGCCTGTTCTCTTAACATAGCATCCCATGTATAAGCCGAACCTGCGTTCCCACTTTCTTTTGTTATATGGTTTCCGCTTGTTGGGAAATCATGATATGGCGCACCAGCAACTAAAACGTAGTCACTATCACCTCTAAAGGAACGATTAATCGAAACAGAATAACCAACAGAATCGTTCTCTGTGCCGCTAACAGAAGATTCAAATTCATTCCTATCGCTATATCCCTGAGCAATTAACTTCTCTGCAAACTGCCACTCTTTTGTTCTGTCTCCAAAATTTATCAGATTGTTTCTAAATGTAAAGACAGCACCATTATTAAGAACCATTCTACCACTTTGATTATCAAGCTGGTCAACTCTTAAACCAGAATTAGCCAAGTCGTAGAAATTATGTGTTGGTATATCAAAGTCTTTAGTGAAACTTTTTCTAACAAACGCTGTATTTAAATCATTTGGAACGACGACTCCGCTAAATATTTCTTCATACAAAGTGCCAAAGTCATGACCGGGAGCGCCGACTGCCATAAAATCTGAATCAACAGAAACTTAATAACCAAACATGTCAGTTCTATCTGCCCAGTCTTCAACAAAATTATCTGGAAGATTGTGAGGACCACGCTCAGAAGTCAAATAGCCAGATGTAGCACTGTCTAAACCAGCATAAATATTGTCAGGTTTAATTTTCTGTTTAAATTCCCAAGGTAAGAATTCATTAACAACATTAGTACCCCTACCTGTTCTTTGATAATAGAACGCAGCGCCAGGACCACCATTGTTACTTAATAAATATCCTGACTCTGGGAATCCAGCGTCTACTAGTGATTTTATTCCCGACCAATCAATAACGTCTTGACCAATCACGCCGTTGAATGGGCTACCAATCGCTAATTGATCGTTATCAATACTTACAGACCAACCAAACAATTCCCCAGGGAATCCAGAATCAATAACGTCTAAAGCAAAATCAATATAATCATATCCTTTTTCTATATGATATCTTGAGAATCCTCCGTTCCATCCAGCATCTACATATCTAGGTTCTATATCACCGTTGTAATACATGCCGCTAAATCTAGGGTAAATACCATACGTCGGAACGACGGTCGTTCCAAACTTCTCAATTTCTTGATCTATTTTCTCTTTTTCAACAGGTGTGAATCTTCTGAATACGTCTGCTGGATCGTACTGATCCTCTTGGTCTGTATAGTTATCCAAATTTCCAGCCACTCCAGCGTATCCAAATCTATCAACAAGTCCGTTCAGACCGCTAACAGCAAAGTATTTGGCAGGACTGTTTCTTTCTGGCGATCTAATTTTCTGAGTAAAGCTAAAGTTCCTACCATCACTATTAAATGTTTCTGGGTCAGCAAATTGAATTACTTCTGATGGTTTTGGAGGATACAAGCTTCTAATAAAATCATTATTAGGACCACCCTCTTTTCTAAAGTAAGGATATTTACCCTGAATCATAGAAGAATCTGTCATAAGAACAATTCTTGATCTGTTAGCACCCTGCGTGAAATTAGTAAAGTGTTCTAATTCTTCCGCGACTACTACGGGACCATCTTCTATTACAACATTAGGATCTGATGTGTCGCACTCATCGTTATTTGGGTTACAATACTGTCCGTGGAATGTAGATATAGGTCTAAACTCTGGATCATATTCTATAATAATTTCTGGCGTTTCCCAGCATTCGTAAATTGGAACTGGTGGGTAATAGACATTTTGACAAGTTGTTGTAGTAGCAATCTGTACAGTTTCTATAATTGGGAGCAAACAACCAGAAACTGACAATATTCTAGGGGTTAGGGGTGAAGACCCATTTAAATCTTCTGCTGGAATATTACCCTTAGAGGCAGACAAGAATAAAGAAATAAACTCTGAATCTAAGTCTGCTCTAATATCAAACACCGCTTGTTGAACTTGATTAGTAGTCGTCTTTCTAAATACTGGTTCATTTTCTTCCCCTGGGGGTTCACCCAACATTGGGTCAGGTCCAAAATGAGCGCCGTTAAATGATCCGTATATTTCAATGTTTTCTGCGTCCGACTCTGAAACCCAGTTAACATACACTCTATATCCAGAGCTAGGAAGCGTATCAAATACAATATCTGAGGTTCCTCTTAATTCCCAGTACTCAGATGATTCTTCGTATCTTCTATAGATTGGATCTGGGAATGTTATTATTTCTTGAGAATTATTACCGCCAGATATTGGTACGTACTTATATGTATTAGTATATTCTGGTTCACTTTCCTCAAACGTAAGCTCATCTAATGAAAACGGCACACAGAAACTACCCTCTGGAGGACAAACGCCAGTAGGAATAACTGCTAATTTATCAATAGAAGTAGAAGAACCATTTAAAGAAGCTCCAGTGTAGCTATAGCCAAACTGACAACCAGTTGTTATTGGGCTGGTATTAGAAACAATTTGAGGAACAAACTCTGGAGAGAAAGGAGCTATAGCGGCATTAGAAGTTCTAATAGCATCTGTGTTTTGAACTGCATACCCAGGATTTAAACCCGTAACTTTATATGGTCTACTGTTAAATCCTAATCTTGTTAAGATATTTTCAGCTATTCCGACTCTATCTCTCTTAGAGTCATAAGTAACAACTAATCTTTTATTACCTAGTTTTAACCAGTCTTTTATTCTGTCTATATCTTCATCTTCTGGAAGTGCATTTGGATTGGCAATCCATAGCACATTAGCAGAAATATCAATAGAGCTACTTCCAGTATATACTTCATTAGTTAATACCTCATGACCATATCTTTCAAAGAAATTATCTAGGAATGATCCTTCGTAAGCGTCAATGAATGACGATCTTCCGGTCCAACCTCCTAGTTGGATTATTTTAGCTGGCGAAAGTGCAGAGCAGGATCTTACAACTAAATTATTATAAAAGAAAATGTTTTCATCGTTATTGTAGTTTTTCTCGTCGGAAGATGATGAGAAACCAAGCGACCACGCTGTTTCTGATTGAAGTCCCGCCATAATCACAACATCAGAAGAAGTAGCAAGCCCTTGATCGTAGAAAACCTCGCGAACAACAAACGGACTCAAGGGAGAAACTTCTGCGGTACGAATAACGGTATCACCCTTTGAACTACCTCTAGCTTGGGCTACAGAGTCTCTACCGTCAAAATCTTCTGGATCAAAGAAATCATCATTGAGAGTGAAGTCAAAGAATTCTCCACGTAAAGTATTATTAAATCCTGAGATAGAGAATGCGATCTCATCAATTTGATCGACTGCAAATTCATAAGTGGTGTACTCATTACCCACCTCTGTGCAAATCTGACCAGAAAGCTCTACCTCATCACCAACGTAGTCACAACCGCTATCCGCAGGAATTATTAGTGGATCTCTTTCTATATATTCTGCCGCTGTTAGTATAGGTCTAATGTCTTCATCCGACCTTCTTATTTCTGGTTTTACTATTTCTGGATAAAACTTACAACCTTGACCTGGGTTGGGATTATCAAAATGGAAAGGCCAGTTTGTATTGTATTCTATTTGGTCTGCGCAATCAGAGAACCATTCTGCCCTTATGTCGCCGGAATGTCTAATAGGAAGGTTGCATATTGGATTTTTATTATCACAAGGTGCGTATATAAGCAGATCTTCTAATCCAAGGTCAGATAGATCAATTTTTATATCACCTACACCACGACCAAACATCTGTGTTTGTGGTATGTATGTATCGTGAGAAGTGATAGTGCTGTCTGTCCTAGAAGCTCTAGGAAGATGAGCCTGAGTAATGTTATACTTTCTGTTTTCAACATCTTGCTCGCTTGGTGGAATAGGTAATGATTCATACTCGTTTCTGGCTGGAATGATCCTCATTCTAGCACCCAACTTTTGTAGTATTTTATTTACCAGTTGGTTTGAATCATAGTAAGCTCCATTATTTTGCCAAGTCGGATCATTACCAACAAGAACTAATGTTCTGTCACCAAGAGCCAACCAAGATTTAATATTATCAATAATCTCGTCACTGGCAGCATCAATTTGTGGAGTAATAATAAATGCCAACCCAGCGTCTTGTGGTATCTCTATGTCAGCAAAGTCGGTTCTTTCAAAGGTTCTAGGGAATTCCCCGCTTGCAAATATTTCTCCAAGTTTATCGTACTCACCAGCAAGCTCAGAATTATCCTCGTTTATAGTTTTGTCTAAGTTTCCAAACTTAAAGAATTCTACAACCTTGTCGTTATGTTCGTAGTATTTTCTTGATTCAAATACTCTAACCGCCCCAGCATTAACATAAGATGCCCAAGTTTGCTCACCTTCTCCCCAAACATTCATGTCATCAAATTCGTTAAATGAATCTGTAGGTGCGCCGAACGCTACGATGTCTCCATCGTCACTAACCGATGTGCTATATCCCAACCTAGAAGTACCAGCAAACTCATTAGGCAAGAAGCTCCAAGTACCAATATAAGGAATGTCATTGTGGTGATATTTAAATATTTTCTTATACGGTTTTATACTGTTGTTTATACCCCAGTACAATTCGTCCGACCTTAACAAGTATTTATTGCTTTGGCTTAATTCAAAGTAAACCGTTCTTGAGGCAATATCAAACCCAGAGTCTGCAAGTAAATTGTCATACCTTGTTCTCTCGTTTGTTAAAACTCTGAAATCAAGCCATTCAGCAAGACCGGCGTACATTCTATCATTTTCTGATTCATCTCTCTCATATATTTGACAAGCTTCAGCAGAGTAAGGAGATCCAACAGATATAACTTCACCGTTCCTACTAATACCTACAGCGTGTCCAAATCTATCAGAAGGTAATTGATTGTCAAGAAGTAATTCTAGGGCTGGCTCATCTTCTAATTCATCTTGATTAAAAATGTCTGCATCTGGAGATAATAACTCTTGAACAAAGTTAAACTTACCAGATTCATTCTCAAAGATGTAGACACGACCACCGGACTCTGGCGGTATTTGGAATTGACCAGCGCCTTGCTGTGCATATTCTTGTCCAATTCCGCTAGTTATATATTTGAGAGCGCCTACAGCATCTAAGTTACCAGTAGTTAATGTGTCATTAAGGAGTTCTACTGAAGCGTCATCCCACTCAAAACTGTCAGAATAAATTTGATTTACATATCCAGATTCTGGAAGTCCAGTTTCTAGATCTTCCACTCCACTAGCAAAAGCAAAATCACCGTAATAATCTATGAAGGAATTTACGTACCTTTGGTATGAGGCTCCAAACTGAGTCGAAGGAGTGTTATCACCAAACACACCAACAATAGGAGGAATACCACTATAAATCTCATTGTTGTAAGGGAAAATATCTCTGAACTTACTCAATATTCCACTATAGTTATAATTGTATAATTCTTCTGAATTAACATTTGGTTCTTTTAAGTCGTTTACATATAGATGGTGGAACCAAGGCTCTCTGATTGGTGGGTCTGTAAGTTCTGTACCACTTGGGTATATTTGACAAATTAAAAGATTAATATCTATTCTTGGATTAAATGAACCTTCTGGGAAAATCCAAGGTTGACTAAAGTACTTATATAGAATATCATATCTTCTAGACGTTGCACCTATTCTAGCGACTTCGTTACGTCTGTACTCGAATTTGTCTGTGAACACAACCATAAACACTGGTATTCCAGAAACTTCTATATCTGGGAATGTTCTCGACCATTCTACGCCAGGAGCGCCAGCGACAACGACTTCTCTATCGCCACTTTTTGCTATATCTAATGAATGACCTAGCTGTCTACCTTCCTGACCAACAAACCACTTCTGACCAGAAATGCTAAAAGTACTTCCGTCTTCGTTTTGATAGGTGATTAAAGTTCCACGCTGCTTGCTATAGTCCCTAATAAAGCCAGAAGGAAGTGTTAGTTTGTCCTCCAAGAACCAAGGAGCTTTTTTACCAGCTACATCTTCGTCCCTTCTGTAAAGGAATACAGAACCGCCATTGTTAACAAGTGATTCATCTTCAATATCTCTTGGATCATGGAAAGGAGAACCTATAGCCATTAGGTCTTCTTTAACAGATACTGCTATTCCGTATTTATCTTCTTCTATTCTTCCAGAAGGAGCAATCTGCTCATCTCCACTTGGATATGGATAGTCAGCTATCAGCTTTGTTCCACTATAGTTTACCAACTCTAAGTCGCAATCCTCAGTGCAGCATCCACTATTATCTGGATACCAAGAAGTACCACAAATACCATAGTTCCAATATTCCCAATCTCTAGGTACTGAGATTGGATCTGTAGAACCAGTAACTATATTTAAAACAGCGGAGTAAGCAGAGTTAGGAACTAAGTCTGTGTACTTTCTAATACCGTAGTAATTACCGCTGTAACCAATGTCAAGATTCGTGTAAGTAGCGGTAGCTCTAAAAATACCACCTTCATTACAAGTTTCTTCTCTCCAGACCGTATCATCTGTTATAATAGCTGCATCAATTGCTTTCTGAGGGCTATTGCCATCACATGATCCATAGCCAAATAATTCTACACCTCTAATCTCGTCATTTGCTGGTATAGTTGGGACACCTCCAGACTCATCAATCAAATCAATGTCTGTTCCGTAGTTTTCATTATTCCAAAGAATCTTAGAACTGCCTGGACCAATACTAAACAGAGATAATAACAAATCTCCACTAGTAGAATTTTGAGAGGCCGCAGCATTATAAGGTATAACCAACGGCATGGCTGGACGATTTAATGCTCCGTCATAATCAGTTCCCTTACCATCACTGTTTATACCAATGATTGTGGCGCCTTCTTCTGTTTTTTCAAATATAGGATCTGCTTTTATTACGAGCGGTGCGCTACGCTTTAAATAATTAGAGACAGATATAACCTGATCTTGACCTATAGGAGCTATACCAAATACAAGGTCTTCATCTTCTTCCTCTGTGTCTGTATTTAGAATACTAAGAGTTATAAAGCTTTTAACGCCGGTGTCATTTATTTCATCGCTAGAGAAAACACTTAAAGGAATTTGATCTACATCTAGTTCCTGTTCTTCAATGTTTATCACAGTTAGAGGCATTGAGCCACTAGCTTCTCCGTGACCTAATATATTTAACGATACAGATTTTAAATTATTATCGTCTGGGAATATTTCTTGCCAAGTTGTACCGTCACCAGACGTTGAAATAAGATTCAGAGAAGTGTTTCCAGAGCCAATAAAATCAATAGCAAGTGGGAAGCTATCATTTATTAAATAGGCACCGAATGTATACATTGGCATCAGACCTGAATCATCTACAAACAGGTCTGACATAACAAGAGGCATAGAACCAGATGTGTCACCAAGTATACCAAAAGTAAAGAAGTTAAGAGTTTCTGACTCTGTGTTAGCACCGCTTGAGCTTAAATTCAAACTGTTATTGTTGCTAAGAGGCTTAACCCATGCGTCCTCGGCTCTGACATGAACACTATGCATATCAATCCTAGAATCAAATGCTGGTCCAGAAGGATATACTAAATCATACTGAACAAACATATCATCGACATCGGTTGAATAATACTTTTCAGTAAATTCATTTAACTTCTGCTCTGATGCAAAAAGCGACCACTGCTCTGACTCGTCACACAAATTATCATAATCAAATACAGAGTCCGCCCTAAATAAACAACTAGAAGGAGCGAGGTAATGGAAATCTCTATTTACCAGTCCATAATTCTTTCTTTCTGAATCACAGTCTAGACAATTTGGCTCTTTGGTTGGTGCATAAAGACTAACAATAAGCTTTGGTCCAATCTCCCCATTATCCCAAACAATATTGTTGCTTTCAGACTTATGCTCAATAACTGTTTCTACTACCAACGCACGCTCTTTAAAATTATATCCGCGAGGTAAATTCTTACTGATTCTAGTGAACACAGAATCAAAGTTAGATGTAGTATCACTGAGGTGGAATCTCAAGAAGTCATTTTCTATCTGTGTATGATACGCAACGCCTGAGTCAACCTCTTGTGGCATTTGAATAGTAGCGTACTGAGAATAACCAGAACCATGATGTTCAATATCAAACGCTATTAAGTCACGACCTGTTCTTCTCCCAGGTGTCGCTCCAAGTGAATCAAACTCATAATTAAACGGACAGTATTTAAACGCACCCAAAGACCATTGAGTATTTGTATTTTCATCAACATAACTCCAGAGTTTGTATGGGTCATCCGTAACAGTGTCGGAAGTTTCCCACCAATACATCCTGCTGTTTTCTAAAAACTTTTGAGCGGTTACTTGCTTGTCTGTAAAGTCTGGATTTTGTTCTACTAGATTCCCACTACTAGAGAATCCAAGCTCAGAAACAAACATGTTCATACCAACGCCAGAGCCAGTAGAATTACCAACAACTAATTTACTACTGCCTTCGGCTATATCAAAAGCGCTAGAGCTATCTCTTAAAACATTCCAGTTTGATTCAAATTCATTGTCTGTATATAACTTGAGTGCATTAGAACCGTTATCATTGTAAGTAAGTATTACACTGAGTGGGTATTGATAACCGGAATAAGGAAGTGTGTCTGAAACTTGGTGTGTATTACCGCCAGTATCTTTAGCCATACCGACAATAAACCCACCAGAATATGCAACTAAAAATTCTAGATCATTTCCTGCATCCCACTTAGAAAGTAGAACTCCACTGTCAAACAAATTATATGTACTTCCCGATACATTGACATCTGGCGTAAATCTCAGGTAAGTTGCAAACCCAGACTCTCTTACAAATCCTACTTCGCCAAAATCAATATATGAATTATGACCAGAAATTCTTACCGCATTTTCAAATGCGTCTGAAATTCTTGCATACAAAGGATCGCCAGAGAAATTAACAGGACCATTAATTAATGAGGTCCAGTCTGTAGTAGTGTAACCGCCAGAAGCAGTAAATCCAGGCATCTGATCTTCAAATATACCGCTATTGTTAAATCTCCAACCAAGATTTGTAAAGTGATAATTTGAGTAAGTTGTATTTAATGTTCCAGTTAAATCACCTACAACGGGGTTGATTGTAGTAGAATTATCTTTAAATAAATAATATCCAGACAAGAAAGGATAATCTAACAGTGGGTTCTCAAAGCCAAAGTCAAATTGATCTACATCGTAGGGACCATTTACTGTTCCTTCTCTGCCTTTCCAACGTCGAGAATAATTAGATTTAGTTAAAGTTGTGCAATCAGAATAACCCTGTGGGATGTCTGTTACATAAGAGAGAGGTGTTATTCCAGAACCAACATTTATTATCTTATCAGTTATAGACTGCCTACTGGTAGGATAAAAAGAATTCCACTCTCTGCCATCTTCTGATTTTTGACATTCTCCACCTTCAGTTATAAGATGTAATCCACCGTCTGGAGAATATCTAACACAAATTTCTATACCGGCTATACTAGCGCCACTTGGAAGTGGATAAATATCTAAGTATAGTTTCTCAAACAAAGAGCTAATAAAGTAATTTCTTGAAGCTCCTAGTTCTACATTGTCTGGATAAATTTGAAGCGGAATTTCGTACCACTTAAACTCAGTAGAATTAACTATTGGGTAAGTAGCTAAGAATCTATGGTCTGCACATTCGTCTGTTTCAAAATACTGGTCTTTATCTGATATAGCCTCAGAAGAAATACCTAAGTCATCAATATCAGCAAAACCAGAAATTGCTGGACTGACCCCTGTTTGAGCATAGAAATTAATAGTGTCTAGTGTTGGATCTGATATGAATACCCCGCTTGAATTTTGTAAAAATCCACATTCAGCAGAGGTTACATTAATTATACAGTCATCGCTATACCCAATAACATCTAACGAATAGTCCCTAGATCCGACCTCTTTCTTAGCGAGAACCCTAAGAGTTACAGTTTCTGGGGTAAAGAAATTATCAATAACATCAATATCATTTTTATTTAATGTATTGAAAGCTCCAGAAGGACTAAACCACATGTTGCCGCTAGTTTGATTCTGGTCAAACCCAAGACCAAAAGCGCCCGGACTAACTTCTTTATAAGAATCAGATGCTGTATGAGAGAATTGAACAGTTAACTTTCCAGAATCCGCTAGTGGACCCATATGCTGCAAAGTTGCATAGCGTCTTTCATCAGCATCTCTCACGTAATCTAAAAGTCTATCAGCGCCGCTTGTGTTTAAATTTGAGTAGTATTCATCGTCGTTAGTTTTCCATATACTACTTACAGAGGGGTATATACCCGTATCAAAATCAAAAAGTTCAAAGCTAGAAGGTAAGAAACATCTTTCTATCTTATTAGATATTTGCTCATTGTAGATTTTTAAACCTAAGAACTGCTGCTTTAATATTGAGTCACCACTGCTACAAATTTCTATAGCAGAAACTTTAATAGAATTCATCACACCCGATATATCTTCGGCAGCAATATCGGGATTTTTCTGATAACCTAGTGTGTAGCCCTCATCAAATACAATACCAAAATCTTGAGCGATAACTTGAAATTCAACGGTATAATTTTCCAGTTGCTCAAAGTCTGGATATCTACTATCCCATTCTGGATATATATTATAGGTTTCTGTAATTGGAGAAAGAGATAATGTTGTATAATTATTTATCTCAGATCTTGATGCGTCACCTTTTAATTCTAAGGGTTCATATTCTGTTATTAATACTCCGTTTGGATCTTTAAACTTTATTCCAGATAGAGTATATTTTATATTGGTTGATTCTTGATTTTCGTAAGGGGCAGAAACCCTCATTCTTAATCTAGATTCTTTGGGTGTCACAGAGGGTGCATTTACATATGCCTTGTAAGAAAAATTACCTTCCGCATTTACAGAGGATGCTTGAATGTAACTTCCTACATCATCACTAAGTAAATAGCCATCTGTCAAATAATCACCAAAGAAAACGCCCTCATCTATGTAAGAATAGAGATCTGTAGAAGTCGTGTCAGAGGTAATAAAATTAGAGACGGCGGCATCACCAGTTGGATAAAGCTTATCTACACAACCAAAATTAGTAAAGTCGCCAATGAATTTACCAAGCAGTGAATCAATCTTACCGCTAGCGACTATAGTTTCAGATATAGAGTACTCTTTTCCGACAACACTATCTATATCACCTTCACAACTAATGTCTGAACTTACTAAAGCATCCAGTTGTAGTTTTGAATTTATTTTGCCAATAGCTGTTATTTCAGCATTAGTCTGTATAGAATAAGTTATGAATGGGTTGTCATTCTCATACGTAAAACATATTTGAGGAAAACAATCAACTCCATCATATCCTTCGTATCCCACATTATCGTCATTGATACAAAGCAGAGACACATCAACATCGCCGTTGGTTCCGCCCGTATAAAATATAGTTAATTGATTATCATTTATGGCAGTAACTTCATACAGATATTCAAAACCGTTGTATTCTATTTTACCTATGTCACCAATATCAACGAACTGATAAGCACCTACATCTCCAGACTCATTGTTAAAGACACTAACGTCGCCCGTTAGAGTAATATTGTAGAACGGACCAGAACCCTCTGATACTATAATGTCGTATAAAGGCGTTTTAGTTTTGTGGTCTTTTGCCGCCTTGATATTAGCTTCGGCAACAAGGATCATAGAAAGGCCGTAATCAGCAGTGATATTAGCCTCTATTCTACCACTTCCCATTGCGTTAGAATCTATATCGTCGTCACCGCACGAACATTCTAATTTTATTTCTGCCATTTTTTATCCTAAAACACTGTTAGTTGTTCTCATTTTTCCGTCTAAACCGATGCTGGCCCTATCAATTTGTCCGTTAACGGAACTCATGGCTATATCTTTTGAATTTTTCATTAGCGAATTTGAGAGTGTGCTGCCAGCTTCTACTCTCATACTTCCTGTTTGATTTACATTTACCATCATCTCTGTGTTTGTAGCGCTCTGGAAACTTTCAACATGTTGACCGAATGTACTAAATCCAGACTCTAGTTTTTGGGCTAGGGTCGCTAACTGACTTTCTAACGATTTAAGGTATGAATTATCTTGCGCACCACCGGAGACTTCACCGCCATTCTGTAAATACTGGGTATTCCCAACTTGCCCGCCTCTTGACATTGTTGCAGTAGGAGTAACGGGTGCAGCCGGTCTACTGTTCATTTCTTGTAATACGGCGAGGTTGTTGCCTGCGCGAACAGCTTGACGATTGACGACGAACTCACCCGGAGTTAACATTGCTGGCACTGTGTCTGTACCGCGAGGTTGGAATATACTTTTGGGGATTAGTTGACCGCGAGAGGCATAAACAGGACCACCTTTAGAGAAAAAAATGCCAATACCACTCCCAGCCCCTGATCTTTTTCTTTGTTCTGTGTCTTCTACTGGTCCGTACTCGCGAGGAATGTCTCCGCGATCTTCCATATTCCTAATAGACTGTTCTTGTTCATTAAAATAACCACCTTTTGTAGTGCCGCTTTTGAGAGCTAGTTGCGGTTCGCGAACTTG
>Ga0070753_1001269_pt1 | contig 14359 bp, 9 predicted proteins | sample VirMetDEL_Aug_31_FD_77441 | JGI IMG/M metagenome (GOLD analysis project Ga0070753, IMG submission 77441) | Aqueous microbial communities from the Delaware River and Bay under freshwater to marine salinity gradient to study organic matter... | ecosystem: Environmental > Aquatic > Marine > Coastal ... | reverse complement strand
TTTTGTTGAGACGCATTGAGCTGATAAGTATAGCCACCAACGCCGCCTTTTTCTTCTCCAGTTGGAGTCGGTATAACTTGACTATCAACAACAACTTGAAGCAAAGATGCTATCTCATTTGGATCCTCAGAGTAAGTAAGATTGAGGATGTTGATATATTCAGAAGGTATTCTTTTTGCACTTCCAAACCCGTCCTCTAATTGCAACAGCCGTTTAAACTTTGGATCCAGCTGTTTCTTTACAACTCCAGATATATCTCCAGAGGCTATCTGAGTAGCGAGCAAGATTGCATCAATAGCCGGGATCGGAGGAGTCGCAAGGTACCAGTCTTTATCTTGTCCTTTTTGCACGTCGAGAACCGTCCTGAACATTGTGTACTCAGGAAAGAAAGCTTGATGAGGAAACCGCTTACCATCATTGAGCTCAGCAGCAAGAGCCTCAACACCCCTATCAAACTTGAGCACATTCATATATCTATTGAGCTTCTTTGGTTTATCCAGGCTCTTTACAAATGTTGTAAAGTTTTGTCTGTTGAAGCTGTAAAAGATAAAGTAATAAGATGCAATTGCCTTCTCAGCAGGAAACATATCATTATAATCAAACAAAGAGCGTCGAGCGAGTTGCGTTGCTTCTTCTATGCTTCTTCCTTCTTCCAGAGCCTTTATCATAGCTCCAGCACGAAAAATCATATCCTCAGCAACAGTCAAATCGTTGAGGTTACTTGGAGCATCCTTGAGGAAATCAAGCATATTTTTACCGAAGCCCTGATATGCTTTATCTTGTCTTTTGAGCCACGCAAGCAGAGCCTCATCATTTACAGCACTCGTAATGAATGAAAACTCAGAGCGAACACCAGACACACGCACAGCCTCATATATATCGCCGTAAGTATAAACAGCTCCTCCAGGAGCACGAACAGCAATCTCATTGACCATCTTGCCACCTGGAGAGGAAGCCAGAAACGCAACATCAAAGCCCTTCTTTGTTGCTGGAGCTCCAATAACCTTGCCAATTGTCGAATACATAATAGCATTTGCTGTAAGAAGGTTAGCACCGTGAAAACGGGGACGCATAGCGAGGAGAACGGTATAACGAAAAGCATTTATTTGATTGAGCATTTTCTTTACAGCAAGAAACCCTTTAGGAGTCGAAGAGACGCTTCTCAAATAAGTATCTAAATCTTTTGTCAATGAGCTTGCACGCCCCTCATTGAGAGCACGGTTGATTTGAGAGTAATACTCTTCTCCAAAGAGAGCAGCTGCAAAATCTCGATTGCTACCATCAAACAAATCATCCAGGAGACTCCTCATACCATTTACATCAAGATGAGTATAATCAGAGAGTCCGTTTTTCCTGGTAATCACTTCTCCGTATTCGATAGCCTTGCGAGCAACAGAAGGAGAGATACCCATATCAAGCAGCTCATCATATATATACGAATAAGGAACGATTCTATTGTGACCAAGCACAATCGCCTCTTTTACTGCAGACTGAAAAACTTTATCGTCAATCTTTTGCCCTGGAAAGATTGCTGTTGTTGTTGCTGGTGTAAATTCTCTCTCAATTACATTCAAGAGCTTCTTATCTTTGATTCGAGCCGTCTCAGCATTGTAAAACAAACCAAGCCCGATCTCGCTCTTTACCATGTCCAGCTCAGAGGCTTTGATATTTTTTGGCTTAACATTTACATTTATTATTCTCTCACCATTAACAACACCAGTATCAAGCTTTACTTTCCAACCTTCGATAAACTGCTCATACAATCTCCAGAAATCTCGAGGAGAATCAACAACTTGAGCAGCGAGCTCAGATGCTTCTCGTCTCAGCATCCTCTTGCCAGCCTGATTTAATATATTGTTGTCGTAAAGTTTAGCAGCTCCAATCACATTATCAATAATGTTCTCATAGCTCTTTGAGTTGTAAAAGAGGCGATCAAAAGACCAGCGAAACACCTCATCAAGAATTTGCTTTTGCCTTGCCAAGCCTCGAGCATCTTGACGAGCTCCAACAGTCAATACTCCGAGAGCCTCCATTCTGCTCATTTTAATCTCAGGATCCTCAACATAAAGAGCACGCTCCTCAGCACTCTTGAGCAGTCCGTTGATCTCTCTCTTTGCTTTGGTATCGAGAGTCGACGCTTCCTGTTGAATCTCTTTTACCAATTTCCTGAGCTCAACACTGGTATCTCTCATCGTCTCAGGAATGGAAGGATTTATATTTTGCTTGAGTATCTTCTTTGAGGCTGCAGAAAATAAATCTCTAACAACATCAAAAGCACCAAACGCACGCTCTTGCGTACCCTCAGCCTCGAGGAGCTTCTTTTGTTCTCTTGCTGGTAATCTTGATATATCCTCTCGAGTTGCTATATCCGATTGTAACGCTCTTGCTGTATTGTCTATATTCGTATCAGTAAGCAACCTGTAATCATCCAGGTACAACTTGCCCTCATCTATTGACGCAGCAATAAAACTCTTTTGAGCCGGAGGAAGATTGAGCTCATTGAGGAGAGGTTTGAGAGCATCTTGCTGCTCTTCTGTAATCTTAAAGAAATTTGTTGGTACTCCTTCTCTTGTTACCTTGCCTCGTTGATATGCAATACCGAGCGAAGATTGAGCCGGTTTTACATCCTTTCCAACCTTGGCAGTATTCGAGATGCTTGAGAGCTCACGACCGAGAGGAGACTCAAGAGAAGAAGCCAGTATATCAGCAACCTTGCTTTTGTGACTCCAGGTGTTTCGAGTAATGGCAATCATATTCTCAAGAGATTGCAGATTCGGAGTTTGCTCGAATACAACAGCTCGAGCGTATTGCTGATCAAGCAGCTTCTTTGCTTTTGTTACATCATCTCCAGCAGCACGCAACGTATCAGCAATCACATCAGGTTTAATACGATAGCCCAAATCATCAGCACGACGCAACGCTTTACTCTTGCCAACCTGAGCAACATCATCAAGATAACGCTGAGAATCGTCGAGCTCCTTGAGCAAACTCTTTACCTCATCAGAAGGAGCAAGCTGCTCTTTGAGCCTGAGCTTTGCAGTATCAAAATCTCCTTTGCTCAACTGCTCATCAAGAGCCTTGCTGTAACTGGTCTCTCTCAAGCCAGCCTCCTCCAATTCTCTGAGAGCCGCCACCTCATCAGGAGCCGCCTCAACTATTCTTTTAGCGTCAAGAGATTGAGCAAAGTCGTCAGCAAGATGCAATCTTATATCACCGTGCTCAAGACCTTTGAGAGCGTATTTTTTTGGAATTACTCTATTTGTAAGAGAGATAGCATTGAAATCATCCAGCACCTCAGAAGCAAAAGCTCTTTTCATTGTTGAGGCTAACTGTTTTTTATTCGTAGTACCATATATAGCCTTTTGAGCAGAGCGTAACTTTGCACCAGCCTTGAGAGCTTTACCAGTACCAGCACCAATCGCCATAGTCGGATCTAGTATATCAGCCGCAAAACCAGCACCAACCAACGCAAATCGAGCATAAGGATCCTCAACACGAAGAGCATCAGCAGCATCTTGAGCTTCTCCAGTAAAACCTTTATTGAGAGCTATATTTGAGAGTATCGGAGAATCTTTATAGAGAGGCTCCTTCTTTGCTCTTTGATCTTCTTTGAGCCTCTTGAGCTCTTCTGTACTCGTCACATCAGTAACAACACCAGCAACGAGATTGAGAGGAGACAAGGCAGAACGCAACACCCAAGCACCCGTACTCTCAGCAGTACCACCAAGAGGAGTCGTTTTTTCAAAGATCCAGCCGCCTTCTGTTTCACCGAGTCCAGGTATTACAAGTCCCTTCTCAAACTCTTCAGGAGTCTCAAGAACACGCTTCTTTTTTTCCTCATCCAGAAACCACTCATCACCACCAAGCTCCTGAAATGCTCTAACTCTTGCAAGAGCCTGATAATCTTTATCAGATTCTCGAGGATTTAGCTGAGTTGTAAAATCAGCATCACCCTCAAGAATGAGCTTATCAATCTTCTCATTATAGATTGTTGGAGGTAGTGTTGTTGTTTTCATATACTGATAAACTTCATCAGGTATCAACAGCTTGCGATCTCCTTCAATGTTTATCTTTCTGTATTTATTTGCTGTTTTTCTTATATCAGGTAAATTCTTTTCAACATAACGCTCAACTTTTTGCTTGTTGAGAGACTTGAGGAAAGCCAGCTGCACAGGAGAGTAATCTGGTATCTCTCCTTCTGTAACCTGTTGAGAGAAGGCTCTAATATATGGATCCTTGCTACCAACCTTCTCCTCTTTGATGGTAGGAACTTTACTTATCTCTTCTATTTGCTTGAGCGTTGATTTAAATGCTTCTTCTGGTGTTGCTTTTTTGTCAATCTGTTGCATTTCGAGAAGAGCATCCTGAAGAGCTGTTGATTGTATTTGAGCATCCTGAGGAGACAAACCAGAAGCCTCAAGAGATTGAGCTACATCCTTAAAATCAACCGTGTAAGGTTTGGTTATATCTTTTCGAGGAGAAGGGATAACCTGTTGAGGAACAAGAGCTGTTTTGAGAGTCGGTTCATCTCCAGGCATAGCCGGCAACGTAAGAGGAGGAGCAGCACGTTTAACCGTTTTTTCCTCAAATGGTTTGAACTCCGTTGTTACAGGAGTAGCAGTAATCTTCTCTATATCTGTAACGGCACTACTCCAAACCTCATCGAAGGTAATCTCTTCTCCAGCTTCTAGCTTGCTGAGATAATCTCGAGTTGCTTGAGCCTTGATTGCATCAAATTTCTTCTTCTCCAAATCAGAGAATTTTTTGTATATATCAGCATCACGAAGAGCCGCTTTATATTCTGCAGGAGTCATTATTTGCCCTCATGTAACTGTACAAGATATGAAAGACTCGTATCAAGTACAGGAGATTCTCCATACTGTTTCTGTAATTGTTTCGTTGCATTATCAAAAAGCTCTTGTTTCTTCTCCATTGTCATCTCCTCAGATGGAGAATACAAACTCTTGACGAGTCGAGCCTGCTCTTGAGAAATCTTTACAGGAGTATCAGAGCTACCAGCCTGTATCACAGCAGCAGCTTTAGGATTGATTGATTGTTGATATGCAGAAACAATCTCTTTTCGAGCTTCTTCATACTCTTTTGAGGCTGGAGAATAATAGTTACCTAAATCTCTTATCAACTCCATAGCTCGAGATGCTTTACCAGTCTGATTCATATCTTGAACGAGTCGAGTATATTCAGCACCAACAAACTCAGAAGGAGTCATACCAGGAGCCGCGACTTGTATTTCTGGTTTTACTTCTGGTGTTGGAGGAGTCATACCAAGCATCTCCATCTCCATCGCTCGAGATGGTTTTATTGCTGGTGTTGATTGTGTTGGTTGTGTTGGTTGTATTGGAGAAGGAGCTGCTCTTCTTTGAGGAGCAAACTCTCTTTGATATATCTCTCTCGTTCTACCAATCAAATCAGGTTTCTCAAGAGCTGCAGCGTCAATACCTTGAATCTGCTCTCTCAACCTTGCTCTCTCAGCCTCGAGCTCAGCAATCTGCTGAGAATAATCTATAGGCTCAGGAGTAACAATAGGAGCCGCACTTGTTCTTCTTTGAGCACTTGTACTCTCTCGAGTCTGCATTGTAGGCTCTTGATCTTGTTTTAACGTCTCCAAATCATCTATATCCGTTTTGATTGTATTCACTTGATCAGAATAAGTACTTTTTTTATTCTCAAGAGTCTTTATTGCTGCAGCGTTCACATCTCTCAAGGCACCACCAACACCAGCAAGCTCAGCAATCTCCTCATCAATAGCATCAACCTCACCAAGATAAAGACGGTATTGTGTACGCAGCTGATTGAGTCTCTTGTCTATTGGATCAGTAGATAATCGAGCAGCACCAGAAGCGGAAGAAGAAACAGAAACAGGACGACCTCGAAGATTTTTTTCTTTAGCCACCATCTCTTTAATTTCTTGCTCTGATTTGGTTTGAGCTTCTTTGAGTCGTTGTATTGATTTTTGAGTATTATCAACATCGGTATTTAATCTCCTCTTGAGCTCTTGATTTATTCGTTGCTTGCTCTCATAGTTGAGCTGGTCATATTGAATCTCTTGAAGAGCTTGACGTTGAGCCTCTTGCCAGAGTCGATATTTTTGCTGAGAAACAAGATTCGCCCACGATTGACCAGACGAAGTCAAGCGAGGATCACGACCGGATCCAGTGATAACATAAACCTTTGAACCGCCTACTCTTTGAATAGCCATTATTTCATTCCTCCTAGAAAACCAAGTGCAGCAAACTCAGCAGCTCGATTGCTCATTACTGGAGAAGCAGAGCGACCGTAAAAAATAGCCGACTCCTCTGGAGTTAAATCGTATTGAGCTTGCATTATTGGAAGAGCTTTTTGAGGAGGAAGCTGCAAAAGTTTCTCAACCGCAAGAGATTGAACCGCAGTCTCAGCACCAGTCTGAAAAGGAGCAACGAGAGCCTCTTGTCGTCTCCTCTTGTACTCAGCTTGAGCCGCTTCCAAATCTCGAATCTGTTGCTCTTGCTCAGCTCTCTTTTGTATATCTGCAGAGAGAATCGCTTGAGATATATCTCTTTGTTGCCGTTGAGCCGCCTCAGATGCAATCTGCTCAGAAAGTAACTCTCTTCCAAACTGAGAAGAGCCGGAGGTTAATCGAGCTCTCTCAGCTTGAGCAAAAGCCTCAGCTTGTTCAGAACGTCCTCTCAACTGGTCATCAAGAGCTCTTCTCTCTTCTGCAGACAAACCAAGAGCACCGAGCTCAGCTTGACGCTTGAGCTTTTTCAGCTCCTCAGCCTGTTGCTTCTCATAATCGCTCTTGAATATATCTGGTAACGCACCAACAGCAGCACCACCGGCAGCGATTCCAGCCTGAGATAATAATGCTAACGTCATTGGATCCATAACAATCTCCTAAATATAAAAGACTTCTGCAGTCATTGATTTAACTGTAGTATAACCTCTCTCATTATGAGGATTTACAGAAGGCAAAAAATAATACTCTCCAGCAGAAACCTGAGAACGAATAACAGTCATAATGCTTCTTTCACTAGCATTGACTAAATCACCGCCAGGATCCAAAGTATCAGAGCTCGAGCCAGCACCCTCAAAGCAGTAATTGTCTGAGGTTGCAAAAAAAGAATAATCGCCACTCTCAACATTTATTCTCTTGAGCTTTATCTCGTTTTGCCAAAGTCCATTACCCTGACCACCGTTTGAGGCTATATTTGTATTATCTTGAACCGTATATTTTACATACAATGTAATCAAAACATAAGCAGTAGAATGAGCCGAAACCAAACAACCACAATTAGAAACGTCTTGCCATTGAATCGAAGCAGTCTGAGAGTTGTTTTTTGTTGTACTGGTTGAGTAAGAACGATTGAGCACAAACTGTAAATTTGCTACTCCTGAAATATGAGACGAGATAAACTCAGCATTATTTCTAACAATGGAACCTCGAGCAATATTATCTTGTTTGAGAGCAGCTGTTGATATATCTCCAGCAATAATCTCTTGATTGATATATTCTTTCAGGCTCTCCTCATTACTAATAATACTATCAGCATTGAGATTGTTGCCATTTACATACGTTACAGGTTGAGTATATGAGCTCATTGTCTAACCTCCAATACAACCAAATTGAATCTCTCAACAACTAGAGTATTCGAGCCGCTTCCACCTGTAGCAGCCTCCAGAGTAAAGCTATCAATAGTATTTCCACTATCAAGCAAAAACAAACCAAAAGCAGAACAGCTTCGCCAGTTAATAACCGGGAGAGTAAGAGCTGCAGAGCTTGTACTGTAAGACCTTGCTGAATATGAGTAGGAGCCTGGAGCAATATATTTAATAGTAGCTCCAGAGTTGATAGAAACTTTGATACGATAGGCATATATATTATCTGAGTAAGGCGATTTATCATCAGTAAGAGTCAACTCACCAACGAGAGTATCCCACTGAATCCTAAACAGAGTATCAGAAGTCAAAGCTTTGCTCAATACAATTTGAGCGTTTGTTGAGCCATTTGTAACCGTTGAGTAAGTTGAGGAGCTTGTTGAATAAGCAGAACCGGCAAAAGCAGCAAGATAATGAACATTATTTATTTGATCACCAGAGGTATCAAAATGCTTTCTTGTACTCCAATCTCTTGAGCAATCTTCTGCATCAATCGTAAGAATTGAAACCTGAGAGTAAGGATCGTTGAGCTGATTCGCATTCGGTCTATCGCCAGGACGAAAAGTTTTACTCATTGTTTCTCCTATCGGTAAGTATTGCGAGCCATTATTTCAGCACCGAAAAGCTCTAAATCAGTAGTAGGATCGGGAGTATAAGCCGAAACATTGAGAGCCTGAGTTGTAATCGTTTTCCATCTCAAATCTATACGAATAGCCTGAGAGCCAACAGGCACCGAAAAAGGAATAACTAAATTCTCCAACCGAGGGAAACATTCACCAGACTCAGCAATTAATATATCATTCACAAACACGCCCCAACGAGTCCACCAATCTAAACCGGTTTCATAATTTAGCCCTTCACTATTGATAACATTCGTACCGTGACGAAAGTTAATTTGAGCTAGTCCGTTGAGCATCCCTTCTTTACAATCCATTTTACAAACAAGCTCATCAAAACCAGAAATCTCCTCGAGACGATTCCAATTTTTATTCCACTCTTGAGTTTTTAAATCAAACGCATACAAAACAGTAAAGTTATCAGTTCCAAAATCCTGAGCATATCTCGAAACCGATTTATATTGCTGAGTTGAGCCAATAAACTCAACAGTAATAGTATTGCTAGTTGTCGTCTTGCTGCTTGTTGGCTGTTTAAATTTCGTATGATTTAAGCTCTCAACTGGTATGTTTTGCCCGTTGAGACCGCCTTGAGTCTCATTGAGATAAATACTCGGATTAGTATTGAGTAACGACGGTACAACTTGCCTATATTGCTCTTGCAGCTGCTTCGGATATTGTTTCATCTTGGTTGACCTTTGTTGAGTCTGATGCTTTGATTCATCTTTGGTATCTCTTGAGCTATATGATCAATCTTGAACGCAACGAGCTCAAATACTTCTTGATTCTCAGGTAATACAACAAACTTGAAATTATCAGATAGCTCAGTACGAGTATCAAATCTCAATACCGTCCTCCTATCACCGTGCACTCTTGACGTAGCTATTTTAAAAGGAGACTTTGTAACACTGGAGAAAGCAGCCGGAACAGTAACAGGAGGCTCCCTTGTTGTAAATACTATCTTGCTATCGGCTTGTTTTTGATATGCTGTTGTTGAAGGATCCAACTGAAAATCTTTATAATACTCAATACTTACTTTCGTATCACCTTGAGCAATCATCTCGAGCTCAACAGAATGAATACGAATCATTCCATTATCCCACTCAAACCAAGAAGAAGCCCACTCAGATTTAACTCTATTATTTTTGGCTATTGAATAAGTATATAAATTATCAACAATACTGATGAGTTGAGCTTTTTGAGAATGATAATGAGAAGCACACCAAACATGTAACGTACCAAACAAGTTAGCTTTTGAGTTTAAATTATTCCAATCATTACTCCAATTCGGAAGAGAACCAAAAACAAAACGACCAGCAAAATCAACACTCATAGCCGAGAAGTAAAATAAATCGTCCTCTTCGATAGTAGAGGCACCTCTAAAGCTCCAGGATAAATCTTGTCTGTTGAGATGCAACACAACACCTTTATCTGGATACTGATTGTAACCAGAAGCGTAATGAATCCAGAGCTCTTTTTCACTCTCAGAATAAGCCGAGATTGCTGAGGAGAGAGCTTTTCGATTTATCGAGCTCCATTCATTATCTATATCTTGAGAAATCTTGTTGATAGTAATCGTTGAGCCTCCATCAAGCCCACCTCTCAAGCTCCAGACTCCAGACTCATTGATAAACGTCAAGCCGACAACAGGAGCAATCGTAATCGCCTGAGGAGACAACGTACCAACAGAGCTCGAGACAACAGCGAGAGTATAACCACCAGCAGCAGAGAAACGAATCACATTGACAGCGTTCTCTCTGAAAACAATCAAGTTGTTGTAATACGCTTTGAGAGCAGTTATTTGCCCTCCTTCAGTATTGCCAAGATCAAAGAAGTTGATTGCATTAAACTGCTCAGGAATACCCGAATCAGAATAGATAATCTTCTTCTCTTTTGCGAGCCAGATTCTATTATCCCAACTCTCTCCTTGTTTCCAATCGGTTGAGATGATTGAGGAGTTGAGAGAGCTAGGAGCTGGAGTAACAAGATAAGCATCATCAAAAATATCGACGTAAAAAGATGAGCCGTTTTCTTCTATTTCTTTTACAAAATAATAAGTCTCTTCATTGTTGAGGCAATTTTTTGTCCTATAAAGACGACGAGCAACAGTACCCTTAGGAGCAATCGGCAGCTCCATTACAACACCGAATTTGTATTCAGGCTCCTCAGCTGATTGAGTAATAACCCAGTTTATATTATCAGAGCTCGAAAGAGGAGACTCAGCACCGCTATCAAGTACATACGTCATCTTCCAAAAGTAATTATTTCTCTTGCCTGTAGTATCACCAAGACCAATAATAGCATCGTCTTTAAAGTAAGGAGCACCAGTACCAGTCTCAAGCTCGTCTCCTTGTGGATAGGTAGGTTGCAACTTGATGAGATATGGTTGAGGAGTCGGCAAAGTAAAAGAGAAATCTCTGAATGATTGAGGAGACTTGAGCCAAAGAGGAGCATCAATACCATTGATAATCAAGAGCCTATTACCAAAAGGAATAAACTGAGATGGTACTTTTGCTCTATTCTCAGCAACAATCTCAACATCATCAAAGAACCAGGAGAATCCTGTATAGGTTGAGCCTTGTCCTTTATTGCCATACTGAACATAAAGGACTCCGTTTTGCTCAACAAAAATATATACTTCTCCAGTTGGCTTTTTCCAAAAGTACAAGCTATCCACTCGAGAAGCAAGGAAAGTTTGAGCTGAGAGAAGAGGAGCCGGCACATTATCCCAAGTAAACGAGCTAGGAAATTGCCACCAAGGAGAAAAACCACGATCATTTATCCAGGAGCCGTGCTTTTGATTCCATCTCATATTCAGTATTCTAGATGCTTTACTGAGAGGAGCATTGATACTATCGTCAACAGCTCCACAAGGAATTCGATTTGTTTTACTGGTTTTCATTATCCGAGATACCTCAAATCATTACTGGTATATCCAACACGACCAGGAAAGAAACCAAACTGACCACGCTGAACCAAAAAATCAACCTTGTCAACGTATCTCTTTTCCAGCTGCTTTATCTCTTTTGTGTATTTTCGCTCATAAGTTTGAGCAAGAGATTGAGCACCAAGCTTGAGATAAATCTCCTCAAGAGCTTTATAGACGATGAGTTGATGAAACTCAAACGGCATCTCAGGAGAATCAGTACCAAGAAGCATGTCTTTTGGCTTTTTCAAGTATCTCATCACTCCTTCTTTCGTATAAATCGTCTCTTTTGCTGCAATAACTTTCTTTTCATCATATCCGTTAACTCTCGGATACGGTCTGATTGTTTGATGAGTACCGTCAATCTCAATATATCTTTTACTTCCATTATCTAACTGAGTTGGAGAGTTGATTGTTTGAGCTGAGCTCGTATCAGCAACAATGATTTTTTTCAAATAGTTTGAATCGTTACGAGTTGAGCCGCCTCTTGTAACTTGCAACCAGCAAGGCAAACCAATTCGCTCTCCGGTACTCTGGTCAAAGTTTTTATTCCAAAAGATAACCTTTCTATAACCTTCCCATTGAGAAGGCTGTTGATCATTACTTTGATAAGTATCAGCAACAATCGTATTACCATCCCAAGACAAAAAGCTCAGATTGACTCCTCGAGCCTCAAGATTGAGCTCTATTGTTTTTGGCTCAGATAAAGGAGATAACTTACCATCTTTAACAAAAGCCCAACAAAATTCATAGAAGCCAACATTTAACGCTCCTAGTGTTGTTGTTAGTGATAAAGTCTCAGCTGATTGAATCGGGACAGTTGGAGACGGTATATAAGCCTCCGCATAAACATTATCATAATCAACACGCAAACCGTAACTCTCATCATGACGAGGCAAGATTGCTGTTGCTTTACCGTAAGGAGGATAAGCACCGGAGTTACTATTGTAAGGATAATCTCTATGACCAAGATACAACAACTCAGCACAATCCTCAGGAAGAGTATAATAACGTTTTTTTATCTTCCAGCTGGTAAGAGCTGCAGCTGTATCACCTTTAAAAGATTCAGTGAGTAGAATCTGTTGATTGTTGATAATCTTTGAAATAATATACTCATCACTATTTATTTCAATTGGGCAACCTTCCCACACATCAACATAATCAAGCCGACCGATTGAATTGGAGAGCTGTACTAACCTATCTCCAGTAGTAACCAAGATAGTAATCTCGGCTCCAGCAGAATACTCGGTATCAGTTGTTGAGGTTATATCAGGATGGAATTGCAAGAAGTCTATTTTCGTTGCAAAGTTCCAACGCTTCATAGTCCAAAGAGCATAATAAGCATCATTCAAGAGCTCATCAAGCTGGTCATTGAATTGCTGAAGCTCAGGAGAATAATCTGTAATGTTCTTTATTTTTTGCCTAAGAGCTATCAAATTCATTTTATCTCCTAAAGGAAAAGGGAGTTAAAGTAAACCCTAACCCCCTTAAACATGTATCCCCTCTATATTTTAACAGAAAGAATTGATAATGTAAACATCTGCTTTACCGGCTGTATCATCTTCTAAAGCAAGAGCAACAATCGGAAGAAGATTGAAAGTAGCAGCACCGCCCTCATTTACAGCAGTAACACGAACATCAAGCTCTCCAGCAGTAGAACCGATTTGAAGTAAATCGCCTTGAGTTGTAGCAGTATCAACAATAGCGTCCTCAAAATAACCGCCAATACAAACTTTTACTTTATCTCCAGCAGAAGCAGCAGCAAAGGCGATTCCAACAGGGAAAGAAGCAGCAGTATCAGCAGCATCAGAAGGAACAACATAAAGAGCTCGATCTGAACCGGTTTGAGATGCATCAAGAGAAACACATTGACCAGCAGTAATCGCAGAGCCAGCAAGAAAATACTCATATTGAGCTCTATTCATTGTCTCTTTATCTGCAGAGTCTAAGCGTTGAATAAGATTTACAGTAGCCATATCAGCCTCCTAAATTAGTAAGTGTCACCGTCAAAGATAACGACGTTAGAACCAAGATGATCAGCAATCAACTGCATCTTAACATAGAGATCAGCAGCTCGAGCAACCGTACCAGAAACTTTCTCAAACGGAGAGACAGCAAAATCACAATCTTTGTGAAAGATCATTTTGATTGCATCGAAGTTGAGCATATAACCAGAGAGAGCTCCAGCACCAAAATCAGTAGAAGTATAAGATTGACCAAGGTAAGTATCTTGCTCAACAACAGCTCCACCAAAAGCCAGAACCATACGACCAGCATCAAGAGTTTTCTCGTCAATATAACGCTCTTGAGCAAAGAGAGCTCTTCTATAGTTTGCCATAGCATTCTCAGACATGATAACGCAGTTGATTTGCCCCATTGGAGCAACAGCACCAGCCTTAATCGCGCCCTGTTGCATTAAACGGATACCGTTAGTACCGAAAGCAGCTTGTATATCAATTGCTTGGTTTTGCCAACCAGTAGTAGACGAGTAAGTTGCTTTTGAGATACCACCAACAGAATTGCTTTGATTTCCACCAGCAGCAATCTCAGCCTCAAGAAATCCTCCAGACTTGAACCCGTTCAGCGTATTTACATCAGTAAGAACAGAAGAAGAACCGTCAAGAATTTGCTTATTGAGCTCACGTCTCAGCATACCCATAACAGAACGCATACGAGCCTCAACAATCTTCACGATAGCAAGCTCACCTTTGTTCTCTGTTTCTTCCTTTCGAGTAATAACGATAGGAGCACCGAAATCAGCCCACTCGTAGACAGCTGGTTGCATAACGTCTTTTACAGCAAGATTCATAGGCTCGTATCCAGTAGAAAACTGAGAAATAGTGCTATGCTCTTCCAGAGCTAAAGGACGTTGAATTTTAATACCGCCGTCCTCATATTCAACACCGTTCATTTTTTTAGCGTTGTCAAGAAAGGCAACTTTGCGAAATAGTTCGTCAACTTCTCCATCACGAATAGAGTACAAGGTTGACGAGAGTAATTCATTTGAAATAGCCATTGTATTTCCTCTCATTAAAGTTTAAAAATTATTCATTCATTGACGTGCTTCTTGAGAAGTGTCGATTTATGCTGAGAGATTCTCAAAGAGAGGCTCAGATAAATCAAAGTATAAAGCAAAGAGTCAAGATTGACAAGTGTTTTTCTCTCT
>Ga0070753_1001263_pt1 | contig 14381 bp, 30 predicted proteins | sample VirMetDEL_Aug_31_FD_77441 | JGI IMG/M metagenome (GOLD analysis project Ga0070753, IMG submission 77441) | Aqueous microbial communities from the Delaware River and Bay under freshwater to marine salinity gradient to study organic matter... | ecosystem: Environmental > Aquatic > Marine > Coastal... | reverse complement strand
TGCCTCTTTGGTGGCCGAATTGTACCTATAGAGTCAAACATTAAAACCGATAGTTGACTCATAAGTATTCTTGATTAGAGGAGAATAAATTTATTATGTATATAATGGAAAACAGGAGATTATGTATATGTGTTTGAAAATGAAAAAAACTTCAGAGACGCCATGGCCATGACCACACAAAATTATTCTGGCTTTTCTTTGACTCTTTACTCCGTATTTGTCCTGAGAAAGAACGAAAGGGTAAAACATGGCAGTACACTATCATAAAAGACATTACTGGTTTCTTCGATAAACAAATCAAAATTTATGGAAACCCCAGAAAAAATGTTATCTTAAAAATGGTTGAGGTGTATTATAAAGCTTGACCACTATAGAATAGTATATAATATTGAACTAAAATGAAACGGCCCCAAGCCAATAAAAAGCTCTTTACTTTCATAAAGGCCTAGGCTATAATACGTGTATAAATTGATAAAGGGAATATACTATGTCAAGAAATAAAACCCGTTTGCCGGTGATGACCGTTTCCTCCAAGCCCGTTGTTCATGAAGAAACTGACGAGCAAGTAAGTCAGCGTATTTACGACCGTTTCGACGTCCTTGGACTTCTGGCCGAGGCCTGTATTCTAGGTACGGCTCGCTCACTAATCGTTTCTGGTCCGGCTGGCCTGGGTAAGTCATATACGGTTGAGGAAAAGCTAGCCGGGCATACCAATAGTAGTTTGATTGTGAAGGGTTACGTTCGAGCAACCGGTCTGATTAAACTTCTATACAACTATCGTAATGAGGGGCAGGTTCTTGTATTCGACGACGCCGATACTATCTTTCATGACGATACCTCACTCAATATTCTGAAGGCCGTTTGTGATACAACCGAGCAACGCCGAGTATCCTGGCTCTCCGAAGGCACTTTAATTGATGATGAAACCGGCGAGGAAGTTCCCAAGAGCTTCGACTTCAACGGCACAATTATCTTTATCACAAACCTTGACTTCGACGCCATGATTAATAAGCGTCATAAACTCACTCCACACCTGGAAGCACTTGTATCACGTAGTCACTATATTGACTTGTCACTTAAAACACGCCGTGACTACTTGATTCGTATCAAACAAGTGGTAAGCCAGGGTATGCTAAACAACTTTCTCTCGGACACTAATAAAGAAAAAGAGGTAATGGACTTCATTGAAGAAAACCAAAACAGCCTCCGAGAGCTTTCACTTCGTATGGCAATCAAAGTAGCCAACCTAAGAGCCGGCAATCCTCAGAACTGGCAACGCATCGCCCGTGTAACTTGTTGTAAGTAAAGGAATATAGACTAATGACTCCCTTCGGAAAACTCCCCAAAGACGTACAACGTACCATGCAAAAAGAACTGGAAAAAGGCCAGACCTTTGAAATGTTTGAATTAAACTTCCAACAATGGTTTCCGTTGAATAATATAACAAAATTTGATGATAGTCTAATATACCGTAAGACTAAGTGATAGTGAAAAGATCGTATAGTTTTTTATGTAGTTTAAACTGTACGGTCTAACCCTAAACAATAACATATGTTATATAATAAGTGTTAAAAAAACGAATGATTAAAAATCCCCAAAAATAAACCTCAGCGAATCAACGATTGTATCAGTCGTGTACGGCGATGTATGGCCTTGAAATGGAGACTAGAAAAACAATGAAATTCCACGAAATTATCCCTGGATTGATTGATGGTAAAAGGTATCGTCGCCGGAATTGGAAAGACGCCACCAGATATATCTATGCTGATGTATATACTGATGGTAGCTATGACATATGCGATAACGATTCTTTTGTTGTTGACTCATCAATTGGTAACTGGCTTACTAGCGGTTATGATGAATGGGAAGAATACAAAGAATATCCCAAAAATCTAAGCTTTATTGAGGCATGTCGTATGGCAAAAGAAGATGGTGCTGTTGTTAGCACGGGCAGCCGTTCTAATTATGAATGGGATGATGGTGCACTGAGAATGCAACATTCAGTATATGTTATTTTTACAGATGAATGTGTTTTTGACAAATGGCATGTTGTTTATTATAAAGGAGAAAAGTAATGACTGTACGTAATGAAAGCAAGCTAGCACTAGGTGATATGCATGCAGCTCATGTTCGTCATCTTATGATGGCTGAACGGGATGGTAAGACAATTCAACGTTATACTAATGGTTGGCATGATGTTCGCGAAAAATGCAATTGGTATCTAGATAATGTTTATCGTGTCAAGCCAAATATTGAATTGCGTATTCCATGGGAAGTGATCGACCGGAGATGGCAATGGGCAGCTATGGATCGGAATCTAGAAGTGTTTATGTACCCGGAAAAACCAAAAATTAGTGAAAACTACGACGACATGTGGGTTTCTGGTGGGGAAGATTATCGGCGGATTGATCATATCGTATTGTTCGATAATCTACCAGACCATAGCGATTGGAAGTTCACACTAACAAAGCGACCAAATGATGTTTGATTTTAATAATTTGAAAATTGGTGATACTGTTTATCGGGTTATCGAAGAGTGCCGGATGTTTGATGATACCCCTGACAAAGAATTCGCTGAGTTTGATGGTAAGGTGTGGTTTCGGTATACAGCCAAAACGTGGGTTGGAAAGATAAAAGAACTAACAGTGACTGGCAAAACCGCAACAAACATTGAAGGTGATATTGGTAATTCTGGGGATAAATATGAACTTCTTGATCGGGTTTATCTAGTTGACGATAAATGTGATTATCAGTATATCACAATTGAAGATATTAACGAACATGGAACTGTTGAGTATTTCACTGATAGAAAAGAAGCTGAGGAAAAAGTATCAAAGATTAATCGAATGCATGATCGAAATTTCTCAACATTGAAAGAAGCTGAGGAACATCAGAAAAACGGTAGATTGTTAAAAATGAATATTCTAAAGTCTCTGGGAGATTGATATGTGTAACGTACCAACATGGCTGACCAACTCTCGTGACCAACATGGCTGACCAACTCTCGTGACCAACATGGCTGACCAACTCTCGTGACCAACTTCCTTCACCAACTTCCTTGACCAACTTCCCTGACAACATGGTGTAAAAAAAGGCGGTCAAAAGCCGCCCATACTTTTCTATTATAACAATGATTCCGGAAGTGTAATATACAATCCACTATACGTTTTTAATAATTTCTAAAATTAAGTTTTCATAATTCAATTCAATAGTAATGTATGTTTAATGCATAATGGGTATAATAAGGTCTAATGATAATTGCCTAACAGCTAGACCTTATTATACATTGTAATATAGTGTGTTGTATTGTATAATATGTTGGATTCTTGGTTGCGCATTCTTGGTTCTAGAATCTTGGTTGCGCATTCCTGTTAGATTCCTGGTTGTAGATTCTTGGTTGCGCATTCTTGGTTCGCGAATCCTGGTTCCGGATTCTTGGTTCTCGATCGTTAAACGCTGGGTTAGGAAGGATCCGTTACATCGAAAGGATATTTCGGAAATGAGTTGTTTTCTTTCTTCGAACACGATGGAACCGATTAGTTCATTTCGAAACTCGTGGCGTTTAACTTAGTTTTATATCTTAACCGTTTAGGGGCTGAAAGTAAAGGGGTAATCCGTTGAATTCATTAATTTTTTTATGGCGATCGCGCGCTTCGGTCATAAAATATGAATATGCCGACGGCGCGCCCAAGCACCTTATGAACTTGACCCATGATATCCGCAGCTAGCAAAGCGTCTCCGTTTGAAACTTTTAAGGCCACAGACATTAAAGTGCTGTTGGCATTAATCCGTTCAAATAAATCTGAACTGGTTTCCAAAGTTTTTAATGAAGGTTCAATTTCAGGCTGCCAAGAAAAAGTTTCCATTACATCGCCGAGTTTCATAAAACTTCTCCATAAGATTAAACCCCATTATACCCTAAGCTGCCATGGAAGTAAAGAGGTTTTTTATGGCCTGGCGCGCTGGGAGCCGAAGCTCCCATTTCTCATTTATTTTTAACCCATGGAATTTTCTCCAAATCTTTTCCAATCGCCTGCTCAATACGATCAATTGCATCATACTCATTATCAGCTACGCATAAAATGCCATAACCATCACCAATGGCGATAAACGGCCCGAGACGACCAACCAATCGTTCACAAACCAACGCACCATTCTCATAGGCACGACGTATATTAATATCATTCAAACACATCAGCAAACCCATAGATTTAACTCCTTATTACCTATAGGTATGTTATACCCTAAGCTGCCATGGAAGTAAAGAGGTTTTATATGGCCTGGCGCGCTGGAGGAAATCCCTCCAGCTTTACGTTTATTTTTCTCGGTAATTGATATCAATCAATAGCATTACGGCGATCCCGATAAACAAAACGGTGAAATAGACAAACACTCCAGCATAAGTCATTAATAGTTCTCCAGTACAAACAGATCATAAGCTACAAGGCCAATGATAACGAACACGAAAAAAGTAGTCATAGCGAACCCCTAAAAGCTATAGGTACATTATACCCTAAGCTGCCATGGAAGTAAAGAGGTTTTCTATGGCCCAGCGCGCGATGGAGAAAAGGGGGCCGAAGCCCCCTTAAATCAGGCTACCTCAATTTCGGGTTCGGAGGCTTTGGCCTTAGTATCGGCAAAGCTTTCACCGGTTGCCCGGCCATTACGGACAGCCGAACGATAAGCACGGGTAGCTTCCTTAATACCGAATCCATCCTTTTCCAAGTTTTCGGAATGGATAGCTTCCACGATCAGGGGAAGGACATCTTCCATAGCCTTGTCGGTGTTAGCGTTCATTACTCCAGCGACAACCGAACGGCGAGTAGGGCGATTCCACATAGCTTTAACTCCTTATTAACTATACCCCATTGTACCCTAAGCTGCCATGGAAGTAAAGAGGTTTTCTTAGGTTTTTTAAGAATCCTCCGGCGCGCTCTGGCAAAAGAAAAGGGGGCCGAAGCCCCCTTAAATCAGGCTACCTCAATTTCGGGTTCGGCAGCCTTAGCTTTAGAATCAGCATAGCTTTCACCAGGAGCACGACCGTTGCGAACAGCCGAACGATAGGCACGGGTAGCTTCCTTAATGCCAAAGCCATCTTTCTCTAAGTTTTCGGAATGGATAGCTTCCACGATCAAAGGCAAAACGGCTTCCATAGGCTGGCCTTCGTTAGCAGACATAACAGAGGCAACAACCGAACGGCGAGTAGGACGATTCCACATAGCTTTAACTCCTTATTAACTATAGGTATGTTATACCCTAAGCTGCCATGGAAGTAAAGAGGTTTTCTTAGGTTTTCTTAAAAAATCCGCGAGCGCGCTGGGGAGCCGAAGCTCCCCGTTGGATCATGCTATGCTAGTATGGATTCTACGAAGGGATTCTTCGTCGATACCTTTCAATTCTTGTAGTGTACGTTTACGGATAGTCATCCGGTCCGAATCCTTGTGCATCGGATTGCTCATAATTTTGTCAGTGATGTGATTTGTAATCTCACGGCGGATGGCGGCAATGGTTTTCATAGCAGAACTCCTTAAAAGCTATAGGTACATTATACCCTATGCTGCTATGGAAGTAAAGAGGTTTTCTATGGCCAGCGCGCTGGGAGCCGAAGCTCCCCTTTCCTTATTCTTTCAACATACGTATTAGCATTTTTACTACGGCTGGATTATCCATTTTAAAGATTTTGGTATTTTGGCCTGTATTCTGTGGTGGCACATATTCAAACCACGCACCGCTCTCATCCCGGCGAAAGCGAAGGCACTCCCCGGCTGGACGGTCGATATCACCTAACACTAGATTGCCGTAATTATTTTTATTCATCAGCAGGTCTCCTTAAAAGCTATAGGTACATTATACCTTAAACGGGCATGGAAGTAAAGAGGTTTTTTATGGCCAAGCGCGCGATCGCGAAAAAAGGGAGCCGAAGCTCCCCTTTCCTTACTCATCAATATTAGCTAGAGCAGCTGGGCGCCAATCATAATCAAACGCAGCGAGTTGACGGGCAAGCTCACACAAAAACGTCCAGTCGTCACCGTAGACCCGGCACTCTTTAATATAACGGTCATAAACGGCAGAAGCGGCTTCAAAGGCAACACGAGTGGTAATCATCATTTAAGGCTCCTTATTAACTATAGGTCATTATACCCTAAGCTGCCGTGGAAGTAAAGAGGTTTTCTTAGAATTCTTCGGCGCGCTTCGGGTAAGAAAAAAGGGGCCGAAGCCCCTTTCCTCAAAGTTCTTTTTCAACTATTTCAATATATTCGTTCAGAATATCACGAACATTTTTTACATCATAAAGATCGGCGAAAGTAAAAGTTGGGGAATTATAAGAATCTCCAGGGATAACTTCTAACTCAATAGTTAGCTGGGTAGAATTATCAGCAAATTCCTCAATATATATTCCCATTTTTTCGTGGCTAAGGTCGAAGCCTTCAGAAATATAAGAATTTTTGATAGACATAATTTGCTCCTTTAAGTTATAAGAGTATATTACCCTAAGCTACCGTGGAAGTAAAGAGGTTTTCTTAGAATCCGTGAGCGCGCCATCGCGAAAAAGGGGCCGAAGCCCCTTTCCTTATGTAAAGTCGTATCCTAGTGCTTTTAATAAAGCCTCGGCGCATCTACGGTCATAATCGGCGAGTTGACGGGATATCTCAGACAAAAACTTCGAGTCGTCATCGGACGTCCGGCCCTCAGCAATATATTTGTCATAAACGGCACAAGCGGCCTCGTAGGCAAGACGGGTCTTAATCATAGTAGAACTCCTTAGTAACTATAGGTATGTTATACCCTAAACGGGCATAGAAGTAAAGAGGTTTTCTTAGAATTCTTCAGCGCGCTGGGGAGCCGAAGCTCCCCGTTGATCATTTCAGATAGGTACGTTCGTATTCACCGATTTGATAAGCAAGCTCAAACAAAAACTTGAAATCGTTACCAGACGTCCGGCCCAAATCCTGATAGGACTGATAAACGGCTAGAGCAGCTTCGTAGGCAACACGGGTCTTAATCATAGCAGAACTCCTTATTAACTATAGGTCATTGTACCCTAAGACGCCATGGAAGTAAAGAGGTTTTCTTAGAATTCTTCAGCGCGCTGGCAAAAGAAAAGGGGCCGAAGCCCCTTTAATCAGTATCCAGTAAGGTTAGAAACTTGTTCTACAGAAAGCGAACTAGGGGAAGCATAAGGATCGTCAAACGAAGTATCGTAATCGTCCGAACGTTTTTGTTCTTGGGCTTCTTTTTTGATTTCTTCGTCTTGTTCCTTAGCTTTTAGCTTTGCTCGGTAATCCATTAGACGCTTCATATTAGCCTGGACAACAGCATCCTTTTCCTGATCGGTAATAGTTTCTTTTGTCTCAGACTTTTTCTGTTTTGGGCTTGCTGTAGTAGCTACCTCAATTTTAGTTTTCTTTTTACGGGGTTTTGGGCTAGCTACTTTACGTTCCGGCATTACTCCGGTTGCTCGACCGTTACGGACAGCCGAAGCATAATGACGACGAGCGACTTTAAGGTCACATTCAAAACCGGCTTCCAATTCAGCTTCTACGATCAGGGGAAGGACGTCTTCCATAGCCTTATCGGTGTTAGCGTTCATTACTTCGGCAACAACCGAGCGACGGGTTGGTTTGTTCCACATAGCTTTAACTCCTTAGTAACTATAGGTATGTTATACCTTAAACGGGCATGAAAGTAAAGAGGTTTTCTTAGAATTCTTCTGGCGCGCTGGCAAAAAGATCCTTCCTATTGTTTCCAGGCGTGTTTGATATCGTCGTAAAACTCTTCAAGTTGAGCTTTCCAATAAGCACGATATGCCGCAAAAGGACTATTGAACGATAGATTATTTTCCGCACACCATACTCTAACGTCAGCCTCAACCATAGCTTCTAGATCAGAATGCATTGAGCAAATTTTAGGATATTCCATATTCTCTCCTTTAATATATTTTTAAAGTATAGCCTATAAGATCATGATAGTAAAGAGGTTTTCTTAGAATTCTTCGGCGCGCGAAGCGAAAAAAAGGGGGCCGAAGCCCCCTTAAATCAGGCTACCTCAATTTCGGGTTCGGTAACCTTAGCCTTGGTATCAGCATAGCTTTCACCAGGAGCACGTCCATTACGAACGGCAGAACGGTATGCACGGGTAGCTTCCTTCATACCAAAACCGTCTTTCTGGAGATCGTTAGAATAAATAGCTTCAACGATCAGGGGAAGGACAGCTTCCATAGGCTGACCTTCGTTAGCAGACATAACAGAGGCGACGACAGAGCGACGGGTTGGTTTATTCCACATAGCTTTAACTCCTTATTAACTATACCCCATTGTACCCTAAGATGCCCTGGAAGTAAAGAGGTTTTCTTAAGAATCTTCGCGCGCTGGACCAACCAACTGCCAACCAACTATATACTAACCAACCAACTGCCAACCAACTATATACTAACCAACCAACTGCCAACCAACTATATACTAACCAACCAACAACTAACCAACCAACTAACGATAAAATACTCAAATTGTATGCGAGCGCGGTGCCCGTATAATAATTTGAATTTCGTAGAAAAGTTCTTTCGGTTCCCCGTAAAATACGGTATAATGTAAATAATATAAAAGTTTCTTAGGAGATACGTTATGGAATCCCATTTCTTCGTGGTTCGTTTCTTTATTATGATGGGCTGTATTTTGGGTAGTATTCTTATTCTCGCCCATATAGCTGATACTTTTATTATATATTAGTATACACGAGTAACGCTTGAGCGGTAGCGCTGCGCTAGCGCTATACTTAAAGCTTACGAACGAATCATGCGCTAGGGTCATTTTTATTCTAACCCCCCCCCACCATTAATACATATGGTTCGGGGGTTTAGGAGTTTTTGAGTATAAGCATCGCCAACGAGAGTCAACGAGAAGGAAGAGTCTTCAACGAGAGTCAACGAGAAGGAAGAGTCTTCAACGAGAGTCAACGGGAAGGAAGGGTCGCCAACGAGAGTAAACGAAAAGCAAGGCGATAAACGATTTTCTTTTAACTAAAGCCTTACCTCATCTTTAAGGGATTTCGCTTTGCCTTATATATAAAAAAACCGCCGGGAAATTTTTTGGTATCAAAAGGTCGATTAATAATAGTTTATTATAAAAACCAAGGGTCTATACTATACTAAAAGTTTTGTATCAAGCTTTAGCTATTTGTTGAATTATTACCTAAGACAAGATTACCGTACCCTTTTCATTCATCTGCTAAAATTTCTCCAATAATATCTTCTAGGTCAAAGTTCTTGTAAGCAACCTTCTTGCCAGTTCTATGATCAACAACACGATTATCAGGTTCATTGTAAGTCCTAACAATATCCGTGGCATTGAACCGATTTTTTTGATCCTCTCCATAATACCACTGAACAACCTTCTTGGCAAGTATATTAAACGCTTCCTTTAGATTTCGTGATCTTTCTCTATGGTTCTGTCCGATTACAGTAATACCTGACTCAATATGAGTGATACGAACGCAGTTTTGGTGCTTATTTCGATGTTGACCACCAGCACCAGTTCCTGAAAACCAGTCTAGCTTAAAATCCTTTTTGGTCCAAGACTTATCTGGAATTTTATTAGTCATTATTCACTCATCTTTTTCACATCAAGTGGGATTGCGTTATGTAAAGCCATAAATCCACAATTCATTCCCATTATATATGCATCTGCATCAAAGCCAAATACGTTATATAAAACGTAACGATATGATCCCTGGTCTTCTAGTTCACCTTTTACAATACGGCTAACTACCGAGTAGAATGCCTTCATTTGGTCTTCCTTCGAAAGACTTTCCCACCAGGCGTCCATTTCTTGTTTTTCTTGTTCGATTAATGCTTGAAATTCTTGAGTTTGATCAGACAATTTTTGCATAATATTTTCTTTATCATTAGTCATCTAACAAAAGCTCCTATTCTCCCATTTAACTCTTTTGAATCAATAAACTTATACCCCATCGGTGGAACTTTATTTTGACCTTCCCATACAGGTATAAACTCCTTTATTCCATTATCAAAGTCAACATTTCTTCTGAAATGCACTTCAATTAGTTTGCCACCAATAAATTCACAGTTAATAATTTCTTTATTAGAAAACTGATTTAGAATAGACGGGAACGGTATGGTTTTGTCTGTTTTAATCCAACGATCCCAACGGGTCATTGTATTTTCTTTTTTGATACCTTTGACACACAACGTCTGCTTTCCATAAACATAATCTACACTTAGATGATCACCTTCGAAGAACTCTGACCAAAAATGTCCCACAGGCATGTTATCCGTTGTGTTTTCTATCCAAACCTTTTTGGCCCCCATACCAAGGCCGAGTGCATTAACACAAGGTCTGACGATATACCAATCTGGTTTCGGCACCCTTTGTCCCACAGGACCGCAGATGTAATTTAGTTTTCTGGATAGAATAAGTTTATCCATAACCCACATTTCATCTGGATCGGCATTCATCCAATAGTGTTCTTCTGGACAAGGTTCTGGAAGATCAAATTTCATATCCCTCAACACCACCAGTTTATTTGGTCAAACCGATTTTCCTCTCTATCAATTTTATTCTCAAGCTCCACCGCCAAATTTCTCATTTTATATTTAAAGTTTTTATAATAATCCATCATCATATAATGAATATCTTCAACTAACTTGGGATTGGTCACCAGGATCAGAGTATCGGAAACTGTAAGTATGATATATTCTTCTCCAATTTCAGGTTCAGTAATCTCTCCGCATATCTTTCCCGGAAAATATGTTAAATCATCTATATATGGATAAATCACCGAAGGTGATAATCCGTCGTCATAGTTCGTTCCGTAGGTTCTTACCTACGCCGAATACTTTCTTGGTTCGTTAGTTACCTTACCCAAAATTTTTAGTTTCTTTATTTCAATCATAAATCAATCATATTTCTTGATACCATATTAAGTATGATGTAACTGAAAATCATTCCCAATATGAATCCCGTGACTAGGCCTAAAAATAATCCAATAAAAAATACCATCAATCGTCCTTAAAAAAATCCAGGTAAATTAACGTAAATGCCGCGCCAAATAATATTGTATAGTATATAATAAGGAAAATAATACCCATATTATCTCAGGGCTTCTTCATAATATCGAATAACATCATTTTGTTGTGATACATAAGCCTTTAATTTGGCCAAATTCACCGAAAGCCTTTCATAGTCCTTGACCGTGATAGCAACATATGAAGCCTTTGGATCCTTAACCAAATAGGTTTCAAAAAACTCTTTATAGTTACCACCGTTAATAACTTTGATTCTTGGTGGGGTTAAATTTGGAATCTCTGGCCTAACCGCCAATGGTACTTGAATTGGTACGGCCTTCTCAATAACTACTGGAGGGCTTGCTAATGCCGTCCCTTGGGGTTTGTTGGTAGCCACTCCACAGCTAGTTAGAAGGGCCAGTGAAATCAAAGAAATTATTAAAAGTTTCATTCGTTGCATTTTGCATTCTCTTTTCGATTAGTGTTGGTTTCTTAATGGATAAATCAGTCAAATCGTGTTTATTTAATTTTTCTTGTAAAACTCTAACCCTTCCATTGGAAGCCGTCAAATTTTGTTGCAATTTATTGTTTAGCTCTTCATATTTTTCAATTGAGTCTTTGAGGCTGTTGATAGTCTCTACACTACTCTCAACATTTCTGACCAAAACTCCATTGTCACTTAAGAGTTGAAGATATTGCGACTTTAAGTTTTTGGTTGTGACCTGATTATAAACATTCCAGCCTGTCATTCCAATTAACAGTGTTATTAATACTTTTGTGAAGACTCCACTGAAAACTTGCTTTAAGAGTAAAAGCATTTTCTTTTTCCTTATTTGAAAATTAAGTATATTATAATTTATATAAAGTGAAATGTAAAGATATTTTTATGTACTCTTGATTGTTTTTTTGGGTTCTGATGCTTTTTGAGTTCTCCTTAAAATTTATTTTAATTTTTTTCTGATTATATCTATTTTTTTCTTTACTTTTCTCCAAAGCTTTAGTATAATCACTTTGTGGTAAATGAAATAATAGATTAGGAGTTGCTGATAATGATATATGAGACTGATGTTGAAGTTGAGATTGATGACGAGGAAATGATTGAGTATCTTCAGTGTAACGGATACGTAATCTTGAGAGAAGGGTTTAACCGTCTAAACAAAGATGATATACGTTTCTTGATGGATTTGGTTGATGCCACCATCGAATTACGGAGCAATGATAAGACTCGAATTTATGACGCATTGCAAGAAATGTATCGAGTCAAAAGATATTAAAATTAAATCTTTACTTTTTTAAAAAGTTTTATTATAATATGATTATGGTTGAGTTAACGAAAGGAATTATATTATGGCTCATAATGTTGAAACTATGGCATATGCTGGAGAAGTTCCATGGCATGGTCTGGGTAAAGAAGTAATTGCTGATTTATCTCCCGAGCAAATGCTCCGCGAAGCGGGGATTGATTGGACAGTTAAAAAATATCCTGCAATGATCGTTCTTAATGATGATGTGAAAGAAATTGGTCGTAATGCACTGGTTCGTAGTTCGGATAATAGCATCCTTGATGTTGTTACTGATGATTGGAATCCGGTGCAGAATCAAGAAGCCTTTGAGTTTTTTAATGAGTATGTAAATGCCGGTGACATGGAAATGCATACTGCTGGTTCTCTTCAGGAAGGTCGGATCGTTTGGGGCTTGGCTAAAGTAAAGGAGTCTTTTGAGTTGTTTAAAAGCGACCGTATTGATTCTTATCTCTTGTTCACTAACTTCCACAAGTATGGTTTTTCTACCGATATTCGATTCACTCCGATTCGAGTGGTTTGTAACAATACCCTAACCCTTTCGTTGAATGGTAAGGTTGATCGGATGGCAAAGTTCTCTCACCGTCGAGAGTTTGATCCTGAACAGGCCAAGGAAGTACTGGGTATTGCCACTGATAAGTTACAGAAGTATAAAGAGATGGCTGAATTTTTGGGAAGTAAACGGGCCAAGGGCGAACATGTTGTTGATTACTTCAAGCGCCTATTTCCTACAAATGGCGCTAAAGATATGTCCAAAAATGCTTCTACTGCTTTGTCGGTAGTTGATAGTCAACCAGGTGCGGAATATGCTCAAGGTACTTGGTGGCCAGTATTTAATGCTGTTACCTATACCACAGATCACCTTATGGGTCGAACTCAGGAAGGTCGAATTACTTCTTCTTGGTATGGTCCAAACAAGAAGTTGAAGACCAAAGCCCTGGAGCTAGCAGTTGAAATGGCAGAGGCGTCATAAAAAAAGGCTTGACCTCTGGCCTAAAACCTAGTATAATTACACCTGTAACGAATAAAGGAATTAAACATGGCCAGAGGTCTTACTGTTCGAAAGAAAAAGAAAGTATCGTTGACTAAGACTCAAGCAAGTCTGATTAACGCAAAATACTTCGGTGAAGAACCAGTCTTGAAAGAAGGTTATTCGCAATCTGATTATATCGGCGCGCTTAACTGGTATACGTATATGTGTTCGGCCGCAGAAGCTCGTAAATTTATTGAGGAGTTTTTGAAAGAAACTGATCTCAATACTGAATTGCGTAAATTCAGAAAAGTTCCTGATGTATGGGTTCCAAATACTGCAGCATGGGTAGCTCGCATGCTATCTCGTGGTATGCCCCTTGCGGAATCCTCTTTTGAATATATGATGGAAGAGATTAATAAATCTTTTAATAAAATTCCTTCCAATGAAAATACTAAAAAAGAAAAGAAACCAGTAGCTCCGGTAATTTCGATTCAAGATCGAATGAGAGAAAAAGCCAACGATATTATCGGAGAGATTGAGTCTATTGTTGATGATCGTGAAAATCAACCGGAATTCTCTTTGTATAATTGGTTAAAAGAGCAGGATATTCCTGCGGCTTACGCCAAACATATTGTTGACTTTTATACGCCTGTTATGATTGAATATTTGGAAGTAGAGGAAGGCAAAGACAAAGATCTTAACGAAGCTTATGCATATTTGAAAAAACGTCAGCTAGCCAAAGAAATTAAGTTCTTTATGATGTTGGTTGATGATGCTACTCGTTATGGGGAAGTAACCAAAAAAGTTCGTAAGCCCCGTAAACCAAAATCTATTCCGGCGGCCAAAAAGATTAAATCTCTGAAATATCAAAAAGAAGATACGAATTACAAAATTGCTTCTGTTGACCCGGAAAAGATTATTGGAGCCACCGAGTTATGGACTTTTAACACTAAGTACAAAGTCATGACGGTATTCAGGGCTTTGAATCGAGAAGGTTTGCAAGTTAAAGGTACTAGCATCATTAATTATGATGAACAAAATTCTCATACTAAACGAACTGGTCGCAAACCGGATTATTTTGTTGAAC
>Ga0070753_1001257_pt1 | contig 14471 bp, 17 predicted proteins | sample VirMetDEL_Aug_31_FD_77441 | JGI IMG/M metagenome (GOLD analysis project Ga0070753, IMG submission 77441) | Aqueous microbial communities from the Delaware River and Bay under freshwater to marine salinity gradient to study organic matter... | ecosystem: Environmental > Aquatic > Marine > Coastal... | reverse complement strand
TCAATTAATAATGGCTATGCTGATATGATAGACTTCCAAAATGATGATGAGTTAATAGATAAGATGTTAGATAGATTATGAGAAGGGATTTAAAAGATGATATTAAAGAGTGTTTACCAGAATGTTTATTAATTACGTTATTAATATACTTAGTAACATACATTATTAATATTATATTTAGATAATGAACTATCCAAAAGTATTAATAAGTTTTCCTACGTCAGATAAAAAAGATTATTGCGTAGATGACTTTATAAAACAAATTAAAAACTTTACCTATCCATTATATGATATTTTTGTAGTGGATAACTCTAAAGATTCTAAACATGTTAGAAAGTTTTGGAAAGAGGGAATTAAGGCTATGCATGAGCCATTAAAGGGTAATTTTAGAGAAGAGTTAGCAAGGCATCAAAACATAATAAGAGATTACTTTTTAGCTGGTGATTACGATTACCTAATGATGATAGAAAGTGATGTTTTTACTGGTGAATGTATTATAGATAAACTAGTTACTTATGCGGATGTTTATGGTGCTGGTGCTGTAACTGCTACTTATGAGATTGATAGAGGAGAGCCTACATTATGTTTAACTGCTACTGTAGATAGTAAATTCGTTAGAAGTGAAAAGCTATTAGATAGAACTCAGGGTTATGATGTAATGGGTCAGGGTGTAATACCTTTAAGAAAGTTATTTCATGACTCAGACGCTAAATTAACAGCTACAGGAATAGGATGTACTTTATTTGCTAGAGAGGCTTTAGAGGCTGTTAAGTTTAGAGTAGATTTAAACCTTAATAAAAGGGCTTTTAGTGATACGTTTATATTCACAGATATAAGTAAAATGGGCTATGAGGTGTTAATAGATAGTAATACGATATGTGATCATAAAAAATAGGTTGAAAAGTGAATATTTATAAAGTAATATTAGTTTCAATAATCATTATATTAGTAGTAAAAATATTAACCAATGGATAAAGAAATAGAGTACTTTACTTTAGTAGACAAGAAAACACATGACAACGAAGAAGAACTAGACTTACACTATGAAATATTAAGCTATCAATTAGCTGTAGGTCATATACCTGAGAGTCAGAAATACCAATTAATAAAAGAAAATTAAAATGTTAGCAACTATCCAAGTATTAGAAGAAGAATTAAAAAATTACAAAAAGAGAGTATCTTTTTTAGAGCAATACATTACATACTTAAATAGTGATAGTCTGGATGTAGATGGAAATGTAATCAATACAAAATTTGAGAACATTGATAAAGCTTATAGATTAGAGAATGAGTTATCATTTAAAAAGTCATTAATTAAGCAAAGAGAAAGCCAGATAAAGCAGATTACTGAGCAAGAAGAGCTAAAGGTTAAAGCTGCTGAACAAATGCCTGAATTAATTGAAAAGTCTAAAGAGGTATATAATGGTATGTTGGATGATCTTGATAAGCTTAAAAAAGCTAAAAAGACTAAAGAGATTAAAGACGCTATTAAAATGGTGGAGATGCAAGTGGATGAGGTAAGTGATTTAATAGATGGTATTGAGGCTAGATTAAATGAAGCTAAAGGAGACTCTATTTTAAATGATTTTAGACAGATTAATAATATATTAAAATTAAGGGATTGAGTTTTATCTTTGTACTTTTCGTAGTAGTTTGTATAATGATATTATCTAAATGGATAGATGATAATATGAAATTATTTTAGGAGGGTAATATATTTTTATTAGGGGCTTAATATTTGCCCCTTTTTTTTTATATATTTATGAAAGTCCAATCATAAGCTATATTTAAAAAGATATGGCTACAATTACAGATAAAACAGATGGTATTGAGATCGTTGATTCTCATGGAGATACTTACTTTATTAAGTATGCTAATTGCAAATTAATAAAAAGTACTTTAACCCTTTCTATTTATGATAACTCAGAAAATAGGAGAGGTGCTGATGCTATTAGGGTAACTCATGCTGAGGTAACAAGCCCTACTACAACAGATTTAAATGATTTATACACAACAATAAGAGGATATATAGACTAATGGCTACAATAACTAATTTAACGAGTGGTATAGAGGTTAATTACGGTGGAGCGGTAACCTATATCAAACATGGAAACGTAAAGCTCCTAAAGAGAGGTACTAACTTAAATATTTATGATGACTCTGATGATGATGGAAGTCAGAGAGGACAAGTGTATATAAGTATACCTTTCTCAGAGGTTACTAGTCCTGTAGAGGCTGATATAGATGCTTTATATGCTACTGTAAGAGGTTATATAGATGTTTCTTCTGGTGGAGGTGCTACTCAATTAAATGATTTAACAGATGTTACTACTGGATTACCTGGTACACCTACTGAGGCTGATAGTGGTAAGATATTATATTATGATTTTGATGCTGGAGTATGGCAAACAGATGACGCTATTACTGCTGGTACTAATGTAATTAATGGTAAAAAGGCTAGTGCTGGTACTATTACAAAAGGTAAACCAGTATACTTAGTAGGTTTTGATGCTGATTTACATACAGTAGAGGAGGCTAATGCTGGTAGTAGTTCTACTATGCCTGTAATAGGTTTTGCTGCTGAGGACTTAGATAATACTAACTCTAAGCATATTATAACTTTTGGTAAGTTAACTGGTGTTAATACTTCTATTTATTCTGTAGGTGATATTCTTTATATGGATACTTCTACAGGTGCATTAACTACTACTAGACCTACTGGAGAAAGTTCACTTATACAAAGGATAGCTAAAGTATTAAAAGTAGATCCTACTGGAGGTCAATTATTCGTATTTAACACTGCTAGAACTGCTGGTTTACCAAATATTGGTAATAATAAGTTATGGGTAGGTGATAGTAATGGAATACCACAAAGCACTACTAAAAAGGCTGTAAATACTGCTATTGATAATACTATAGCTAGTTCTGCTACATTAACTCCTGATGTTGATGAATATGATCAGGAAACTATAACAGCTTTAGCAGCTGCATTAACTGTAAACGCTCCTACTGGTACTGCTTCTAATGGTATGAGGTTAATTATTAGAATAAAGGATAATGGTACAGCTAGAGCAATAACATGGAACGCTATATATAGAGCTATTGGAGTTACTTTACCTAGTACTACTACTATTAGTAAAACTTTATATATCGGATGTATCTATAATGCTACTGATACTAAATGGGATGTTATAGCAGTTAAAGAAGAAGCTTAAAAAATAAACTATGTATATAATTATAACTAAAATAGAATTAGAGGGTACAGATAACCTAAGATATACTGATGATGGCTATACTACTGATACTAGTATGGCTAATCAAATTAATGAGGCTTATGATGCTAGTTTAGGTGCTTTTTTAGGTGCTAATAGAACTAAATTAGAGCTAGGAGATGTTAGTGTTAGTACTTTCTTTGCTGGTACTCCATACGTACATGAAGCTAGAACAGTAGTAGAGGATATTAGTGGTATGGGTTTAAATGAAATTACTGATATAAATTTACTATAATATGGCAGCTCCAGTAAGCGTAAATAGTTTTAGTGCTAATCCTACTCCAGGAAATAACTTTTATCAGTTTAGTTACAATGTTGCTGCTGGTAGTGATAGGCTTTTAGTTATTCAATTAACAATGGCTAATACTGTTGGTTTTTCAGGATGTACGTATGATGGAGTTGCTATGACTCAATTACATAGTACTAATAGAGGAGGTTTAAGTCAGCGTATGGCTTTCTTTTATCTTCTTAATCCTAATACGGGAAACAACACTTTAAGAATTAATTTTGGTGGTAATCAATGGAATCCTATTTCTATTCATGCTAGAAACTTTACAGGAAGTTCGGGAATTGGTAATGAAGGTAGAACAGGAGCACAAACAACTCCTAATACTCAGACTTTAACTGTATCAGATGATAGTAGAATTATGGCTACGGCTTGTTCTATAAACGCTATTAGCACTATTCAAATACCTCAAGGAAGTAATAGAAGCTTTGCTACTCATAATACCAATAGACAAGTAGGTACAGGAGCTATTTCTGCTGCTGCTGGTTTTAGTGCTGGTACTTATAATATTAGAACTACCTCAACTTTTGGAAGTGTAACTAATGATAGGGTAGAGATATTAGGTTTAAGCGCTCCTCCTCCAGCTTCAGGTGATGGAGACTTTTTTATGATAATGTAATATGGCAAAATATAAAGATATTATTGACGAATTTAAAACCGTTGCGGATGCGTTCGCTTCGGTTAATTATTTTGTATATGATAGAGTAAGTAGGATAAATGGAAGTTTACAAGATAAAGCCTATCCGCTTATTTTAATTAATTCTACTCCTAACTATGAAAGAGGTGATAATAACAATAGTTTTTTACCTCGTAAGAAGCGATTTACGCTTAATATATTTTGTTATGGGGATTATAACACAGCAGAGAGAAAGGTTAAAAGCTTACAAGAAAAGCAAGGTGAGATAGATAACATACTAGATCAGTATATAGCTGAAATTATTAATCGTAATATTAGCGGCGCTAATGGTTTTAGTATTGTTAATAATACTGCTTTAGCTGGTTTTTTAGCTCATGACGTACATAATGATAAATTAGTACAGTCTACTTATACTATGACTGTAGAGCTAGACTCAGACTGTATAACTGGTACATTTACTTATTAATGATAAACTATACAAACATAGGTAACTTCATTATAAGAGCCTTACAGATGGAGCTAATAGAGCAAGGTCATAAGGCTACTGGTAACCTTGTTAATAGCTTTGAGCAAAGAGTTTTAGAGTTACCTAATTCGTTAGTATTAGAGATATTAATGGATGATTATGGTACTTATGTTGATACGGGTAGGAGACCTAATGCAAAAAAAGTACCTATAGATGTATTGATAAACTGGATAGAGCGTAAGGCTATTGTAAATGGAGATAAGGAGGTAAAGAGTTTAGCTTTTGCTATTCAGCAGACAATATACAAAGAGGGTAGCCCTACTAAAGGTAGTTTTAGATTTAGTAATAATGGTAGAAGAAAGGGTTTTATTGACTTTGTTATAGAGAATAAATTAAACTATGTTTTTACTGAGTTAGAAAAGCAAGTTTTTGAAGGATATGACGCAGCAATAGCCACAATAGTTAAGGATTTTAATAATAAAGCATAATGGCAATTACTTTAATAGATGTACCAGATAGATTAAATTTAGCGTATAGACCTATGGTTTATAAATGGTCTAGTAATGCTTCAGATTTACAATACTGTATAATAGAAGTGTTAAATGATGGAACTAGAATAGCAGCTAAAAGCGTACAATTTGATATAGGAAGTACTACTGATTTTACAGTTAATATAAGTGATATAATTCAAGATAATATAGGTTTTGAGTTAAAAACTTTAGGCTCTACAGGCGTAATTCAGCCTACTAATAACAGTGGTAGAATGGAGAATATTACTGTTAAGGTTTATGAGGTAGTTTTAACTGGTGGTTTAATAGTTACTGCTTATGACCCTGATGACAGTAATAATACTAGTTATGATTTTTGGATAGGAGGTTTAACAAACTCTAATAACTCTGTTAATGCTTATAATTGGACATTAAGTCATTATGATTATAGTAATTATAGTATGAGTGCTTCTAATGTATCAGATTATCAATTAACTGCTGCTGATAGAAAGTTTTTAAATGATGCACCATTAACTAAAAGAATAGAGTTAGGAGCTAGTGAGTATTTAGGGCTTTTAAACGGTTATAATGGTCCTGTAACTTTTGATTTTAAACTAGAGGTATTGACTTATAATTCTAGTGATGCTTTGTTAAATACTGATTATATAAATGTTACTGAGTGGAATAATAACTATTCTGGTGCTAATTACATAGAAGAAACTTATTTATCTATTGGTGTTGGTACTTCTAACCTAATAAATGAGGGTATAAGCTTAACTAATGTAGCGTATTATACTGTTCAATTAAAAGAGGGTTCAAATGTAGCTTCTGAGTTAAGAAGATTTAATATAGTTCATGGTTGTGAGGGTGATGTTAGAGTACATTGGGCTAATAAGTTTGGTAAACAAGATTCTTACACGTTTAAAGGCAATAAAATAGAGTCTTTAACACATAACTCTAAAACATATACTAAAGCAATAGGTAATACTTACAGCAGTGAAAAAAGAGGTGTTAGTGTTATAGAGAATATATCTAATAGTACTTTTGAGATATTTACAGATAGTATAAGCTTTGAAGATTATGAGTTTTTATCTACCATGTTAATTAATAAAATGGCATGGATTGAAGAAAATAGTAAATATTATCCTATTATTATAGAGGATGGTACGAAGCTAATTAGAAATGAAAAAAACGTTCCTATTCAATTTAAATTAGTTTACAGCTTTGCTAACGCTACAAAAGGACTAAGAGGATGAATGAAGTTATTATAAGAATATTAGATAGTACTAATAATGTACTAGGTGATCTTGATTTAGAAAACTTTAATGACTTCCCATTAGTTATTACTAAGGGTATTGTAAATCTTGATAATCTTAAATCTAGAACAGGTACTTATACTAAAACATTTAAAGTACCTAACACTAAAAATAACTCTGTTTTATTATCTAATGTAGACGATATAAATAGCAGAAAGGATTTTAGAGATGCTTTAGGTCGTAAACCATGTATTATTATGGTTAACGGTAATCAAGTTGAAAAAGGTTTTGTCCAGGTTAGTAGAGTCTATAATGGTTTTGAGGTAGATAGTTTTGAGTTAGTATTTTTTGGTAATAATATTGATTGGGTTAAACAAGCAGCAGAACTAAAACTTAATAGCTTAACAACTTATGCAAATAATGCACAAGTATATAATGTAGATGGTATTAGAGCTGGTAATTTTGGAAGTTATCCAACTTACGACCATTGCTATCCATATATATCGAGAGGAGGTCAGAGTCCTAATAATGATACTCAGGTAGAAGATTACTACCCATGCTTTTATTTAAAAGGATTATTAGAAAGAGGTTTAAATAGCTTAGGGTATAAGATTAGTAGTACTTTTTTAGATGATGCTGATATAAAGAAGTTAGCTTGTGATTTAAATGGAGATATGAGGGTATCTCAAAGTGTAGTAGATCAATCTAAAACTAGAGCTAGTTTAACTTCTAATGTAGCTACTACTGGTAATGGTAGATTTATTTTTGATGATGATAGTACTCCTCCTAATGAAGATACTAATGGAAATTACAATACAGGTACAGGATATTATACAGTACCTTCTACTGGTAGATATGTATTTACTATTGATGTTACTTTTGGTAATTTCACTTTATGGGGTAGTAGAGATGATTTACAACTAGAGATAACTGTTATAGATCAGTTTTCTTTTGTAAAAGGCGCTCAAACTAAAATAACTCAAATAGATGATACCTCAATAGATTATACTGTTACTTATGAAATATCAGTACCGTTAGTAGCTGGAGAAGTTATAGGTATAGGGTATAATTGGGTTCAAGTATTTAGTGAGGGATTTAGTTTTAAAAGCGGTACTTTTTTTAAGGCACAAAGGAGCTACGAATTAAAAGAAGGTGATAGCTTTAATTTAAACGAAGTTATACCAGATGATATAAAGTTATTAGATGTTATTAATGACTTTACTAGGATGTTTAATATTTATTATTGGACTGACATCAAAACTAAAACTATATACTTAGAGCCTAGAGATACTTTTTTTAAGGCTACTACAGAGGCTTTAGACTGGTCTAATAAGTTAGATTTAGGTAATAAGTATGAAATAGATTATGTAAGCTCTTATAAGCGAGATATAAAGTTTTCTTATAGAGATTTAAATAATGATGAATGGCTAAAAGGATGGCAAAATACAAATAAGAGGACTTATGGAGCTTATAGCCATGTATTACCTGAAAGATTTGGAGAGGGTACTACAGAAATAAAACTAGATTTATTTAGTGCTAGTTATGCTCATATAGCTACAGAGGCTACTCCGTTAAATGAGAGACCGTATACTACTTTAAAATACTGGAATGAGTACTTAACAGATGGCTCTATACCTGATGAAAGGATAAACGGGTATAATTCTAGAATATTCTTTTTTCAGTATGCTGAACAGTATGAGTTAAATGGAGATCGTAGGACCTACTCAATAAACGGTAGAACTTCTAACTTTATACCTTATGGGATATTTGAGGACTATAATAATACTGAAGCTCCTCAAAATTTAAGTTTTACAAGTGGTACTAGAGAGGATGGTAGTGCTAATCCTGGTTTATTTGAAAGGTACTATTCTAAGATGTTAAAAAACATTGAAGAGGGAGGTAGATTAATAGCTTATTTTAATTTAAGTAGTACTGATTTTGATAATTTAGATTTTAGAAAACTGGTATATATTAATGCACCAGCACAAGCTAAAGGATACTATTTAATTGAAAGTGTAGAGGACTATAACCCTATAGATAATAAATTAACTAAAGTAAGTTTATTCAAGTTTGAGAATTTAGGTAGTGTAGATATAGATGGCTCTCAAGAAGGTAATAATAATAGTGATGATGATAACGCTTTAGAAGAAACATTAGAGCCTATATTTATAGAGGATGGTGCTTTTCTTATTGAGGTATGGAATGAAAACGCTGACGGTACAGGTTATAAACAAGTATTTAAGTAATAATTATGGCAAAAACTATAGCAATAAAAGTAGATTTACAAGGAACTGAAGCGCAGCAAAAGAAATTAGCTAAGCTAGAAGCTGAGGTTAAAAAGTTAACTCTTAGAAGAACTGAGCTTAATAAAGCTTTAAAAAACGGTACTATATCACTTAACCAGTATGGTAAAGAAATAGCTAAGATAAACACTAAGCTAAAAGCTAATAGACGTGAAATGTTAGTTACTAGGGAGAATATCTTAGGGCTAGATAGTTTTACTAAAAAACTAGGTAAAAGCTTTGCTAGATTAGGTACTTCTATTGCTGGTGCTTTTGTTGGTATTTTTGCTATACAAAAGTTTTTTCAAGTAATAAGTGATGGAGTAAAAACTGTAGCGGAATTTGAGCAGCAGATGGCTAACGTAAAGGCTATTACTGGTGCTACTGCTGAGGAATTTGCTAAACTAGAAAAGTCTGCAAAAGAGTTAGGAGCTTCTACACAATTTACAGCGTCAGAAGTTGGAAAACTACAAGAGGAATACGCTAAACTAGGTTTTAGTACTCAACAAATATTAGACGCTTCAGAGGCTACTTTAGAACTTGCTACGGCTACAGGTTCAGACTTAGCACAGTCTGCTAAGGTTGCTGCTGCTACTATTAATGGTTTTAGATTAGAGGCTAAAGATACTCAAAGAATAGTAGATGTTATGGCTAAGTCATTTACCTCATCTGCTTTGGACTTAAATAAGTTTGAGGTAGCTATGAGTGCTGTAGCTCCAGTTGCTGCTACTGTTGGAATGACGTTAGAAGAAACTACAGCTAGTTTAGGTGTTTTAGTTGATGCTGGTTTTGATGCTTCTACTGCTGGTACTGCTTTACGTAATATTTTATTAGATACTCAAAAGGCTGGTATTAGTGTTAGTGAGGCTTTTAATCAAATTAAAGCGAGTGCAGACCCATCTAGTAAGGCTCTTGATTTATTCGGTAAAAGGGGTGCGGCTGTTGCGATTACATTAGCTAATAGCACTGATAAAACAGCAAACTTTACTAGAGAGCTTAAAAATGCTCAGGGTGCTGCTGAAGCCATGGCTAAAATAGTAGGAGATACTTTAGAAGGTGATGTTAAGAGGCTTAATTCAGCATGGGAAGGGCTTGTATTAAATTTAGGTGAAAATGGAGAAGGTTTATTTAGAGATATAGTACAGGGTGCTACTGATTTAATAACTACATTAGGAGATTTAACTAAAAACATACACGCTGAATCAGACGCTATGCAAGAGCAAGGAATTAGAGTAAATGCTTTAGCTAGTAGAATTGTAAAACTAAAAGAAGGTGATGAAGAAAGGTTAAAACTTTTAAACGAGTTAAATATATTAAACCCTGAGCTATTAAAGGGTCAAGACTTACAGAAAGTTAGTAATGACCAATTAACGCTAAGTTTAAAAAAGAGTAATCAAGAATTAATTAAAAATATCATCTTAAAAAGAGAGCAAGAAGAGTTAGCAGAACAAGCTGCTGAAGTTGCTGAAATTGAAAGAGATAAATTAAAAGACGAAATTAAGGCTCAAGAGTTATTAGGTCAGATAAGACTAAAAGCATTAACTAGTATCGAGCTTGCTAACCAAAGAGGTAAAGATACTGAAGTAACTAAAACTAGAAGGGCTCAATTAGCTATACTTGAGCAAACTAATTTAACATGGCAAGAACAGGCGCAGCTATTAGCAGACGTTAATCAAGCCAGTTTTAGAAGTGAAGAAGTAGCAGAACTATTTGCTCTTAGAAGAAGCACTAGAAGACTTAACGAAGATTTAAAAGAAGAGGGTGATATTTTAGCGGAAATTGAAAAAAGAGCTGAAGCTTTAGAAAAGAGGTTTGGTACTAACACTAAAGAGACTGAGGAGAACACAGAAGAGGTTAAGAAAAACAATGCAGCTAATACTAAACGTGTTGAAATATTAGAAGATATTAACCAAGAGTTAGAAGAGATTGAAGACCCTTTAGATAGCCCTGAGTTTAATGAGGATGACTACAAAAAAGCGTCTAAAGATAGATTTGATTTTTTACTAAAGGATAGTGAAAAACTAGGTGAATTAAGAGACAAAGAACAGGAAAAAGAAGTATCTCAATTTGCTGAAACTGCTAATGAAAAATTACAATTAGAAGTTGAGTTTGATAAACAGTTAAGAGATCAAAAAATAGCACTAGCAGAACAAACTGCTAACGCTTTAATAAATGTTAGTAATAGACGTGTAGAGCGTCAAAAAACACTTGAACTAGCTGCTTTAGATGCTCAGTTAGAACAAGGCTTAATATCTCAAGAGGACTTTGAAAAGAAAAGAGAAGAGATAGAGCGAAAAGCATTTAATAAGCAAAAGAGGTTAGAAATTGCACAGATAGCTATTAGTTTAGCTAGAGAAATAGCTTCTATTAATGCTAACGCTGCTGCTAACCCTGCTAACGCTGTTACTTTTGGCGCTGCTGGTATTTCTCAAGCGTCTGTATTAACTGGTTTAGCTGTTGCTAGGTCTGCTGTACAGGCTGGTATTGTAGCCTCTCAGAGATTTGCTGAAGGTGGATATACTGGTGATGGTTATGGCTCTCCAGATAGTACAGGATTTAAACAAGCTGGTGTTGTTCATGAAGGTGAATATGTAGTACCTAAACACGTATTAGAGTCTCAAAGAGGAGGTCAATTAGTAGGAGCTTTAGAGTCTATGAGAATGAATAAACCTACTCCATTATCTAGTATTGGTTTTGCTAATGGTGGATTTACTAGCGGTAATTTTGGCATGGATTTAACGGATATGGAAAACAGAATTTCTAAGGCTGTTATAAGTTCAATAGGTGCTATTAAGGTGCAAAATGTTGCAACGGATACCACTACAGAAAGTATAAAAGTTAATAATATTCAGTCAGAGGCTACTTTCGGATAATAGTAAATAGTTAATATAATTTAGGGCAAGATGTAAAAGTTTTGCCCTTTTTTTTTGTTTGAATTATTAACAATATTATGTTAAATAGAAGGGGCTTCTAAGCCCCTTACAAGGGGCTAAGGATAAAGATAAAGATAAAGATATATATAGATATATATTATAGACAATGTCTAAAACAAAATTTTAATCTAAAAAAAAAATTAAATTTGTCTTATGTGGTTAACTAACCTTTTCGGAAAACTAAAAAATATTAGTAGCGATTTATCTACTGAATTAACTAAATCTCTTAGATTACGTTTATGCAGTAAATGCCCTCAAAAAAGAAATAACTTTAGATACTTATTCGTGTTTAAAAAAAGAGGAGTAGCTCAATGCAAAATTTGTAAATGTGCTTTAGCTGATAAAGTGATATGGCAAGATGAAAAATGTCCTCTAGGAAAATGGTAGACTTTAATCCAGAAGAAAATATTAAAAACTTAGACCAGGAAACTAAGCAACTTATAAAAGATGCTGTAAGTAAAACTTACGCTAAACTTATGCCTAATAGTAAAAGTTTAGATTACCTTATACAGAAATTTAAAGAATTAATAGAGCCTAATTTTCAAGTATCATGTGGAAAATGCCGTCAAAGAGTGATAAACTTCTTCCATCAGAGATCAAAGAGCTGGTAGATGTTTTAGAAAAAACGCTTTACAGTTATGTTGATAATGCTGTAGATGGTAAACATGCAGCTACAATACTCTTAGAGGCTGGATTAATAGACGAAAAGGCAGTAAGAAACATTTCCATAATCAAAGATTACTACTTAATGCGAAATAATCCGTTAAATAAAATGAGAGATATTTACTATAATTTATCAGTAAAGTATGATGTATCTGTAGTCTTAATTCAAAAAATCATCTTAGATAAAAAATAAATGTTATATTTGATTAACAGCTTTTCTTAGCAATTTGTAACAACGGTTTAGAGGACTATTACAGTCCTCTTTTTTTTTATATAATTTTTTTATATATCTATTAAATAATTAATAACTAATGTTGTAATGATGAATTGGTATTCTATAAATAATTCTATTGAGAATAAGCTATCAATAGCTATAGACGAAGAGATAGGTTCTTTTGGTATAGACGCTAAGAGTTTTATCGATGAGGTTAAAAGCTCAGGATATAAAGAGATTGAATTAACTGTAAATAGTGGAGGTGGCTCTGTATTTGATGCACTTGCTATTTATGACTTTCTTAAAAACTCTACTTTTAGTGTTAATGTAAAAATAGAAGGTTTAGCAGCTAGTGCAGCGACTATAATAGCTTTATCTGGTGATAAGTTACCTGTAATGACTGAGAACAGTTTTTTCATGATTCATAACGCATGGATGCCCGTAGTATCTATGTCAGGTATGAACAGCGATGAGATCAGAGAATATACAGAGGAGCTAGAGAAACAAGCTGAGTTAATGGATAAGATTAATTTAAAACTTGCTAAAATCTATTCTAATGCTACAGGATTAGAACTATCGAAAGTTCAGTCTATGATGGATGATGAGACCTGGTTAACTGCTGAGGAGGCTAAAGAGTATAATTTTATTAGTGAAATAGAAGGAGCTTTAGCGATTGCTGCTTATGCATCACCTAAAGAGTTAGCTAAGAAAGGGTATGAAAAAGTACCCTCTAATTATGTAAATCAATTAAATAACGTGAATATGTCTGAAAACAAAGAAGGTCTATTAGACCAGTTAAAGGCTTATGTTGCTGATTTGTTAGCTCCTAAAGCTGAAGCAGTAGAAGAAGTAGAAGAAACTGTTGAGGAGACTCAAGAGGTAGAAGCTACTGTAGAGGCTACTGAAGAAGTTAGTGAGGAGGTTACTGAAGATGTAACAGAACAGCCTAATGATTCAGTAGATATGGAAGCTATCAAAGCAGAATTGATGGCAGAAATTAAAGCTGAAGTATCTGCAAAAGAAGAGGCTCATGCTTCTGAATTAGCAGAATTAAGAAAAGAATTGGATAAAGCTAAAGCATCCAGAAAGCCACTAGAGGCTAAAGAGGATGTATCTAACCCTGAAGCTAAAGTTGAAGAGGTTGATGAGTTAGGTGCTGCTATCCTTAATATTTTAAAATCTTCATATAAAGCTTAATTAAATTTTTTATAAAAATGGCAAATTTTATTACACAATCAATTTCTTCTACTTACGCTGGACAGGAATTTACAGAAATCCTATTTGCACCTCAAGAGGGTAGCTCGGATTTATCAGGGATTAGAGTTATCCCTAACATTAAAGTTAAGGCTAATATGTACCTTAACTCATCTCTTACGAAAATCGTAAGAAAGTACTCAACTTGTGGTTTTTCTGCTACTGGAGGAGTTACTAACGTATCTGATAGAACTTTAGAAGTTGCAAAACTTAAAGTAAACTTAGAGGAGTGTGGTGATGCTTTTTACGGTACTATCTTCGAAGAGTTTTACGGTTCTGGTACTGACATTGATGATCTTACTGATACTGTAGTAGGTGAAGTTGCTAGAAAAAGAGTAGCTGAGGCTATCGCTGATGACAATGGACGTATGGCATGGTTCGCTGCTTCTACTGCTGCATCTTCTGACTATAACCAGTTTGACGGTTTTGTACAGTTATTTGTAGATGATTCAGCTTCTTTAGGACAGTATGTTGAAATGACTACTATCGCTGGTGTTGAAGATACTAATGGAGATTTAGTAGCTGATGGAGCTTACGAGCTTTTAAAGTCTGCTTACGAAAATCAAACTAAAGTATTGAGACAAATGCCTAACGCTACTAAGTCTTTTAGAGTTACTGCTACTATCGTAGATAACTTAATGACTACTTACGAGCAATTAGGTACTGGTAATGCTTTAGGACTTCAATTATTACAAGATGGACAGTCTCTAACTTTTAGAG
>Ga0070753_1001249_pt1 | contig 14558 bp, 24 predicted proteins | sample VirMetDEL_Aug_31_FD_77441 | JGI IMG/M metagenome (GOLD analysis project Ga0070753, IMG submission 77441) | Aqueous microbial communities from the Delaware River and Bay under freshwater to marine salinity gradient to study organic matter... | ecosystem: Environmental > Aquatic > Marine > Coastal... | reverse complement strand
TAAGCTAGAGCAGCTTAGTCAGGAGCACGGTCCTATCGAAGCCGTAGCTAGCGAAACGCCGCCGTTCATTATGAGCCAGATCAAAACGACGGCATTCCTTTGGGCAGTTTCGTCCATCATCGTTGCCTGGGCGCACGCTAAAGGTATTCCGTTTAGACACGCCTCACCGCTGTCCTTGAAGAAAGCTGTTTGTCGAGCTTTCCAGCGTAAGTGGGACCGGAAATTCATCCCCAAGAAGAGCGAGGTTAAATTGCTTGTGGCTAAGTACGCAGGCGAAAGTGGTACGACATCGCACGAAAACGACGCCACTCTTGCTGCAATGTTGCTGTTTAGTGAGACGATTCCAGATGTCTAAACTGCGCTTGAACTCTGGCGTAAGCTACGTGCGCATTCCTTCGCTAGTAGTAGATCGCTTTGAAGTACGCAGCATGCAGTTGGACGAGTTGTTCTGCCCTGTGCGCGATGTGCCTGTGTTTGCTGACGAGCTAGCGCAGTCGATTACGGATTTTGGTTTGGCGAACCCGGTCATCGTGGTGCGCGGGCCTTACGAAGACTTGTACCGAGAACTACGCGGAACGTCAGAGCGAGACAAGCAACTTCAACTGCCGAATGAGCCAGTGGTTAACTGCGTTTATGGGGGGACAAATCGAATCAGCGCTGCGCGGTCTCTTGGTTATACTCATATTGATTGCGTGCTTGTTCCGACCTTTGCCCTCGGTTTCCGGCTCCAAGAGCTACAACGAAATGCCTACACCAATGGAAACAGCACCCAAATTGGACAACAAGCTGGAGTTTAACCGGCTTCAATCTGCGGAAGACTTGGCGATTCAGCGGTTTGGTCCGACTGAAGGCTTGGCAATCGTACAGAAAACCACGCTAGAGCTTTCGCAGTATTACGCTGAGCGTTACGAGCTAGATCCCAAAGACCCTGAGGTTACGCTCAACGCCACGGCGCTGGCTTTTGCGCGCCACAAAGAGTTCACACTGCTGCGTGAGGTGGAGCGCGACTTGTACAATCGCGTTGTGACCAGTGACCAAGACCTTAGCTACGGCGAGGTGCTGTTTAACGTCACGCGAACCGGAGCTTACCGCGATGTGTACCGAGAGATTGATCGGCTGCACGGTCGCGGCGCTACTTACCTCAAAGAACTACGAGAGCTTGCTGCTGAGCAGCGGCGCAAAGATGCTTGAACAACAGTTTGCCCACCTCGCCCGTCGAGTTGCCCGCATTGAAGAGGCACTTGCCGTGCCGATTCTCCCGCAGATGGTGAAGCCGGAACCGGAGCCCGAGCCCGAGCCCGAGCCTGAGCCCGAGCCTGAGCCCGAGCCGGAGCCTTCGGCGTTTAACGCGCTCGCTTGTTTTGACAACACCTCTGCGCAGAACAAGAACATTCGGGTGCCACTGCTTTGGGCTGAGCGCGAGGCGCGTTCGCCTGTGACTACCGTAGGCGACATCACGCAGTGGCCTAACGGTGGGCTCACTAAGGAGAACCTAGACTCTGTAGTGCCGAAAGGCTACGCGCAGTGGAGCAGCAACCTGCACCGCAAGCAACTGGCATATCGAGACGGCATCTACTACTGGAAAAACGTCAGCGTGCGCGGCGCGGTGGACGCGCGGCAACTGAAGTGGGGCACTCGTGAGTACAACGCACCGGATCGTGTGTTTGTGGACTGCGACTTCACGGAGATTTGGCAAGAGCACGGCCTGTACGTCTCCAACAGCGGCAACACCGGACTAGACCGCTGCACGTTTGTGCGTTGCGGAAGTCAGGGTGCACAGTGGGCACACCGCGCGGAACCGTACCAACAGTACGACGCGGACAACATGCCGTATCGCCAAGACCCGATGCACCAAGTGCGTGACTCGCACTTCGTGGACTGCGCGTATCAGGGCACCCGTCCGTCGTTTAATCTGACGTATTTCCAGCCCGGCACTTCGGAGCATCCGGGGTCGCTACTGATCGAAGACTCTAGTTTCGTAGCGAACTGGCGCATTGCCCGCAACGACGGTTGCCGGAGCACTGGCGCACTAGTTGTCACGCCGGGCCAAGGCAACGCCCCGCTGCTCCGTCAGAACATGATGCGCGAAGTCATTGTGCGCAACTGCCTGTTCGACTTTACGTCAGGGGATCGCTCGCTCGCGTCTATCCGCTCCGCAGATTACATCCTCTTCGAGGATTGCGCGTTTATCGCTCGCGACCACAAGCAGCCTCACATCACTATCGACAAAGACTACGGCAACTTGGGAGACACCAAGACCAAGCTGATCGAGTTTAGGAACTGCCGCTCCAGTAGTGTGGTGCTCAACATCTTGCTCGCCAGCGACGCAAGCGGGCAGCAGCGCAGTCGGAAGCACACCATCGACTGCCCCGGCAAAACCCTGCGCTTCGACGGCGAGACCGGAGAGCTACTCGAAGCGTGACATCAAAAGCTCCAAGTACCACTTGGCCTTTTGCAGATCCTGTAGCGGCTTACCTTTGTGTTGGTAACGCCACATGTACTTCAGCACTTGCCCTTGCAGGAAGTGTTTAAAACCATCAGGGGGCATCGAAGCTTCAATTGCGGTGATAGCTTCGATGCCCCCATGACAGTAGTGCGGCGGCTGATCAACCAGCGGGTCCTTCTTCACCTTCAGCCCGTTGATGTAGCAGCGCCAAGGCAACAAGCCCGACTTTGACTAGCTCGAAGTCAGACATGTTAGTCATAACTGTTGCAAGGTCATCGTCAGACGGTGACTGTTGCGGGGTTGTTTCGGCAGATTTCTCGGAAGGCGCAGTACCCTGGCTTTCCTCCTCGTCCGCACTGGAAATAGGCGTCTCGGTCATGTCGATTGAGGAACTCCTCCCCAGGGTCAGCGCCTTCCAGCGCCATCTCGATAGCAACGCGAACGCGCTGCGCTTCCTCTTTTAGCGCCTTGGGCTCGATGAACCGAGGCAGCAGCGGCTGCGTCAGCGAGTCCCGATTGATGCCAGCGATAAGAGCGCCGTTGTCCTGAACGCCAAGAGCGTCAGCATACACAGACAACTGCGCGAGGTAGCCGAACGCATCCGGCTCCTCCCCCCAAATCGTCTTCCCGTGCTTCTTGTACGAGAAGCCGCCCATCGTCTTGAAGTCGATGAGCATGCGATCCGGCGCATCCTCCGGCAAGTAGCCCGTCGCATCGTTCGCAGTCACGAACATATCGACATGGCCTTGCTGATTGAAACGCTCGTAGTCTTCCGGCCACCAGTCGGGCAGGCTGACTTCCTTCTCGACCTCCACGGTAAAGCCCTTAGGCATAGCCGACTGCACGGCAGCGTACGAAATCTCGTGGAGCAGGTGCCCCACAGAAAACGTTGTGCCGATGTTGTCGGGCATCAGGCCAGCGTCCTCACCTTGCACGGCGTAGTACGTCTGGCGAGCACAGGCCAAGAACGCGGACGGGCGCACGCGCTGCGCCTCGTTACGTTGGACCATCGAACCCTTGATGCTTTCGGCAGCACGGTCAACGTGCTCACCAACAAGGCGCGGGTCGATGTTGTTAACGCTAATGCCGTGCATCCAAACGGCGCGGATAAACCGTGACCAGTCGGGGTACGGCTTTTCAGGTACAGGCAACAGGTGCTTGCTCATCTAATGTCTCCAATAATTTCGTCAGGGGAATGATCGACGCGGATAGCTTTATCCACACCAACAATAAACACCATTGAACCACCGTGTTTGTAGTCGGGAACAATGGATTGAATACGCGATACCGGAACGATACGACCTCCCTCGTCATCAGGGAAGTAGACCAGTTGGGTTTCGCCAACAGCAACAACGGCAACGTCGTCAGCAGCTTTAGTCATATGTGTTGGGGAGCGTTTAACGCCCGCTCCCCGAAGGCGGATCATCAGCGACTAGGCGTAAAGCGGAATTCCGCCCACTCACCGTAGTCACCGTCCTCGTGGAAAACACTGACGTTGACTTTCTCACCAATCAGGTCGCGCGGAGTCTTCTTAAGCGCCACCGACTTGTCCGGCCAAACAGCCTTCATCAGCTTCGTGTACGTCGCCTTCGCGTTGAGGGGACGCTTGTAGTTAACAAACGTAGACAAATCACCGTCATACGTTTCGCAGTCAAAGGTCACAAGGAAGCGAGCTTCAACGCCCTTCTCCTTGGCCTTCTCGTGGGGCTCGAACGCTCGCACATCAGTGATCGAGCAGTTCGGGTAAGACCCTTCAGGGGTCAGGCTACGCTTGCCCTCGTACTCAGCCTCAGTAATGGTGGCGTTGAGCAGGGCGTCAGGGTCAAACTCAGTCATTGCTGTCCTCTAGTGGCCTTGGGCCACGGTCTAGGTTACGCAGGATTTCGAGTAGGTTTAGGCCGTGGTCTGCCGCCAAAGGCTTGGCCTTCAGTAGCTTCTCCACGGTCCCAGCGAGGGCTTCTTTTTCCCTCGGTGGACGGTCGCCCATCTCGTCCAGCGCATCGCGGATGCGTCGGTCGATCAGGCTTACAATTGATTCTTGGTCAGGCATCGCCCCAAGTCTCTCCGAGACTAGCTTCGGCCAGGAAATTTACGGCTCCGAAGGTGTCAGCATACGCGCCGTTCGCGGCATGCTCCATCACCTCCTGGAGGTTTTGAGCTTTAGTGTCGTCAGCGTTGCCCACAAGGATTTCATCGTGGACGGTGAGGATGGGCTCCAAGCCAGCCTCATGCACCGCAACCAGTGAGTGTCGAATCAACTCAGCGGCTGACCCCTGAACGATAACAGACACCGCCGGGCGCGTGTCCTCGTTCGACGTAAAAATTCGAGTGCGCCCCGCCACGGTACGGGCGACCCGGAACTCCTCGGCCTCGCGCCAAACGCTCTCCATCCAGTTGTTGAGCTTCGGTAGGTTCTTCTTGTACTCAGACAAGAATCGAGCGGCTGTGCCCTTGTCCGTCTTAAGTTCAAACGCAAGGCGGTTGGCGCCCATCCCGTTGAGGATGCCGAAGTTCACCGCCTTGGCGTTAAACCTCTCTTCTTCGGTGACATCTTCAATGCGCTTGCCCACCATCTTCGCCGCCACCTCAGTGTGCGGGCAGTTCCGCTGTGCAAACGCCTCTAGCAGAACGGGCTCCTGCGCCAGCGCCGCCGCCACCCGCAGTTCCACCTGAGAAAAGTCGCAGGCGATGACGCCATTGGCTTCCGGCGAAGTCATGCAACCCCGGAGCGCCTTGCCCAAAGGACCCCGCTTTGGGATCTGCTGTAGGTTGGGGCTGTCGCAGGAGAAGCGTCCAGTTTTGGTGCGCGTTGTGTTGGTCTTAGGGTACAGGATGCCGTCCTGTGTCATGCGAGGAAGCGCGTCTACGAATGCGGTTTTAAGTTTAATCGCCTTACGGTACTGGATGACCGCATCAGCAAGGTCGTCGCCTTTATCAGCCAGCCGCTGCAATGACAGCTTAGACGTACTGGGCTTGCCCGTAGATGTAAACGGCAGCTTGCGCCCACGCTCTAGCAACCAATCACCCACCTGCTTTGGTGAGTCCGGGTTACCTTCCAAGCCCTCGCTGTGCAACTTCGCTAGGCGCTGCTCGATGATCTCTGCCAACGTCATCTCCACCTTGGAGAACTTGTTGCCTAGCAAGCGCACGCCCCGACGCTCCATCTCGTAGACCGCTTGCTCTACGCGGTAATCAAACGCACACGCCTCCATCTGAAGGCGTTTAGCCATCTTAGATGTGACAACGCAGTCATTAGCTAGGTACTGAAACAACTCCTCCTCGGGTACATCTTGAATGCGCCCCTGCTTCAGAGCCTCTGGCGTTTCAATGTTATGCCAGCCGTTGACCTTAGCAATGTGATCCATTGACCGCTTGCCAGACGTATGCCCGAAGTAAGCAGCCACGATAGTGTCCCTCCAAGGGACTTCCGGAACCAGATCCAACGCATGCAGGTCAAACCGAAAGTTGTGCCCGACGAAACGCATTTGTTTAAACACGTCTCGGAGCCCCCAATCCTCGTACTCATCTCCACTGATGATGAAGACGTTAGGTGAGCCAAGCGGGCTTAGCCCTATCCACCAAGCAAAGTGCCGAGCCTCTGGCCCCACAACATCTAGCCCGTTGGTCTCCGTGTCGAGCACCCACTCTTGTTCGGGCGACGCTGCGCCCAGCACCTCAAGCAGGCGATGCTTTGGAAGGCGGTGAATTTCCATATCAGTAGGCAACCTTAGCTAGAACGACGGGGCAGCGTAAGCCTTCAGCGTTGTACAGGCCCCGCTTCAGCAACTCTAGCTTCGCAGTGGTTGCAGGAAGGTCTTCATCTTCCAGTATTTGACAGACGACGAGCGCCTGCCCTTTAGACGCCAAGAACCGTGCGCGGCTCAAAGCGCGAGGCTCTTCAAGAACCCACCGCTTACCCACAACTTCTGCGTGTAAACGTATCGGGCTCCAGATGATCCCTTTGCGCCACTGACTTTCAAACAACTCACGCGCACCTGCGTCTATCTCCATCTGTGGCCTAAGCTTTATTAGCTCTGCTGGCGACACGTGTATGATGTAGCCACGCCTACGAAGAAGGAAGTCGCTGAACTGTGCCTTATTGCTGAGGCTATTTTTAACGCGAGCCTTTTCGGGCACTGTTGCGTAGCCAGTACGTGCGATGCCTGGCTTGTTAAATACTTTTGCATGTAGCCTACGCAATAGCTCAACTACTTTGTCTTGTGAAGTCATAGCGATAACCTCGCCTTCAATTGCCTTGGAAGATGTATGCGCTTACGCGCCCTAGTCAGCATTACATACAAAAGACGTAGAGTAGCCGGGTCCTTCTGCTCGAAGCGTGTCATAGCTTCTCGTGACCAAGGGAGTAGGTAAACGTCATCTGCTTCTGCTCCCTTAGCGGAGTGCCCTGTGGACAATACTAGCTCGGTGTCTGCGTTCGCAACTTTGGGCACCACTCCTGTCGTGCGGAGCCCCCAGTTTCGGAACGCTTTTGCTACGCCGCTGCGCGAGTAACCAAGCACCAGCCCACTCGCAGGAGGCACCGAAGCATCCCACACCAGCATCTGCGTCTGGTGCTCTGCTCTAAACATGCTAGAGGGTCGGTCGTACCAAGACCGAAGCACCTTCGCAGCAACAGAGGCGACCGGATCACCTACCCGATAGCCCTTGTTCAATACCGTGTGCTCGTCGGCATGTGTCCACACTGGAGGAAGGCTGGACCCCTTGACCCCCTTAGCTGTACCAAAGATCGCCTGACCGGGATCACCAAACGCCCAGGCATCGCCGCCCTGTTTAACCAAAGCCAGCGCTGCGCGTAGCTCGACCCAACTCATGTCCTGAGACTCGTCGATCATCAGCAGGTCGAACTTCTCTTCTTCGGGCATCGGCGCACCTACGTTTAGCCATCGAGCCACGGGCAGGATGAACTTTAGCTGTGAGGTAGGCTTCTCAGCATTCAAATCGAACGGCGGATCCCCGCTGCGCCACCCGTGTAAACGCTGCGCTAGCTCATCGACACGGTTCGGCGGCTTATTGCTAGGCGCGTCCCTCCTGTACTGCTCCAGCGCAGGGTCGAACAAGTGATGGATCTTCCTCGTCGTATAAGCAGCACTGACCCTCGCTGCACTAGCAGACGAGCCCTTCAGATACTCCCGCACATACGGCCAAGTCAGGGCATACACCGTGCCCGAAATAATATTGGGGGCACGCTTTTTAACAATGGCAGCGGCGTCTTTGGTGTAGGTAACCACTGCACCAAGCTCGCCATCCCACTTACTTGCTTCCTCGACAATGCGCCGTGTCTTCCCTGTGCCGGGCGGACCATCGAACGCAGTGAGTTTAACTCTGCTCACGCTCAGCCTTGTCTCGAACGTACAGTTCGTACTGAGCACCGATGTACTCTTGCGACACGGACGGCAACTGAGCAAGGGGGCACACCCACACCCGTTGACCGCTGCGCATACCAACCAACGACTTCTCTAGCAGGTACTTCTTCTTCAGACCACGCGCCTTCGGAATGTCACCTAGCTGTGTAATCAGGGTCTCCTGCAAGATCGGAGGCAGCACCATAGCAGGCGGGGAGCCGTCACCCAGCGGCCACACGATAAACGGAGTAGCCGAGCCGGGCGGGCGCTTCTCTGTCCAGGCTTCGAGGAACAGTAGGTCACCCGCAGCAATGCGAGCCCACTCATCCAGCAGTTCCCAGAACTTGTCCTCAATAGGCACACCAAGGTGATCGACGCCCTTCTCCACCTGCATCATGAAGTCCAGCACCTTTGCCCAGCCCGGCTGAACAAAGAGAGGGCTTCTGGAGACAGTATCCATCGGAGCACTCGACAACCTAGTAAGGCTAGGAAGCGTCTGTTTAACGTCGCTAAGCGCAGCCACCTTAGTTGCTTCGTGCCTACGCTTAGCCGAGCCACCGAAACCAACGAGCGTCTCCTTGAGCTTGCCACTGGAGTCGAACACTTCAACCATCCACGGAGTGTGACCAAACACGCTTTCGCACTCAGCCTTCACATCAGTGACTGTTGGGTTCTTCTCCCTAGCTTGGTACTTCTCACCGTTCTTGCTTCCGGTGTTCCAACCACTGTTCATGGCGACCCGAAACTCAGACTGTTTAAAGTTCCCGAGCTTCTTGCCCAGCGCATCCCATACAGACGACACCAATTCTGGGTCCGGCGACTTTCCGGGGTGTAAACGCCCGAGAACTTGCCCGATGCGAGACACCGTATTGTTCCGGCTCCCGTCTGGGATCGCGTCAATCAGGTCTAGCATCTCGATGAAGTGCAGCGCCTCTGTCGGCTTGCCCCCAACCTCTGTCCGCTTGCCTTGATTAGGTCGAGCTACTAGTCGAGCGGCGAGCGTTTCAGGCGGATAAGCCAGCTTGTTCGGATCAAGCTCACCCTCAATGACGCTGTACTTTGCAGGCTTGCCGTTCTTATTAGTGACAAGCGAATCGGGCAGCATGATGAGGCGGCATGCTTTAGACGACACACGGATTTCTCCTGTGATCCCGTCCCCAAAATCCAGCGTCGCGGGCAACCGCTGCGCAATGATGTCGGGCGGCAACCTAAACCAAAGGTGATAGCCACCTGAGGGTGAAGCCACAACACATGTACCTTCTGGCAAATCGTTGTCCGGTGAGACCCTCTCCCATACGGAACCAAACTCCATGCCGTACGTGTCGAGGTCGAGGATTAGGAGAGGCACCGGATCTCCCGGCTGCGGGCACATTGCAGCCCCTGTCCCCTGCTCCTTAGCTAGGTAAGCGTGCGCCAACTCGTGCTCGCCCGTCTTAATGAGGGTGTCCCACTTGCGCCCGTTAAACTGGGTCGGAAACTTCTGCCTATTCTTCGTCGGGAACACCCAGTAGCCCAACGAGGACAGATCGGACCATTGCATTACAAATCTCCTGGCGATATTTCACCACTGATGATGCGCCACGCCCGAGCGAGGGCCATCCCCCACGCTTCACCGTGACTGTGCGTACAGTTTTCCCACGCTAGTGCATGCGCCCACTCGTGAGCAAGCAGCATCCACACGGCGTCGGGCTGAGTGTCTACTACCTCAGCACTTAGGCGCACGAGATAGTGTGTTTTGTATTGAGCGCAGTCGCCTAACCGATCATCGGGAAGACGTTTAACCACTCTCACCTTGACCGTTCGACCATCGCTGGGAGCGGCCAGTACACTTAGCAGCCTACAGGTTTCCCGAAGGGCTTTGCGTGTCGGTGTTTGAGCTAGTCGGCGCGTCATGGCCTCCTAGAGTAGCTTGGATGTAGAGTTCGAGTGCATGCCGAACTACAGACGAGGCCGACCTGTCCACACGACGGCAGCACTCGTTTACACTCTCAAGCTCTGCGGCAGATAGTCTCACTTCGAGACGATGGGGGCGAGGCTCACGACCTCGATGGTTGTACGACATGACGTTCTCCTATAGCGACCTTTCGACCTATTAAACGAGCGCAAGTGCCCTGATCTACGGCGTTTACGCCGAAACACCCAGAATAGGGCCTTGCACGCAATGCGCAGTATAACGAAAGGGGACGACGTAACCGTGAGGAAACCGCTCTAGCTCCGGTTTCTTCCGTAACCCCCATCGAGTTACGTGGTTACGCCGTCCGAATATGTCGAAAGGTGGCTAATAGCTAGCTGTGGATGTGGCCGTCAGTCTCGATGCCGAGAGTCATGCCGCGCCACTCCATCATGTAGCAGCCCATGAGCCCATTCCACACAACGGTGTCAAGCTCCTCATCTGTCACACGCTCGCCCTTGTTCTTGCGCACGATGCTGCGTGCCCAGTCTAGGTCAGGGTGAGAGATGTCAGGCGAGCAAGTGTCTTTGGCGGCAACGGTCTGCCATTGCCGTGTAGACGCTTGCCACACCCTGACAACACCACGGTCACCGTTCTTCATTGAGCACTCCAGACATACGAGTGAGGGTCTCCTCAAGCTTGGCAACACGAGCAATTAGATCCTTAGCGTTAAACGCCGGAACATGGTCCGACACAACAGGCTGGTTACGCAGCGCCGCAATGATGCGGTTGTAGTCAATCTCCGTAACAATCTCCTTAGCCATCTCGCTGGTGTTGAACTCGTCAGCAAGCGCAGAGAAATCAATCTCAGAAGCAATCTCACCAGCGTCAACCTTGTTCGCGATGTCGTAAGTGTCGAGGCCATCGACCAAAGACTGCGCCAGTGCGTCAGTGTCAATGTGCTCAGCGATGTCGGTAGCCAAGCTGGACTCACCGATAGCAGAGGCAAGCTTGGCGTAGTCAATCGGAACGTCGTGGTCGAGAGACACACGAACAACATGCACATTGGAATCAGTCATCAGACTTGTCCTCGAAAGGGGTGTAAACGGCACGCAGGAACACAGAGAGAACGGCGTCCATCTGGTGCTGTGTCATGTGAGCAGTAAGCGTGGCGCCACCGCTGCTGACCTCCAACGCATAACGATTGGAACCGTCATCGTGCAAACGCCGCGAAACGTCTACGGCAAGCTCGTTGGAGAACTCACTAGCCTTGAACTTACTGGTCCAGAAGCGCTGCTGGTTGCAGCGGTCATACGTGGAGTGGATAACTTCAACTTTGGCCCAGCCGGGCGTGTAATCGGGGTCATTCATACGAAGTCGCTCAGATCCTGCTGAGCATCAGAAAGGGTGTGGTGCTGGCTGTAATAGTCAGCGGGGGAATGTGAAGAGGTGGAAACGTAAAGCAGGTAGACCCCATCAGTAAACAGGATGTACCCAAACGGGTGAAAGAAGCACTCAGGCGCACGGTGCATGTTCACACTATGCTTAGTCAAATGCGGGTGCAGCGTGTCTCGCCATATGCCTTTTTCCGTGACCCATTGATCTTCGGAAATCTGCTGCCAGACCATGTGCTGCATCAGTCGTCGAGTCCACGTGCCTTACGAGCAAGCGAAACGAAAGAAGGCTGTGCAAACGCTGCTTGGTAAAGCTCGACCTCGGCGGGACTGGCAGAGCCGTAGTTAGGATCGAGTCGATACGAAATATCGTCCTTGAGCCGCTGTTGCCAATAACCCTCGCGACACATGGCCGTGAAGACAGGCATAGAAACGTCTGTATACGAACGCCGCGCCTCGTCGTAAAGACCAGAACCGTCGTAGTCGCCAACCATGATGATTGGATCGCCAGCCCATTGACCGACAATAGGGTGATCGTTGCGTGCAGCAGGATAGATTGAGCCCCAGTCGCCGCCGCCAATACCGTCGCTCTGAACGATAAGCAGAGACATGGCGTACATCATGGAACTAGACGACGCAAGCTCCATGTGCTTGAGGCCAGCACCGAAGACATGCGGATGAATAAACTCGCGCTTGGCCGTGTTGGCGATGATGTAATACTGTCCCATCAGAAGTCGATGCCGCGCTCGATGGCGTCGGCGCAAGAGTTACACACTGCGTAGTGCGGTTGAATAGACACCGTGCGGCCACAACGCTCGCACTGTTTAGACACATTGGTCCGCTGAACGTGGTGGTAGAAATCTACGTCTTCGTCGGACTCGATTTTCCACTCACCGAAGTTGTCGTCGTAATACGTGGGGTTACCCATCAATCGAACCACTCCTCTTTGAGAATAAGAAGGTTGCCCACAATGGGCTGACCACAGATAAGGCTGGCCGTCGCGTTGTAAGGCAAGCCCTTGAGCAAACCCTCCTCGTTGACAAGCCCAACGAACTCGTCCACCGAGTTGGCGTTGAAGTTAGGAACACGCACAGGCTCGATGTAGCCCTCCACCGCAGCCTGATAAGTCTCTAGGTTGCGCTTGCCGTTGACCGCGTAAACGGTGCCGTCAGGTCGATAGACGACTGGGCGTTTAAAGTCGAAAGTCTCGTTAGCCATGTTTTCGATGAGCACGTACTCGGTGCCGTCAGGGGAGAATTCGGGAGTCATTCGATTGATTGGAAGTAGGCTTCCTCAAGGCCATCGGGGCACACATCGCGCTCCGCAGCTTTAAGAATGCGGGAACAGAGAAGCTCAAAGTCACTCACGTTGTCCTCGATGACGGTGAGCGACAGCCAGTATTTGGCCGCAAGCTCAATGTCGTCGATGTCGGACGCGATGTAATCTGAAACAGAAGGGGGATCGGGCGGCTGCATACGGTCGCCGCCAAAGCCAAAGTCAATGGTCACATCAAACACCACGCCGTGATGCTTGACCGAGGTAGGCCAGTCGTCTTTCAACATTATCAGGTCTAGAGGCGTAAGAGTCGTAACAGTAGCCACCGTCATTGGACTCGGGAATGAACGCTCGGCGTCTGCCGAGATACTTTTGCGTACCGTCAGGCAAGACCACGTGCCAGCGGGAGAATCCGTCCATGTAAACGACGGAACCGTCCGCAAGCAGTAGGTCTTGCTCGTCGGTGTATTTGCAAACAGGAATGGGAATCATGCGAGATGCATGGGGGTATCACACCCACAGGTAGGCGGACCAACAGAATCGAGCCACTTGGCCGTCATACGGATGATGCAGCCGCAGCGAGGGCACTCAACCTTGAGCAAGCGCGAGCCTACGCTACCGCGCTTGGGCTGTTCAAGGCCCGGATGAGGGTAGTCGCCCAGCTTTTGCACGATTGACTCTAAACGAGGCTTGAGCGCATCGCTGGCGACAGTCGCAGTCATCTTGCCAGTGAGGCCAACCTCAACAGCAACAGACTTAAACGGGCCACGATGCCCGCACTGATTGCCCACACACGCATGCACAAGCTCGTGTAGCAGAGTCGCCAGCACGGTCTCGTGGTCAGTGAGCGTGGGAATGATGAAGATGTGAGCACGCTGCTTGTCGCCGCTCGTGCTCTTGTCCCAACATTGACCGATAGCACGGCTAGTGTTGCGACCACGACTGCCCTTGGGAAAGCCGACGCTAATGAGCGGGTCCGGGTAGTCGCTGCTGTCCTTGCACTCTAGGAGCCAGGACTTCATTTCCTGCGCGGCTGCATCGAGCCACTGTTCACGATTGAGTTGCATAATGAATGGTGTCCCGAATCCCACGGGACTACGTGTTTCTGGGCCACGCTGCCCCTTTGTGTAATCACAGGTGCACGCTGCTCACAAAGATGACCCCGACGAGCCGTGCATGCGGACACGACTCGCCGGACGCTTAGGGCCTAACATCTTCGCTACACCTGCCCTAACAGGTCAGCACACATAAGAGGGGGGTGTGCGCTGCATAGGTAGCTAAACACAACGGGGGAGCTAGCCGTCGTGTTGTTCGACTACATCAGTCTTTCGATAGAACACGCCTCGAAAGCTGCTCATCAGTGTGTCGAGATCGTTAGTGAACAGTGTCGTAGTAACGGTCTCTAGGTTGTCGCCCCTTAAGGAGCGACGCTTTGCGCTGATTTCAATCCAACCGGATGAAGGGTCAGATTCAGTTGCATGTACGTCAACGCTGACAACGTGGCAACTGTGAATGCTTAGATGATTCATTCGTAAAAGGGTTTGCGGTCTGGAAAGTTAGCACCTTGCTCGTCTTCGATGTGAACGCAATAGCGTCCAACTGAGTTGGTGTCAGTAATGGGCGGACGCCCCTGATTAGCTTCGTCGCAATAAGCTTGCGCTGCTCGGAAACTTAGTGCGCTGTAAGGCATAGAGCCGACAACAACGCCGTAATCGTAATACCAACCGCCTTCCTCTGGACCGCCGTAAGCTTTGTCCACAAGGTAAACGTTGACGTATCCTCTGTCCTCATTGTTTTCCATCGTTGTCCTCCTTGGGCTTGCGATGTTTGGTGTTGGGTTCGTTTACACCGTCGATTTGCTCTAGTGCGCCAAGCAGAATGTTCCACGCGGCGTAAGCGCCTAAGAACAGACTGCCGATGATGAGAAATGTGTAGTTGTCCACGTGAATCTCGGCTTCGCCTCTAGCTGTTGTATGAGTGAAAGGGAAAGCGACGCCGCACGCCCCCACGTGGGAGCGCGCGGCGCGCGGGTCAGCGGTTGCTGGCTGCGAAAGACGCAAGCGCGTCAGCGTGCTCGACAAACGCGGCGTCAATCTCGGCCGTGAGGGACTTGAGACGGTCCCACGATTGTGGCTTGAGATTGATACCACGCCACCCGAAAGGACCGCCCTTGACCTGAATGTGGCAGT
>Ga0070753_1001244_pt1 | contig 14595 bp, 25 predicted proteins | sample VirMetDEL_Aug_31_FD_77441 | JGI IMG/M metagenome (GOLD analysis project Ga0070753, IMG submission 77441) | Aqueous microbial communities from the Delaware River and Bay under freshwater to marine salinity gradient to study organic matter... | ecosystem: Environmental > Aquatic > Marine > Coastal... | reverse complement strand
TTTGTAGAGAAACAAGAGTGTGTGCTTGTAGTGCCGGGGGATACTCGTCAACCATGCACCATTGAACCACTTGATCCAACTCGTCTCCCTGAAACTGTTGCACCTATGAGACAGGTCGGCAGCACTGAAGGTTTAGATGGGTGGACAGTCGTGTTATCTACAGGTAAAGTGTTTACTTGTAGCTAAACCTAACTGCCCGTAGCTCAGTGGATAGAGCAAGAGACTTCTAATCTCTAGGTCGGGGGTTCGAATCCCTCCGGGCAGGCCAACAAACTAAGGAGCATAACATGAAGAAAGTATTAGTCTATCATGCTGATGGAACGTCCACCTTCTGCCCTGTTGAGGAGGAGGAGTCCTCCTTCTACAAGACAACAGACCCTAAGGATGGTGTTGTTGTATGGGTTATGAAGGACGGGCAAGAGAGGGTGACTGATGAAACTGAGACCTCTTGATCTGTGTAGTGCTAATTTGTATTTTGGGTGGACTTGCAGTGATGGTGATGTAATCACTTACCGTGGCAAAGGTAGTGCTCTAAAAAGTTTTTCCTTTGTCCGCCTTAATATGTCTAAAAGCATTTGGGCGACTGACCGACCCACCAGCCTCACTCTCCCAAAAGAATTTATATAACAAACACTTCGACAATTATGTCGGACACTCAACTGTAAACCACAAGCAAACGCCGATAATAATGTCGGCTACTAAGGAGAACTAACATGCACAGCAATAACCTCGACCAACTCGCACAAGTTATCAAGTGGAACCCCGACTGGACCCTTGAGGAACTTGATATTGATATCAACAAGGATGCCATCATCGACATCTTCAAGTCCGTCCTTAATAAAGACTCGCTAGCTAAGTGGGACAAGCTCATGAAAGGCAAGTCCTCTGATTTTGTCTCGGCTGGCTCTCTCTTGCTGTGTATTGATGGGCAGGTAGGTGTTATAGCAATCCTAGAAAAGATGGAGGAGAATAAGGACAGCGACCACATGGGTTTCACCCTTGATGAAGGGGAGGAATGGGTCAACAAGTGCCGTGATCTTGCCAAGAAAATCTGGGAACGTAGGGTCGAGCTTGGTTCTATCCCTTCTGTATCTGTTGATGAAGCAGGTAAAGTTGTAGATACCCTGCGTTCTTTCTCAAGAAAGAGCAGTGGGTCTGCTGCTACGGTCAATGCTCTTATGTCTAAAAATTGCAAGGGACTTGACCTTAAGGTTCTTGAAGCAAGTCTTGTCAGCTTAATGAATGAGAATAAAAAATCTGACATTCCCCGTAAGGAATTGAAGGTGGCTCAAGAAGAACTGGAAGGTCTGCGTAAGGCTCTTGCTGCTGCCTCAACCCAGACAGCTATGACGACCAAGCCAGTCAAGGTTAAAGGTGATGGGACTATCCCTAGTGGCACGTTTGCCATGCACTCTGCCTCCAAGATGTTTAATGTCAAGTTGGCTAATGACTTTGAGGTGCCTGTGTGGGAGTGGGAAGGTGAGCATCCCCTTGTCCCTGATGTTGACGAGAATTATATCTTCCGTCCTGAGGAATTGTCTCGTGTTCTTTATGCCATCATCACCAACTCTCGTGCCTACCTGCAAGGACACACTGGCTCTGGTAAGACTACCCTGATTGAGCAGGTTGCTGCTGTGCTTAAGTGGCCCTTTGTTCGTATCAACTTTGACTCTGAGATTAGCCGCATGGATTTGATTGGTCGTGATACCCTGACCACAGACAAGGATGGTAAGACTATCTCAAAGTTTGTTGATGGTATCCTGCCCAACGCCATGTCTGCCCCTGTTATTGCTTGCTTTGACGAGATTGATTTTTGTCGCAGTGATGTTGCATATGTCATGCAGTCAGCACTAGAAGGCAACGGTCTACGTATCACTGAGGATGGTGATCGTTTGGTTGAGCCTAACCCTATGTTTCGTATGTTTGCCACAGGTAATACTGTTGGACAGGGTGATGAAGATGGCATGTATCAGGGTGCTCGTGCCCAGTCTCTTGCATTCCTTGACCGCTTCACTGTCTGGCTCAAGATTAACTACCTTGATGAGGGACAACGCTCTACTCTCTTGACCAACCACTTCCCCGCTCTTGACCCTAAGGTTAAGAAGGCTATCCTTCAGTATGTAACTGAACACTTGGACGCCTTTGAGCGTGGTAAGATCACTCAACCTATCAGTCCTCGTGGTATGCTGGCTGTTGCTCGGTCCTCCTTGATCCTTGGCCTTGACTCTGCACTTAAGCAGACGGTCCTTGATCGCGCTAATAAGGATGATTACGCTACTCTTAAGGGTGTGATTGATAGAGTTGTAGCCTGATGCCTACTAGAAAAATGGACCTAGCTGCATACAGGGACAGCTATAGCACAGAAGTAGGGTATTGTCTGGATAATGGTAGTCTAGTTTCATTCGGGAGTAGTTTCCACCGTCTCTTAGAAATGTACCTTGATCGACTAGAGGATGTAGACATGCCCAGTAAATGGGGGACTATCTCGGCGTCTGAGTTTATTTTACCAAAGGAACTACTATGACGAAGGTTAGAAACTTAGACTTGTGTCTTGCTGAAAGCAGTAAACATGGGTATTACAGAGGTAGACAGGGTGTAATCCATTGGGGCTCTTGTCTTAATTTTACTCTCGAACAATTCCTCTTCACTAGGAAAGAGTTAAAACTTAGTGGTTGGGATTACTCAGGTTTTGAGAAGTTCCTACTTCCACACGAACTGATATAGGAGACCGCTATGAAAGCGCATGAATTTAGACACGAAATGTCTAGCAACTCTTCAATCTTTGGGCGCAACAATGTGAGTGTTGTGTTCGAGGGCGACCAAGCTAAGACAGATGGTGAGACTATTTACCTTCCTTCCTTGCCAGATGATACTGATCTTGACCAACACCTTGTCATGGCTATGCGTGGCTTTGTTGACCACGAGGCCGGACATATTAGGCACAGTGATATGCCACACATTTTGTCTAGCTATAAGAAGTGGCATGACAATGGCCATGATGGGCTTGTCTCTATCCAAAATTCTTTGGAAGATATCTGGATGGAGCAGAAGGTTATCGAAGAATATCCCGGCTCACTGAAGAACCTTCGCGCAACGAATGAATTGTGTGATGATAAAACTATCCCCCATCTAGAGAAGAACCCTACTGCACTGTCAGAATTTAATACTGATACTGTGTGTGCAGCTATTGGTTCAGTGGGACGAGCAAGCTATATGAGTAAGGACAGGGAGAAGTTTGAAAGCTTTGTCAATCCTGTTGTCTTGGAGCATGCAAAGAACTGGACTCAACTTGCACGGGACTGCAAGAACTCTGAGCAAGTCACTGAGCTTGCTAAGTCTATCTATAAATTAATCCGTGAAGACCCTAAGCTTCAGTCTAAACCAGAAGACTTTGACCCTGAGTCTGGTGAAGGTGAGGGTGAAGGGGGTTCCCCTGACGAGACAGAACAGCAGAAGACTTCCCAACCTCAGAAGCCGGGAGGAGATAAAGGCAAGGCTAAAGGCAAGGCTAAGGAAGGTTCAGGTCTTAACGAGGAGCTTGAGAAGGCTCTGTCTGCTGCTATCAGTAAGCCTGAGGGAGACCATGTTGGTAGTTACCGTGTCCTTAGTGATAGGTTTGATAAGGTTGTGCGTGGTGACAAGTTAGAGACAGGCACTAGAGAAAACTATCACGAAGTCTTGTCAGGTGTTAAGGATTATGTTAATGTAATGAAGACAAGATTGCGTAAAGCTCTGCTGTCTACTCAACGTAGAGATTGGGAGGGTGGTAGAGAGTATGGTAAGCTAGACACTAAGCGTCTTGTCTCTGCTTATGGTGGGCAACGTCAAGTCTTCAAGCGTAGAGTAGATAGACTTGAAGAGAACACTGCTGTCACTATCCTCGTAGACCTGTCAGGTTCTATGTATGGTGAGAAGATTGAGTTAGCACAGCAAACATGTGTCGCCTTAGCTGAGTGTTTTGAAGGCACATCTATCCAATACCAGATCATAGGGTTTGATAGCCAGCGCGTTAGCAACTCTCCAGAGGCAACCTCAGGAACGGCCTACCATAGAGCAGACGCAAACTACATCTATGAGTTCAAAGGGTTTAATGAATTACTGCGTAGCTCTAAAGAGAAGTTAGCCAGCATTACTAAAACTGGTGGGTGTAACAACGCTGATCGTGATGCCATTATGTATGCTATACACTCTATGAAAAACAGGGAGGAGAAACGTAAGGTGTTGCTTGTCCTTAGTGATGGGCATCCCGCTAATAAGACGATTAACGTAGGGTATGAGGAGCTTACTCGTCATGCTAATCTTGCGGTAAAGTATGGTCAGGCTAAGGGTATCGAGTGTGTTGGTGTAGGTATCATGGACTCAACAGTAAAGACAATCTATCCTGACTATGTGGTTGTCAAATCTGTTGACGATCTAGCTTCTATTGTATTCAAGAAGTTTACTTCTATCTTGTTGAAAGGAGTTAAGTGATGTTTTCTCGTGAAGAATGGGACATACGTTGGGGTAGTAAGACCGTTTTAAATAAAAAGAGTGGTAGGCTATACCACATATACCGGAATGAAAATAATACGGTATCTATTTCAGGGGGCTGGCCGAAGGGAGTAAAGTTATTTCCTTTTAATCAATTAGCTAATAAACCTGAAGACAACTGGTACTTTATTCCAACGGAGTTAATCTAATGCGGTGTAAATGTTGTGATGCAGACAATGCTAAGAAGTATAGGGACGACTACTACTGCAATGATTGTGCAGAGTCTATTAAAGAAACATATAAGGAGTTAAAGTTTGTTAGAGCCACAAGAAAAACCTACAGCGACACACCAGACTTGCCCAAACTGCGGACACCGTGAGTGTCTTACAGTATTTGAAACACATTCCTATTGCCACTCTGGCTGTGGCTCTATAAGAACAAAAGGAAAATCTATGGCTGAACCTATTGCTAAGTACCCTGAACAAACAAAAGGGTATCGTAGTATCACGAAAGAAGTTGCTGAGAAGTACGGTGTAACAACAGGAGTAGACAAGAGTGAAGACAAGTACAGGGCTTATCCCTATCCTCATAAGACTAAGTACCGTGTTCTACCAAAAGATTTTAGTAAGAACCTCGGCTTCACAAATAATTATCTATTCGGAATGGATAAGTTTAATGCTGGCACCAGCCGTGCTATCACTATTGTAGAGGGAGAGGACGATACTCTATCAGCTTATCAAATGCTTGGGGAGAAGTGGCCTGTAGTAGGGCTACCCGGAGCTAAGATTAGCGACAATCTTCTACAAAATTGCTTCAAGTATCTAGATTCTTTTGAGTCTATTGTCGTAGCCACTGACAACGACGAGGCTGGCAATGGGGCAGCAGATAAACTAGCAACGGTATTCCCTAATAAAGTTTACCGTGTTAACATGACAACACATAATGATCCCAATGAATACCTTGTTAATGGTGACGCTAAAGACTTCCTCTTTGCTTGGATTAATAAGAAGAAGTATGTCCCTGAAGGTGTCTTCAATACTCCTGAACAATTCAAAGAGATTCTTTCCACCTCTGAGGGTAATGAGTTTATACCTACACCTATTGAGTTTTTTAATTCAGCTATCAAAGGACTAATGAAAGGGCACCTTACTATTCTTACAGGGCCAGAGGGTCAGGGTAAGACAGAGATACTTAGGTTGTTCGAGCACCACATTCTCAGCACTCAGCCTAATGTCCCTATTGCAGTGCTCCACATGGAGGAGAGTAACAAGACTACTCTTACTTCCTATGCTTGTTATCAACTAAAGAAAAACATTAGAGACCCAGAGCACTCTGTTCCTCAAGTAGACATTGACAATAGCATTGAGGCTCTAACAAAAGATAACAATCTATTCTTGTTTAACTTCTCTATAGATGAAGACCCACTAACTATTCTAGATAAGGTAAGGTATTTCTCAGGTGCTTGTGGCTGTGAGTATATCTTCATTGATCCTATTCAACAGTTGTCCTATGGTAAGGAGAAGAACCAGAGTGAAGAGCAGACACTAACTCAGATTGCAGTGCAACTTGAGCGTCTAGCCACTGAACTTAACATTGGTATTGTTCTCACTACACACGTCAATGATGATGGACAGACACGTAGTAGTAGGATGATCGGTAAGTCTGCCTCTGTTAGGATTGATTTGTCTCGTGACCATATGAACCCTGACGAAGACATTCGAAACACAACTAAGTTATCAGTGTCAAAGAATAGACCAACAGGTAGGACAGGGTACGGCGGTACTCTTTACTTTGACCCCAGTAGTTTCACATTGAAGGAGATGGACTAGTGTATAGGGCAGGATTCTACAGACTAACACTCAAGAATAGTTGTGGTAAAGCTTATTCGTACATTCAGGAGAGTAAGGATCGCATACCTTATGCTTTTACGTGTGTTTACGATGCTTTGAGAAGTCCTCTCGATACTGACCATCATGTAGATAACATGTTCAGTAAAAGAGAACTTCTGTTACCGGGGGAATTGATGTGATTGTCGTAGCAGACGTTGAAGCAGACGGGCTAGACCCAACAAAGATACACTGCCTAGTGTGTAAGCCTATTGGAGAGGAAGCTATTGTCTTCTACGAGGATGATAAGGAAACCTTTAAGATTTGGGTAGAGTGTCAGGAGCCTATCGTATGGGTGTTTCACAATGGCTTAGGGTATGATGTACCTGTACTCAATAGACTTTGGGGAGAAGTCATTAACCCCAAGAAAGTTATTGATACGATGGTGGTCTCTAAGACTGTGGACTACAAGAAGTTTAGGACACACTCATTGGCTGAGGTAGGGGAACACCTCAAGTTTCCCAAGGATGAATACAATGGTGGATGGGAGACATGCACACCTGAGATGGTTGAGTACTGTAAGCGTGATGTGGAGGTGACTTCTAAGTTCTATGAGAGTATGTCCTCCACTATCTTCGATCCTTCTTGGAAGCCTGCGCTAAGGCTTGAGCATGACACTGCTATCCTATGCCACCAGCTTCAAGAGACAGGCTTCAAGTTTGATGTAGCTGAAGCTGATAGGATGCTACAAGAAGTCTTAGAGGAACAGAAGGAACTTGAGGAATCCTTTAACTCCGCCTTTGGCATTGAATTGTCAGAGCTAGGCCGTGTACCAGTACGGTACAAGAAGGACGGTAGCTTGTTCGTAAGCGTTCTCAACAAGATGCTTGACTACCCGGACTCTTTCATTGATGAAGATACTAATGAGCTTGTAGTTATGGGCAAGAAAGAGTTTAATCCCGGCTCACCTCAGCAACGTATCGATCTATTATGGAAGTATGGGTGGAGGCCAACAGATAAAACTAAAGGACACCAAGACTTTCTAAGGAATAACAAATGACATATCACCCCGGCCTGTGCAGAAATTTCAAAACTGAAGTTGGAAGACTTTATCCATACGTAGTTGTTTTAAGTGATGGTGAAAGAACTTATGGCTCAAGGTTCTTGACTGATGCTTGCCGTAAAAAATATAATAAAAAATCAGGGCATGCCCCATTTACTGAGGAGGAGAAGGAAGCAGTAAGTCCAGTTTCAATCCCAATGGAGTTGCTTTAATGAATGGTTTGCTATACTCAGGTCCAAAAGAATACTATTATGTAGTGCTTAAAGGTCAAAAATCTGGCTTACTTTCAAGTAACGAGAAACACGCTCTTGGGAGTATGAGAAGTAATGGAGGTGGGTTTAGAAAAGAAGCAACGAAACTTATTTTACCAGAGGAATTTATATGAATAAGAAAGAGAAATTTGATAGGTATGGATGGAAGTGTAACGAGACTAACCTAGCCACACTACCTGACTCTGCCCCTCAGGAGGCTAAAGACCTTACCAAGTGGCTAACCTTAGAGGGTAGGCGGTCTTCCTTACAGGAGTACATAGATTGTGTTGGTACTGATGGTAGGATACACGGTAAGTTCTGGCACATCGGAGCGTGGACACACCGTAAGTCTCACTCTAGTCCTAACCAAGCTAACATTGCCTCTGTCTTTGAGGGTACACCGACAAACCCAGTAGAGGAAATCAAAGCTAAGTATGATGGTAGGATCAGACACCTATTCAAAGGGGACCAATGGTTAGTAGGTACTGATGCTGATGGTATCCAGCTACGTATTCTTGCCCACCTTATGAAGTCTCCTGAGTACACTGAAGCTATCCTCAAAGGTGACAAGTCTAAGGGTACGGACATTCACTCCATGAACATGAAGGCTTTAGGCTCAGTGTGTAAGAGTAGGGACGTAGCTAAGACATTCATCTACGCCTTCCTACTTGGTGCTGGTGTGGCTAAGGTAGCAGAGATTCTAGACTGCACGATACCTCAAGCTAAGACTGCTATTGATAACTTTATTGATAGCCTTCCGGGGCTAAAGAAGTTGAAGAAGATTATCATACCAAGAGATGCAGCACGAGGTTACTTCATTGGGTTGGATGGGCGTAAGGTACCCTGTAACTCTGAGCATCTCATGTTGGCGGGCTACCTACAGAATGGTGAGTCTGTCGTAATGAAGTGGGCGTGTCTTGAATGGCACAGGTCACTAGCTAGTACAAGGATTAGGTATAAAATGGTTGACGATGTGCACGATGAATGGCAGACTAGTGTTATAGGTACAGTAGAAGAGGCAAAGATTGTAGGAGAACACCAGTGTAAGAGTATCGAGAAAGCAGGAGAACACTTTGGTATGTTCTGCTCACTTGCAGGTACCACAAAAGTAGGGACAAGTTGGAGGGAAACACATTGAAGTATGACATAGTAGGTGCGAAGTACGTTGATAAAGATACTGGTGAGACTCGAAAAAGAGTTGTCTATGGGACTTACGATACCCAAGACAAAGACTTTGTTGGGTACCATACGGAAGATATAAAAGATTTCTTTACCGGATACTTAGACGTTAGCCCTGATAGGGAGATTCGACATTATAAAGTAGAGATGGTACTTCCTAAGGAATTAATATGACCTTCAAAGAAACTAACAAAGGACTACATGTCCTAATCAATGGCCACTGGGTACATGAGTGCAACCTAGACTGGCTTACTTCACTTAACAACTCAACCACTAACTACAAGGAGAACTTGAATGGCTACTAAAACTATTACTCTCACAGGTAAAGCTTCGTGGGCTAAAGTCTTTGAACAGAACAAGGACGACAAAGGATTTGAAGGTGCCTACCTCGCACACGATGGGGCTTGCACCATTAACCTTGAACTAGACAGCGAGAACTTCGCTACTCTTAAAGATTCAGGCTCTGCTAAACGTGGGTCTGTAGGTGAGAATGGAATGAATGTTAAACTTGTCCGCAAGTGGACTGATGTAGAATGGGCTGGTGGTGCGCCTAAGGTTACTAAGCCTGATGGTACACCGTGGGTGTATGAGACTGATGGCCCTATCCCTAATGGCTCTAGGGTTGAGGCTACTGCGTCTGTCTACACTACACGGTATCGTCCCGGCACTCGTCTTGAAACAGTACACGTCCTTGAGGTTGCAGAGTTTGAAGATCGTGAGTCTGCTGAAGTTGAAGATGAGATGCCCTTCTGATGAAAACTATTGACACACTAGTAGAAGACATCATGGCTGTGGTAGACCAGAAAGGAGGATGGGACACCACAGTCAGTTCCTTCTTTGCAGAAAGTATCTCAACTACAGTAGACCGTAGGCTAAAGTCCCCACCAGAGGAGCGTAAAGGTACCCTACGTATGTCCAATCTAGGTAGTCCTTGTGCCCGTAAGCTGTGGTACTCTATCCATATCCCTGAAGCGGGAGAGAAACTAGAACCACACACCAAGCTAAAGTTTCTCTACGGAGATATGCTTGAAGACTTGTTGATTGCTCTTGCTCAGGCAGCAGGGCATAAAGTTGAGGGCATGCAGGATGAAGTAGAGATTGAAGGTATCAAAGGACACCGTGACTGTGTTATTGATGGTATGGTAGTGGACGTTAAGTCCGCCTCCTCTTATTCCTTCAAGAAATTCCAGACAGGACAGCTTAGGGACAATGATGCTTTCGGATATATCTCTCAACTATCCTCGTATGTCTACGCTGCTAAGGATGACCCGCTGGTTACAGACAAAACAAGGGGGGCCTTCCTAGTTATTGACAAAGTATCTGGTAAGGTCTGTCTTGATGTTCATAACTTCAGTGGTGAGTTAGACAATAAGAAGGAAGAAGTAAAGAACATTAAAGAATTAGTTAATAATGTCGGGGTAATCCCTGAGAAAGGGTTTCAAGATAAACCTGAAGGTGCCTCAGGTAATCGTAAACTTGATATCCACTGCTCCTACTGTTCCTTTAAGTTCCTGTGTTGGGACAACCTTAGGGCCTATGCCTACTCTCATGGGCCTAGCTTTCTAACTAAAGTATCCAAAGAACCACGTACAAAGGAGATTACACATGACTACAAATAAACACTTGATAAATTCTTACGGCATGTTCGGCCCAGACGTAACTAAAGCTGAGAAATTACTTGGTCGTGCCCTGATGCACGGCATGAAGGTAGAACACTTTGGTTCTCGTACTATTGAAGGGGCTGCTAGGAGAGGGAGTGACTGGGACTACATTATCTTGGACAATAGGTACAATAAGTTTGACTCTTGGTGTAACCGCAATAAGCTAGATAACCTTGGCTCTGACTTTCAAGATGCTAAGTTCAAGTCTTATAGACTAGGGCCTCTCAATTTCATTGTCACATCTGACGAGAGTATGTTTGAGGCCACTGTCAATGCTAACTCTGTGTGTGTGGAGGCAAGTATCACTGATAGAAGTGAGCGTATCAAGGTCTTTGAGTTTCTTAGAGACCCTGATAATTCTAAGATAAGTGATTTTGAACTGGAGAGTATCTTTACCCCCGGCACTATCGCGGCATAGGGGGGTATGTTTGGTCATAAGATGAAACCTTCAAGCGGTAAGGCTAAGGGTCGGTTATTTCAACAATGGGTGAGAGATAAAATCCTTACCCGCTTTCCTTCCCTCCACCCTGATGATGTCAGGAGTACCTCAATGGGTGCAGGAGGGGAGGACATTCAGCTTAGCCCCGCAGCTAGAAAACTATTCCCCTACTCTGTGGAGTGTAAGTCACTGGCCTCTATGACACACTACAAGTGGATGGAGCAAGCAGTAGTTAACTGCCCTAAGGGTTCACAACCTATTGTCTTTGCCAAAGCAAACAGAAAGAAACCTGTAGTCATAATAGATGCTGACTACTTTTTTAAGGAGCTATTAGATGAAGAGTAAAGAATGGCCAGTACTGATAGGGGAAGGCCCCACGAATACTGTTGCCTTTTTCTTTGATAAAAAGGTTTTACAAGACAATAAGGTATCCCCCCTATCTAGGGGTGGAATGGAGGGATGGCTTGATAACGACTCTGTAAAGCAACTAAAGTTTATACCTAAGGAGTTTATATGAGTAAGACACACCTATTTGTGCCAGACCCCCATGCCCACCCAGACTTTCACAACCTTAGGGCAGACTGGTTGGGTGAATTAATCAGAGAGGTTAAGCCTGATGTCGTTATCAATGCAGGCGATGCTGCTGATCTAGCCAGTCTATCTGCCTACGACAAAGGTAAGGCTTCCTTCTTTGGCAGGTCTTACGAGAAAGATATCCAGTCACACCTTGACTTTCAAGACAGGATGTGGCAACCTATTCGTAAGGCTAAGAAGAAAATGCCCCGAAGGATTATCCTTGAAGGCAACCATGAGCACAGAATTAAGACAGTACTAGAAAGGGAACCAGAACTTGCCGGAGCTAAGTATGGGCTATCGTTTAAAGACCTTGACTTTAACTCTTACTATGATGATGTGGTTGAGTACGAGGGACAGACCCCCGGTATCATCGAAGTGGATGGAGTCAACTACGCCCATTACTTTGTATCTGGTGTCATGGGTAGAGCAGCAGGAGGAATGCACCATGCTTACAGCCTAATATCTAAGCAGCATATGTCCTGCACCCAAGGTCATAGTCACCTACTAGACTTCTCTTCGACCGCTACATCCAGTGGTAAGAGGCTCACTGGGTTAGTTGCTGGCGTCTTCCAAGACTACGACAGCCCTTGGGCAGGAGGTGTTAATAGGTTATGGTGGCGTGGAGTTGTCGTAAAAAGAAATGTAGAAGATGGTGTTTATGACCCACAGTTCATAAGTATCGACGCACTAAGGAAAGAGTATGGGCAAAAATAACGTTACTATTTTCGCGGATAAGCATAGTAACTGGTTTTCCGCAGTTAATGTAGAAGAAAATAAAGTTGTATTCTCTAATTCTGGGGCTGCTGATTCGGTATCAACTAACCGATGGGTAAATTACGTTAAAAATAACCCAGAAGGAGGAGTAAGTTTTAAGAAACTACCCCCTTTTCCTTGGGAGTTAATCTAGTGAATGAAGAGCAATTAGAGGAACTGATAAACTCCTATGGATTAGTGAGACTACTAGAAGACATAGACTTAGAGCCTGTCCAAGTTCTTATCCAACTCATTGAACTAGGTATCGTAGACGACAACAAATTAAGAGAGGTATTTTATGAATAAGAATCTGGGTCCAACATACCCATTCTCAGAAGAGACACATGCGGACAAGTACCGTAGCCCCGGTGAGTCCTTCAAGGACTATGCCAGTAGGGTAGCTAATGCCCTTAAAGACAACGACGAGCATTTCAAACTCTTGTACCCTATTCTTCTAGAGCAAAAGTTCCTACCTGCTGGTCGTATTCAGGCATCTATGGGTAGCCCAAGAGAGACCACACCTTACAACTGTTTTGTCTCCGGCATTGTTGAAGACAACTCAGACTCTATTATGGATAGAGCTAAGGAAGCCTTCCAAACTATGAGACTTGGCGGTGGTATTGGGTATGACTTCTCTAACATCAGACCAAGAGGAGACTTGATCCGTACCCTACAAAGCCGATCCTCTGGGCCTGTGTCCTTCATGAACATCTACGATGCTGTGTGTGCTACCATCGCCTCAGCAGGACACCGTAGAGGGGCACAGATGGGTGTCCTTAGGGTAGACCACCCTGATATCGAAGAGTTCATCCATGCAAAGAATAATGGCATGGCCCTTCGTAACTTCAATATCTCAGTAGGTGTTACTGATACATTCATGGAGGCAGTAAAGAACAAGACTTCATTTGATCTTGTCTTCGAAGGTAGAGTGTACCGTACTGTAGATGCTAATGCACTCTGGGAAAGTATTCTTCGATCTACTTGGGACTGGGCAGAACCCGGTGTCCTCTTCATTGATCGTATTAATAAGAAGAACAACCTCTGGTACTGTGAGACAATCTCTGCAACTAACCCCTGTGCAGAGCAGCCCCTACCTCCTCATGGTGCCTGCCTTCTCGGTAGCTTTAACCTTACCAAGTACGTAGAAGATACAGACAACGGGCAAGAGTTTAGGTATGATACCTTCAAGCAGGATATCAGAGTTGTTGTCCGAGCTATGGACAATGTAGTAGATAGAGCGGTGTACCCTCTCCCAGAACAGAAGAAAGAAGCACAGAGTAAGCGACGGATGGGGCTAGGGGTTACTGGTCTAGCCAACGCTATTGAACTAATGGGGTACCCCTATGGTAGTCCTTGGTTCTTGGCCTATACTGAGGCTATTCTTAAGACACTGAGGGATACAGCCTATGAAGCAAGTATTGAACTGGCTAAAGAGAAAGGTCCATTCCCTTTGTTCGATACCAAGATGCTTGATAGTGCCTTTGCTAAGACTCTACCTCAGAGTATTAGAAAAGATATCGAATGCTTTGGTATTCGCAACAGCCATCTTCTTAGTATCGCTCCAACTGGTACTATCTCTATCTGCGCTGATAATGTTTCTTCTGGCCTTGAGCCTGTATTTAGCCATAGCTACAATAGACGGGTTAAAACAGTGGATGGAGAAAAGACTGAGGCGGTAGAGGACTGGGCTTACCGTGTCCACGGTGTCAAAGGGGTGACAGCAGATGAACTATCTGTGGACAAACATGTAGCAGTGCTCAATCTAGCCTCTGTATACGTGGATAGTGCCTGCTCTAAGACCTGTAACGTAGGCCCTGATGTATCTTGGGAGGAGTTCAAGGATGTGTACATGAAAGCCTACGATGGTGGTGCTAGTGGTTGTACTACATTCCGTTCAGCAGGTAAACTAATGGGTGTACTGTCCACTAAAGATGAAGAGCCTGAAGATAGTAGTCCTAAAGTTACTGAAGATTTTATTGATGAAGGCTTGGCTTGTTACTTTGATCCTGAGACAGGAAGAAAGGCGTGTGAATGACAAAGAGTCTTATAACAGTGTATGACTTAGAGGAAGAATCCTTTGGTTTTTACACTGAGGAGGTATTTGTATCCGAGTACGAAGAGCGTAGTGAGCTTCTTGGACCTAATGGAAAAAGACTTCTATACAAAGAAAGGCCGTCCCTTGGATTTGATTTACGTTCAAGAAAGGCATGCGGATGATAGAAGCAACTCTACTAGACCACATGGGGAGTGATCTTTCTGTTGTCAATGCAGCCAGAGTTAGTTTCGACAAGGAGAGCAAATGGGAGGAGGGAAGTCTCTCTCCGCAGGACTGCAAGCTGATTGATTATCTTGCTAGGAATGGTCACTGGTCACCCTT
>Ga0070753_1001237_pt1 | contig 14648 bp, 18 predicted proteins | sample VirMetDEL_Aug_31_FD_77441 | JGI IMG/M metagenome (GOLD analysis project Ga0070753, IMG submission 77441) | Aqueous microbial communities from the Delaware River and Bay under freshwater to marine salinity gradient to study organic matter... | ecosystem: Environmental > Aquatic > Marine > Coastal... | reverse complement strand
CTTGGACTGGCCAAAGCTGCACAGGAATTTGGAAGCGAATATTTCGGCTCAGGTGGCCAGATGACTGGTATTTTGTCCAGTGATCAGCCGTTGAAGAAAGAGCAAATGGATGTTATCCAACATTCATGGAACAAGGCCAACACGCAAGGCGGAACCAAGCTGCTGCCATTTGGTTTCAAATATTCGCGAATCAGCATTAGCCCAGACGAAGCACAATTCATTGAAACGCGGAAGTTCCAGGCGGAGGAAATTTGCAGGATTTTCAGCGTTCCGCCCGCTTTGGTGCAGCTGGAGAGCCAAACCACGTACAACAATGTGGAGCAGCAGAATTTGATGTTTGCTCGGCACACCATTACACCGTGGGCCAAGCGCATCGAGCAGGAAATAGACCGCAAACTCATTCAATCACGGGAGCGGCCACAGATTTACAGCAAGTTCAATTTGAACGATTTGTTTCGCGGTGACATGCAGGCCCGCGCCGATTTTTACACCAAAATGCTGCAAAACGGTGTTTTGAATATTAACGAAGTCCGAGAAAAGGAGGATCTAAACCCAACGGTTGGAGGTGACGTGCATTTGGTGCAAGTGAACCAACTGGCGTTGGATCGCGTGGGTGAATATTCGGACAAAATTTCAAGCAATGAAGGAACAGGAACAATTTGAACAGGAAATCCGCCAGCAGTACGGTGAAAACGTGGAGCTGCGAACAGCCGAAGTGCGCGCGGCGGAAGGTGATGATTTAATCATCGAAGGTTATGCAGCCAACTTTGAACAAACCACTGATTTGGGTTATTTCAAGGAAAACATTGCACGCGGAGCCTTTGATAACGTGTTGGAGGATGATGTACGCCTGCTGCTGAATCACGCTGGAGCACCTATGGCACGCACCACCAACGGCACCTTAGAGCTAACCATTGATGATGATGGCTTGCGTTATCGCGCAGCTTTGGCAGATACGCAGGATGGCCGCGATTTGTACAAACTCATCAAGCGCGGCGATATTTCGCAAAGCAGCTTTGCATTCACCATTGAAGACCAAACATGGAGCGAGGACAGAAGCACCCGCACCATTGACAAAGTAGGCCGCCTGCTGGACGTTAGCCCAGTGACCTACCCAGCATACCCAACAACCACCGTAAGTGCTCGGAATTACTCTGCTGCTGTTGCTGAAGTAGTGGAGGAGCGCACGGAGGATGTACCCGATATGACCGAAAATAAACCCGCTGAAGAAGCGAAAACGGCTCCGGCTGAAGTTCGTAATTTAGCACCAACAATTTCTCCAAAAATGACTCTCAATGACCTCAAAGGCCAACGCTCCGCACATTACGAGGAGTTTGTAGCCATCGGCCAAAAAGCAGACAGCGAAGGCCGCGTTATGACTGAAGCAGAACAGGAACGCTGCGATAAGTTGGACAATCTCATCTCTGACCTTGACGTGAAAATCAAGCACAAGGAGCGCGAGCAGCAAATGGTTGCACGTAGCATCTCCGGCCATTCACCATCTACCAGCGAGCAGCGCGAAGTAGAGCGGGTGCACGGTGCTTTTTCTTTGTCTCGTGCCGTTTCTCAGGTAGCCAATGGCCGCAACTTGGAAGGTGCAGAAGCTGAATGGGCGCAGGAAGCAGCCAAGGAGGCCCGCAGCCAAGGTTTGCAAATGGCTGGACAAATCGCCATTCCATCCATCGCTTTGCGTGCTGGAGCTGCTGACGATTTCCAGGCTGGATCTGGTGACGGTTCCGGATTTGTTCCAACCAACGTACCAGGTGCTATCGAGGCCTTGCGTGCTCCATCAGTAATCGAGCAGCTTGGAACCACAGTAATCCGGAACGCTACCGGATCATTGAAGTTCCCACGGGTTTCTGCTTTGGCAGCTGGAACAGGTGAAGGCGAAGTAGATGCTAACGCAGCATCAGGCATGGAAATGGACGAGTTGACCCTCACGCCACAGCGTGTATCAGCGAAGACCGTTTACAGCAAGCAGTTGGTGTTGCAAGGTGGTTCCGAAGTCGATCGTTTGATTGCTGCGGAATTGGCTGCGGCGATGAACGCTTACATTGACGATACCGCGTTTGATACTATCCTGGCATCATCTGCAATCAACGCCAGCACATCAGGTGACACGGCTTTGGCTGCTGCTTTGGCATTCAAGATGGAGGCCGATGTATTGGCAGACGGTGGTAACCTCGGTGGTGCTTCCTACGTTATGTCTCCACTCGCTTACGAGTTGAGCAAGGCAGAAGCAGCCGTTTCCAGCGTTAGCGCACTGTGGGAAAATGGTCTGTTCAACGGATACCGCGCAGTGGCCACGCCATACCTGGTTAACGGTTTGTTGGCTGACGCATCCACGGTTGCTGGTCAGATGTTGTTTGGAAACTTCGCACAGGGTGCCATCCTCGCTTACTTCGGTGGTTTGGACATCCTCGTAGATCCATACACTGCTGCCAACAAGGCGCAAATCACGCTGCACGTAAATCGTTTCTTCGATTTCGATGTACGCCAGCCTGGAGCACTTGCAAAAGCAACGCAATTGACGTAATCTCGTTTCGTTTGTTTGTGTGTTTGGAGGGTGGGCCTTTTGGCTCACCCTTTTTTTGTTCTTCGTAATTTGCAGGCATGTACAGTTACAGCATCGAATACACCAGCAGTGCCACGCCCGCCGATATTGTGAGCACAGCCAACCTCAAAGCGCACCTACGGGTGGATCACAGCGACGAGGATACGTTCATTGAGGCACTGCGCGATGCAGCCATTGAGCACGTGGAGAGCTACTGCAATATCCGCCTGGGCGATGTTACGGCTGTGCTGTACTTGGATGGGTTCCCGTGGATGGCGGAGGTGCCCGTCGGTCCCGTTAGCGCAGTAAGCGAAATCAATTACAACGATACCACCACGACCACAGCAACGTTAAACAGCACGCGATACTATACGGACCTAACCCGCAAGCCCGCCCGCATTTCGTTTATTGACCCGCCAATGGTGGCAGATTACGTGCACAACGCTGTGCAGATTAGCTTAACCGTGGGATACGCTGAGGCCGATGTCCCAGCAGCCATTGTGCATGCGATTAAGCTCATGGTGGCACACTGGTATGAAAACCGGAGGCAGGTAATTACGAGCAACCCGTATGAGATACCAATAGGCGTGCATTCATTGTTGAACCCGTACCGAATCATTAACGCCCGATGAATATAGGCCACATGGATCGGCGCATTGCCTTGCAAAGCACCACACTAACCACCAACGATTATGGCCAGCGGGTGGCTTCATGGGCTACGTATGCCACGGTGTGGGCATCGATTAAATACAAGGGAGGCAGCGAGAAAGTAACGGATGATCAAGTAGGCAGCACGCAAACGGTGGATTTTACCATCCGTTATAGCACGGATGTAAGCGGCGTGAAGGCATCGCATCGGCTGGTGTACAACAGCCAGAATTATGAAATATTGTACGTGCAGGAGATTGGCCGCAAGGAAGGTTTAATATTGGTGTGTGAACTCCGCAGCGCATGATCGATATTGACGATAAGCAGATGCAACGCGAGCTGAAGAAACTGGCCAAAAAAGTGGCCAAGATTCAGGAACGCATGGACGGCACCAAATCCAAGGAGCTGTTAAAAGCACACAAGGATATTGGCAAGATGTACCACCAGCAGGTGAAGCGCAATATTAAAAATTACCACGAGGATACCGTAGTAAGGAAAAAAGGCAAAGAGTACCCGATCGTGCGCGGCCAGCTTAAAGCATCCATGGGCAACTGGAAGCCAAACAGAAAGAACGTAAACATTGTAGCTGGACCGCGTGCCAACTCACCCATGAAAAAGAAAGTACGCGAAACAGCAAACGGTTGGTTTGCTCACTTCGTTGAGGAATTCGGCACGCAGAACAAAGGCGTATTTGATCGCACGAAAAAACAAGTGATAGGCCAGATGCGGGATAAGCAAGTCAAGCTATACCGCCAAACGATTAAAAACGCTGCAAGATGACAGTCGGAAAAGCCATTTTTTACCTGCTGAACAATTACAGCAACCTAACAGATATTGTTAGCACCCGCATTTATCCGGAAGTGGCAGAGCAGGACGGTGCCAGCCCATTTGTGGTGTACACGATTATCAGCAACAGTCCAAGCGATACCCACAGCGGGCCAAGCCAGTTGGATGTGGCACAGATTGACGTGGTGGCTTATTCCACAAGCTATGCGGAATGCATCGACATTGGTGTGCACGTTCGTGCTGCGTTAGACCGCGTAACAGGGACGTACAATGGCGTGAACGTACAATCGTGCCAGTACACCACGGAGTTGATTGATTTTGACGATTACAGGCGTAGCTATGTAATTACCCAATCCTACGATGTACGGATTAGCAGGACCATTTTTGACATTGCAAGCAGCACACCTATTACTGGCGTGTACTTAGGTCAATTAACGGATGTAACCGACAACGCCACCACAGGCCAAGTAATTAAAAAGCAAGCGGATGGCACGTGGGCCGCAGGTGATGATGCATCCGCTGCATCGTTGCCTGAATTGACAGACGTAAACATTGAAGTCACAGCCAACGCACTGGATCGGCAAGCATTGGTATACGATGAGGCCACAGGCGAATGGATAAGCGATGGTGTTGGGCAAACAGTTATACCAATACGCAACAACTCGCAAACGCAGATTTTAAAAGGCCGCATTGTGGCTTTTGCTGGCACCCAGGGCGACCGCATTTTGGTGGATACTTGGGACAACGCCAGCCCATCGGCCTACATTGTTGGAGTGGTCGATAGTTTGATTGCAGGCGGCGCAGATGGCCATGCGTTTACATATGGCGAGATTCGAAATATCGATACCTCAGCATGGGCACTTAACACCGTTTTGTACGCTGGCACATCGGGAACGTTTACCACCACGCCCAACTCGATGCCAATCGCAACGGTTACACGGGTGCACGAAAACACAGGACGCATTTTTGTGCGCACCTACGTGCCAGGTGATCATTACCGCGACCGCTTCCGAGCAGAAGCGCACGCAGCAGCCACAGCAGGAACAGCAGTAGAAACATATTACACAGCGCAAGCCAACGGAGATGGGTTTTACCAATCGCCTGGCAGTGACGAAGCACGCGATCCAGTAACGGATTTGGTGCGCAGAACGTTGTATTGGAAATCGGGCGCATTTGAAGCAGCATCGGCCACAGGATACAGCAACATAACCGAGTACGACGAAATAACGTACACGCAATTGCTTGGACACATCGACGATGTACTAAACAGCAACAGCGCACCCATTACCATTTGGAGCAAGCGCGAAGAAGCACCACGCTTTGAAGGCATATTAGATACATACACCGATGCAGCGATAGCAATTAGCCTGCGATTGCTTAGCTCCACTTATTCCGGTGCTGCCATTCGCGTGCGCCGATCATCAGACAACACAGAGCAGGACATTGGATTCACAGCAGGTGGAGATTTGGATGTGCAGGCGTTGGCTACTTTCTGTGGTTCCTCAGATGGTTTTATTCGTTGGTGGTATGATCAGAGCGGAAATGGCCGAAATTTTGGCCGCAGCAATACCAATGATCAGGGTAAAATTTATGATGGCACCACAGGCGTAATTTTGCAAAACTCAAAACCTGCCATTTCTCATGCTGGTAATTTTGTGCACTACATGCAATGCGGAGGCCAAAGCACAGCGGATTTCCACACCAATAACAACATTGCTTACAGCGCAGTTGTAGGGAGTGCAACAACAAGTTATTACACAGGTTATTTTCAATTATCCAGCCAGCTTGATATTTACCCGCGTTGGGCGAGCGGAACCCGTCATCAAACACCAACTACCATTGGTCTGGGAACAAGCAGCACAGGCCAATTTCACCACCTTAGTTACCGTGACAATAACAGCGTGGTAATTAGGCACAATGCATCAAACATTGTAGGCGGAACCGACACGGCAAACATTATTACATACAGTGGAATAACTGCCAACATATTGTCTGGTTTTGGTTCATTGATGCAGGAAATAATTATTTTCAATACGGCTATGTCAAGCAGTGCAACAGGAGTGGAAACTAACGTAAACGATTATTACAGCATTTACCCATGAGCCAGTACATAATAGTGTTGCCTGTTGGTTTGCTTACATCCGAAGTCAGAGCCAAAGCCATTGCACGGGAGCTGTACAATATCAGCACGCCCGTAGCCATCCAGCACGATTACCAAAAGGAATCCACAGTGTTTGATGTGATTGTCCATCCGGATGGCGTGCAACATGCCTTGGTTATTCAAACAGATTACATCATTCCAGTGCATGAGCAAGCAAATTTGGAAAAGCTGGTATCGATGTTCCCGGAGCTAACAGATCAGGAACGAGTAACCCTAACAGGATATATCCACACCAATAAAGCATTTCCATTTGGAAACATCGTACCAAGCACAGTAACCGTGAGAGATGCAGAGTACATGCAAGCAAACGGATGGGACGTAACAACAATTGACATTGAACCATGAAGCAATTACTCGCATACTTCGCGGCCATTATCCTGGCCATTTTTATTCTGATCCTTGGACCGCCGATTCATGGGCTGGCTTACATCCTCAACAAGTTCCATGACTGGTTTGAGGAAGCAGCAGAATACACTTCACTTTTATGAATTGCGTACCTTGCAACCATGTTAGTGCAACTTCAAAAGGCTTACAAGGCCGATGGCTTCAATTGGCCAGCTGGCAAGACGGTGGATGTATCCAACAAGTTTGCAGCCAAACTAAAGGCGGGCGGATACTTGGACGCACCCAAACCCAAAGCGGCAACGAAAACCACGAAGAAGCCCACCGAATCCGAACCATCTAACCAAGAATAATCATGGCACAGTCCACCGGCATTATTAATGCATCATCCATCCGGGTATTCCTCGGAACCACCGACGATAGCGAAGTCGTTGTTGATCACGTAACCGAATGCAGCATCAGCATGAGCACCGATATGCGCGACATTACCACTAAGACAAGTGGAGGATGGCGCGAAATCTTGCCAGGCATGAAATCTGCATCCTTATCCTTAAGCGGGTTGTTTGCTGAGGATGCCACAACCAACTACAACCAGTTGGTGGATCATCAAATCGCTGGCGATAAGTTGTACGTAATATTCACAAACACGGGTGCTGGATCATCTGCTAACGCAGGCGATGAGCAGTTTGATGTTGCAGGATACATTACATCTTTGGAGCAGACAGCAGGCACAGAGGACAATGTAACGTTCTCAATGACCATTGAAATTACCGGCACAGTTGTACGTGAAGTAATCGCGTAATAACTTTGCTGCATGGTAAATATCCAGGTTGACGGTGTAACGTACCCGCTCCGAGCCAGCATGAAGGCGTGGCGGGATTTTGAAACGAACACGGGCACACGCATGGCAGATATTGGCGAAGCTGATATTACCAAGGTGCCGGAGCTGCTGTATTACTGTGCTGCTGCGGGAGCACGTAAGGAAGGCAAGGCGTTTGATGTTACCCTCGACGATTGGATGGATGCCATTACCACGGACGATATTATGGACATGCAAGAAGCTATCGGCACCTTGCTGGGCGTAAAAAAAAAGTGACGAGAGCAGAGAGGAGGAAGGCGAGCCGTTAACGTGGGAACAAGTTGAAGCAAAAGGCCTGGGCGTATTACGTCTGGGCCTTTCTGCGTTGTATGATTTGACATTCGAGGAGTTTGGCAATGCCATGCGCGGATTTTACGAGCTGGAGGAACAGAGGCAGCACCAGGAATGGGAGCGCACCCGGTGGTTAGCTATGGTTACAATCCAGCCACATGTAAAACGTGGATCCGTCAAAAAGCCGTCAGATATTGCCACCTTCCCGTGGGAAGAAGAAAAGAAATCCACCACTGATGGATTAAGTATCTTGCGGCAAATGGCTGGTTCATGAAATTAAGTGATCTCGTAGTAGGTATTGGAGCGGATACACGTGGTTTAACACGTGGTTTAAATACTGCACAACGCAAGGTGCGCGATTTCTCACGTGCAATGCAGAGCGCAGGTAAAACCATGAGCGCAAGCATAACCGCACCAGTTGTGGCACTGGGTGCAGCTGCAACAAAGACGGCGGCAAACTTCGAGTTTAGCATGGCCAAGGTGCAGGCGGTTTCAGGATTTACAGCCGACGAGATGCAACGCCTGGAAAAACAGGCAAAGGATTTAGGCGGGAGCACCAGTAAGAGCGCAAGCGATGTAGCACAACTGCAACTCGAGTTGGCCAAGCTGGGTAAAACCAGCACCGAGATTGAAGCAATGACCGAGAGTGTTCTCAGTTTGTCCATTGCATTTGATACGGACCTGGGAGATACTTCGCGTGTGGTTGGTGAATCGCTCAACCAGTTTGGTTTGAACGCTGATCAAGCGGGACGGGTAGCGGATAACATGGCCATCTTGTTTGGCTCATCTGCACTGGACCTTGAGAAATTTGGCACTGCTATGTCGGTGGTGGGTCCAACTGCTGCTGCAATGGGTTTAAGCATTGAAGAAACGGGAGCAGCCATTGGAACGTTAGTGAATGCTGGTGTTGATGCTTCAACAGCTGGCACATCGCTTACCAAAGCCTTAACAACTTTGGCAGCCGAGGGCATGACAGGCAAGCAAGCGATGAACTCGCTGTTTACTGGTTCACTTTCGGTTGCTCAGGGTTTTGAATTTTTTGGTGATCGTGCGGGTAAAATCATTCCAATTCTGCAAAAGAGTGGCGAGAGCATGGCCAACCTTACGCAGAAACAAATTGAAGGCAACGGAGCTGCATTAAAAGCCAGGCAGATATTAGAGAACACAGCGCAAGGCGGATTTGATAAACTCAAAAGCTCATTAGAAGCATTGGCCATTGCGTTTGGTCAAACGTTATTACCGTTGGTGAATCAAGCCACAGCCTTCTTTGCTGGGTTAGCCTCGCAGTTTGCAAGCCTGGACGAGAACACAAAGCGCATGGTAGTGCAGGTGGGCATGGTAGCAGCTGCGATTGGTCCGCTTATGGTTTTGATTCCAAAGATTGCTGGGTTAATTGCTGCCATTGCGTCACCAGTTGGCTTAACCATTGCAGCTGTTGCATTACTTGCCACAGCCATTTACACATTCAGCGATGAGGTAGGGCAAGCTTTGGCACCCGTTATTAATTGGTTTATCTCGCTGTACAACGAGAGCACGATGGTGCGCATTGCCATTGGCCACATTAAAGGCATGGTGAAGGTTGTATTTGATTTCTTTGGGTTTGCCATCAATACAGTAATTGAAGGTTTAAAGGACGTTGGAGCAGTATTAAAAGCTGTATTTACTGGCGATTTGGGAGCTGTGCCAGGTTTGGTATCGGATGCGTTTTCACGAGCTGCGGACCGCATGGCCGAATTTGGCCGCAAAGCTGCGGAGGATTACAAGGCCAGCGTAGAAAACGAACTTGCACGTGATCCAATCGAATTGGTCACACCTGAGAGCATAAGCGAAGGCATTAAATCTCTGGGTGGCCTGCGCGATGCGTTCGATGCTTTGTTTGCTGGTGGTGGTGCTGGTGGTGGTGGTGGAGCTGGTGACGGAGGCAGCAAACGCATGAGCGCAATGGGCAAGAAGATGCAAAATGCTTTGCAGCCCGCGCAACTGATGGCAGGCGGAGGACCAATTGCGGCAATGGCGGATGGCGTAGATTCTGCCATCGGACGCATGGATGAGCGCATCATGGGATTCAAAAACACCATGATGGATATGTACGATGCCTTGTCGCAAGGAGCAGCGCAGTTTGGCAATGAGATGGGCCACGCTTTTGGAGCTATGGCGCAAGGTGCAGAGGATGGCAAGGAGCGCATGAAAGAAGCCACAAAAGGAATCATCAACCAATCGCTGGCAGCTGCGCAGGCATCTATTATTGAGGCCATGATTAACAGCGGCAAGTTTACCGGACCAGCTGCACCCATCGTTATTCCTGCGCTGGTGGCCACGGGTATTGGTTTGGTGCAATCACTATTTAGTGGCATTCCAGCTTTTGCGGACGGTGGTATCGTGAGCGGGCCTACTTTGGGTCTCATGGGCGAGTATCCAGGTGCACGAAGCAACCCGGAGGTGATAGCACCTTTGGACAAATTGCAAGGCATGTTGCAAGCATCACCCGTGGTAGTAACCGGACGGATTAGCGGAAACGATATTCGCCTAAGCAATGACCGCAGCAACCGAAATGCTAAAAGATTCCTGCGCTAATGGCACTAAAGCACACATGCGAGTTTGAGGACATCAACGGAGATGGTTGGTTTATCCAGATCTACGACGAGGATTACGGCGGAGCGACCACGTTTGAGTTTAGCGTGGGTTCCGTTGGGTTTGAATTGACGTGGGAAGGTGACATAAACAACCGGACGGAGCCGATCATACCCAGCCGGGTTACCATTCCATTTATGGTGCAGAATGGCAACGATGAATCACTCATCGACAACCTGGCCACGGGTTACGAGGGCCGTTATTTCATCGAGATTTATTATCGCGATCCAAGCACGCCAGTAATTGGAGCAGCGCATCTTTTTTGGCGTGGTATCCTGCTGCCAGATTTGACGGAGTTTGAGGATGCATATTACCCGCAGGAAGTAAGCCTAACAGCCGTGGACGATTTGGCCAACCTGCAAAACGTGCCTTATTCATTCAGCCCAGAGGCCACAGGTTACGGCAAAATAAAAGGCCACATCGCCAATGCGCTAAACTTGCTTAGGCCGTGGACCATTACAGCCGATGCGCATCGTTACACATTCGCGGATTATTTGCGGGTCAAATACGATGCGACCAACTACACGTCACCATTCATAAACGGTGAACTCAATTTCAACCGATTCAAGGACAGCACGACCAACCCAGCCACGTTTGCCAGCGCATACGATGTACTTAGCAACGTATTAAGCGCGATGGGTGCACGGCTGTACTGGCACGCAGGTATTGCCGACGATTCCGGATTTGTCGTGGACAGTGTGCCCGCACACCAATATGATGAGGATTTGTTGACGGGTTACACGGTGAATAGTTCCGGCACAGCAGTAAGCACCACCGTAACCCGCGATGTGCTGACGTTACCATCTACCAATTACAAAAAAGCAGCAGGTTGGATGCGTGGATACCTTAACCCATTGCAACGGGTGGAGCGCACGTTCGGTTATGGTGGAGCTGGTCCATTTGTCGTGGATCATTTGTACGATTACGTGGATGCCGACAATTATTTGAATGGCACCGACGTTACCGTATTTACAGCTGCGACGATTCATTACCAGCAGGATGTACCAGTATCGTTACGGTTTAAAATGCGAGCGCAAAACACAGCCACAGGCGCATTGAATGCATCAAAGCTGAAAGTAACGGTTATGCTGCGCATGGGCCAGTATTATGCCCGCAGGCCTATTACATACGTTACCAGCTCGCAGTATTACGCACCGGGTGGTGCGATTGGAAGCGTGCCCACGTTTAGTGAAGGTGCAGCCAGTTGGAGCACCACCAGCACCCACAGGTTGGAGTTTGTCAGCCCGCCAATACCTGTGGTGCAGGATAACGATTTGACGTTTGAGTTTGGCATCGATATGCCAGGGTTACCCGCTAATCTGACCAGTGAGGATTGCATCATGAACTTCACCAGCATCTTGTTGTTATCCGATGGCTCGGAAATTACCAGTGGTGCCGTGCATGACATCTACCAAGACGGCATGCAGGAGGTGCGGGAGGTGTACATATATCCGACCAACGTCTACGACATCGGAGGCAACGATGTAACCTTCATTGCAGACAACGACGAAACCAGCGCAAATGAGGTGCTGCAATTGCCTGACGTTGGATTCGCAGATCGCATTGGAGACAAAGCCGGTGGATTTACCGTGGAGGTAAGCGGCACCCGCATGCAGCCGTACCAGTTCCATTCACTGGCAGCCACCGGAACGGATTATAACCTGCACAGCCTTACAGCGCGTGAATGGCTGCTTGGACAATCGCGGAACATACGCAAGCAGCGCGGGACCATTTACGACATTGCCACCAACCCAAGTGGCGTGCCATCGTTGCTGCATACGTTCACGGTGGATACAATTGATTACGCATTGTACACGCTAACATTTCGGGCTGCACAACGTGAATGGGACATCGAGGCACTGGAGCTGGCACGTGCCGGAACCATTACTATGCCATCAAATGGCTTGAGCGGAGCATTACCGGAGGTGCCAGGCTTACCACCGATTTATTCAACCACATTTACCAACGCCGAAGTAAACGACGAAGTGCACAACGACGATGGCGATATTTTAAGCGCATTTTTAAATGGCTAATAACTACATAACCGAACTGGTAAGCGTAACCACAACGGGCAGCAACGTGGTGGTATTTAACGCAGGCGAGAAAAGCATCGTGCGAGATGTGATGATTTACGCCAAAGGCACCACGCCAACCGTTAGCGTGCTGTTTAATGATCGCACCAGCACGTTGGTGGTGGCCAAAGAAACAATGGCAACAGATGCCACGTTTCGACCATTTGCCACTCCATTGGCTGTGCCATTGTCAAGCGAGATAATCGTAAACACGTCAGCAGAGATTAACGTCCTAATTACTTACGTTGAATTTACTTGAGATGGCCGAGAAGATTAACGAAGCAACTGAGGTAACGTTGGATTTGAAAACCATTGGCACGCTGTTGTTTGTGGTGATTTCCGTGAGTTCCATGTGGTTTGCTGTGCAGGCTGACATTGAAGAAGCCAAGCTGTTACCAGAACCGGAGGTAAGCCGGGTGGAGTACGATTTGAAAGACAAGCTCATCCGGGAAACGATTATGAACACGCAGACCCAGGTGCAGGAAAACGGCAAAAAGCTGGATCTAATCGAGCAGCGTTTGTACGAACTAAGCACAGAAGCCAAAAGAAAATGAAACTGCTGGGCTGCATATTGGGTATTGCTTGCTGCGCTATGGCATCGGCGCAGGTGGTGGTAGTGCAGATAAATGCAAAGTGGAACGATGCTAACACACGCACAGATTTGGAGCTGCTGCGCAAATGCGAGTACCGTTATGGATCGCTTGAAGACCAGCACCCGGATTTGCAGCGTACCATAACAGCCGTGCCATTGGTTGTGATTTACCTCAATGATCAGGCCGTGCAACAATGGGCTGCGGATTTATCGTTCAGGCTGGATACTCCATTCCAGGAAATCCAGCAAGTGGTTAACAGTTTACACGAGGAAAAATGAAATTACGTTACTTCAACCTGGATGAGTTTGATTCGCCCGATGAGCCAGGCAGCGGCGAATACATGGATGAAGAATTTTTGCAAATGCTGGACAATGCCCGCCATTATGCAGGCGTTGCATTTAAGATAAACAGCGGATACAGAACACGTGCGCACAATCGCAAGGTTGGTGGCGTCGCTGACAGCTCGCACATGCGCGGGTTTGCAGCCGATATAGCGTGCACAGATTCAAGATCACGCGCATACATTATTGGCGGGTTGTTTGAGGCGGGTTTTAATCGCATCGGCATTGGGCAAACATTTATCCATGCAGACAATGATCCGGAGAAGGCGGAGGATGTAATATGGCATTACTATGGCAAACACTGAAAAGCTGCGCAATACAAAGCTGGGTGAATGGTTCAAAGAGAAAGCACCCGATGTGCTGGCCAGCGTGGGTGAAGTTGTACCCGGTGGCCAAGTATTAAAGGCTGTTGGTGCATTGATTGATGCCACGACCACCAGCGAAACAGAGAAGCAGGAAGCACGCAAGTTGTTGTACGAACTGGAGCAGGCCGACCGAGAAAACGCCCGCAATCGCGAAATAAAGCTCGCAGAGGCCACAGGTGCCCACGATTGGATGCAGCGGGCCGTTGGCCTTACAGGATTGCTTGCGTTCATTTTTACCCTGTGTATGGCCTTTTTAGGGCATATTGAACGCGAAGTGCTGTTTCACATCCTTGGAGTGGTGGAAGGAGTTGCATTAACGATATTTGGTTATTACTTTGGAGGCAGCATAAAGCAGTAGTCCATTGCAAGCAATTTGGTTTTGAACAGAGGCGGCCCACAACGGTGGGCTGCTTTTTTTTACCTAAATCGAAAAAAATTTACCTGTTTTGTTGTTTATTTACCAACGTTGTATAAATTAGCGGCATGGAAAACACACAAACACACAACATGCAGACGTTAAAAATGATGCTAATCGAAGAGTTGGAAACGACCTTCGATTATTTGATCCACGAGGAAAACGATGCAGCCACGTTCGCTGATGAAATCCTCGACATTTACCACAAGCTCACGTTGATGCAATACATGGGCAGCCGTTCCGAGGCATGGTATCTAAACTTTGCGCTGGAGGCATGGCATCACAGTATTGGCAGCAGCCGTGGTGCAGCATTCCTGTACAACTTGGAACGCCAGTACAAAGCATTCCGGTGCACGTTTAAGCTTGGAATGGCATGATTCGGGTACAATCGAGCACATACCCGGAGCCATTGACGTTTAACGAATGGCACCAACATTTGGCCAATGAGCGGGCGAAAATATGGTATGCAAAACTGGGACGGCCAATGCCAGGCAATGAGGATTTAATCGACATTGAGCGCGACTGATGGATCCACACGATTACGATTATCGAGCACCGTGGAACGATGCCGAGCCAGAGCCATTAGGATG
>Ga0070753_1001233_pt1 | contig 14677 bp, 14 predicted proteins | sample VirMetDEL_Aug_31_FD_77441 | JGI IMG/M metagenome (GOLD analysis project Ga0070753, IMG submission 77441) | Aqueous microbial communities from the Delaware River and Bay under freshwater to marine salinity gradient to study organic matter... | ecosystem: Environmental > Aquatic > Marine > Coastal... | reverse complement strand
GTCACGATGCCGTATCAGCCAATGGTTTTTGTTACTAGGTCATCAAATCAAGGTGTAGTAACCTCTTCCGATACTGGTACTGTAGTAAACTTTGATACCGAAATCTTTGACGTTAATAACAATTTTAATATAAGCAACGATAGATTTACGGCCCCCGTAACTGGAAAGTATGAAGTAAGTTGGTCGTATGGGACAAATGTATCAAGTCAAAGTGTTTATCGTACATTTATTTGGAAAAATGGGACACAACTTACTTATACGCAACTTAGAAACGACTCACAAGGAACATCTGGGTACCAGTTTGCAGGACGTACCGCAATCATAGAAATGAGCACAAACGATTATCTAGAGTTAAAGGCCAGTACAGATGACGGTACAGCTTTTTATGCAGACTCACAATTGCGGCTAGTTATGACTATCCGCTTAGTAGGATAATTTTAGGAGAATAAAATGCCAGATATTACAATCACACTTACAGACGCCCAAATGAAGGGTTTGGAATACGCCGCTATATCGCCCCAAGATTGGGCTGACAACGCACTTACAGAACGTGCTCGTATAGCTAACGATGAGATTATAAAAATGTACACAAATCGTGCATTGGACGAAGGCGTACAAATCCCTGCAACACGGGAGCTAATCGTAGCAGACGCATTCACAAGAGGTTGGGCGCAAACAGCGGCAGAAGCACAGGCGGCTAATCAACCTACTGAAGAAACACCAGAATAATAACCATGGATATGCAGTACGACATTCTGTGGAGCGGCGCACTGACAGCGATCTTAGCCTTTCTGGGCTGGGTTATTCGTGGCTACGTCGAAGAGCAGAAGCGTCTGCAAATCTTGCTGAACCGCACGCGCGAAGAGATGGCCAAGGAATACATCACGAAGTCCGAAGTCCACAATGACATCAACCGAGTGATGGATCGTCTGGATGCACTAGACGCTAAAATCGACAGACTAATAGAGGCTAGATAGGAGGTTCCGATGGGACAAAACAACGGCAACGCCGAAAAATATAACCCGAAAGGTACGGCAGTTCACACGTCGTACAAGGGTGGCAAGCAAGGTCATGGCGCAGTCATGGCTGGCAAAGCTGTGGTTCGCAAGGGCAAGAAGCAAAAACGCTCATGACACCACAAGCTCAACTCAAGGCGGTCGACGCCCTTATGAACTCTAAGGGTTGGAACGTCGTGCTTGAGATCATGCACGAAGAGATACTGGCGTCTGCAATGGCAATCGCCGAGACCCCGAACATGGAACTCGAAGAGATCAACTTCCGTCGTGGCTCTATCTGGGCCGCTAAACGGATGCTCGAACTGCCCGTTCGTCTGCGACAGAAACTGGAAGCGGAAGTCACACTGTTACATGTGGACGACAGTAACAGACGTAACGACGCATAGTAGACAAATCATCAACAGACCCCGCCTCGGCTGGGCAAGGAGAATAAAATGGCAATACCACAAGACCCCCAAGCAATGGCCGCGATGGTAGACGGCATCGCCTCTAAAGCAATGGGCGTAGAAGCGGCACAGGCGCAACCAGCCCCTGAAGCCAAGACATCAGGCAAGGACAGTGCAGAAGGCCAAGCGGCTGAGAAAGGCTCTCCCGAAACTGAAGGCGATAAAGTTTCCGCTGAAGCAATTATTTATGAGGTAGACTTCGGCGACGGTAAAAATCGTCAATTAACACCTCAACAGATCAAATCCACATTCGAGCGTTACAGCGCACTCAATTTCAAGAATGCGCAATACAAGCCCGTGATGGATGTGATCGAACAGTACATGCGTTCTAATCCCAACATGACCACAAAGCAGATGGCAGATACTCTCTCAAACCTTGCAAAAGCAAACGAGAGCAACCCGACCATGGGCAACACAGACGGCGAGAAGTCTGGCGATTACAACAAGACCGCCGCACTCAAGTCTGGCGACATGGACGCCATGCTATCGAAATGGGAAGAAGACAACGCGGCATCTCTGCCTCCGGGCTACAAAGAGATGATGGCGTCTCAGGGCAACGGCATGCAAGACATCCGTGCGCAACTGGCACAGACGCAACAGATGCTACAGGCAGTCCTCGCACAATCGGCAGGTGTCGCAGACGCCGCGAAGCAGGGCATGCAGGGCGCACAATCCCAACAGATCAACGCCGTTCGTCAGCAAATTGCAAACAACATTGACCGCGTGCAACAAGCACTCGGCCTCCCAGACGACAAAGCAAACGATTTTATGGTGTTTGCTGGTGAACGCGGGTTCACGATGGAAGACTTCGTTGACCCACAGCTAACCATTAAGGTTATGCAAGACTTCAAAAACAACATGAACAGCCCAGAGATGGAGCGCATGCGAGCAATCGCACAGCGTCGCCAAGCCTACACTGGCTCTCTTGGTTCAACTCCTTCCGCTTCTCCCAGCGCGGAAGCTGGCGGCATGTCAGAAGGAACAACCTTCGACAAGCTCGCTCAGTCAGCCATGTCGCGAAGAGGCATGGTCTAACTTTACGCATACTCCTCAACCTCCCTGAAACTGCCCCGCCAAGCGCGGGGCATTTTTTTTGAGAGTAGGGACGAAAACCCAAACCTGTCTGTCCTATACTACAACTAGCACTAAGACTGCGCCTCGGCCCAGTTAGCTAACAAGGGCAATGCGATGGTTTTATCCCGCAAGCTCGCTGAAACCGTAATCTTAACTGCCTAACAGAGGAGAATATCTCATGGCGGCTATTCAAGGACTGCGCGGATCAGGCGAGTTTTCGACTGATTTCCGCCCCAAAAACTACCGGGAGCTTTTCACGCTCTTGGAACCAAACGGCAACGCGCCACTGAACGCTCTTTTGGCGATGGGATCATCTGAACCTACAGACGACCCTGAGTACAAAAACTTCCGTGACGAACTGCCAGAGCGCAAACTTACTGTAAACGGTGCAGTTGCATCGACGTCTACAGGCACGATCACTATCGACGCCTCAGACGACAACAAGTTTGCAATCGCAGGTGCAATCGTTGTCAACAGCCAAACTGGCGAAGTAATGCACGTTACTGCTGACACTACAGCTACAACGCTGACTGTCACTCGTAACATTGGCGGCACTACGCACCAGATCGCAGACAACGCGCCACTGTTCATCGCAGGCTTTGCGGCACAGGAAGGTGGAAACTCTCCGACTGCCATTAGCTTCGACGCAACAGTTGCATCCAACTACACCCAGATTTTCCGTACAGCTTTCGCGGTAACAAACACCATGCAAAGCACCTACCTACGGACTGGCGACAAGTTGGATGAGGCAATGACCAAAGCTCTCAAACTTCACATGTCAGACATCGAACGTGCGATGTTCTTCGGTGTGAAGCACGAAGCAAACGGCTCAACTGCCCAGCCTACTCGCTACACAGGCGGCTTGCTTAACAGCCTAACTAACGTCGTTGATATGACCACGGACTACGGTTCGTATGGTGGTACTTCGGCTGGTGACATGACTGAAGAAGGTTTTGATGACTTGCTTATCTCAACCATCTTTAAGTTCGGCTCTAAGCAAAAGATCGCTTTCGTTGGTGAAGGCGTTGCGAACCACCTGCAACAGTTCGGCAAAGATCGCTGGCAACCTACCGCTATGGAAGGTGCATACGGCGTCAACCTGACACGTTACAACACATTCGCTGGAGACCTGATGGTTCACCTGCATCCGCAGTTCCGTCAAATCCCGAATATGCGTAACGCGATGGTCATCGTCGACTTCCCATATCTGGTTTATCGCTACCTTGAAGGTCGTGATACCCAGCTTTTGGAAAATCGCCAAGCGGTAGACGCGGATAGCGTCAAGCACGAGTACCTAACCGAGTGTGGTTTGGAACTCCTGCAAGACAAAGTTCACGGCTACATTAAGAACTGGTCTTCACGCGTCGCTTCCTAATGGGGACGACCAAAATAGGTCAATAAGCGATAGTAAGGGGGCAAGTTTGCCCCCTTACTTTTTAGGAGAGACACATGGCAGAAGAGAAAAAGACTGCGACCAAGAAAACAACCACAACACGCCGCCGCGCTCGCACTGACACTGGTGCATTCAAGGCAGACGACCCCAAGACACCAGACGTAAATGAAGCATGGGAAGAAGTTCCTGCTGAAGAACCGAAGGCAGAGCCTGTAAAAGCTCCCGCAGACGGCATTGTTTGGTATGAGAGCCGTGAGCCGGAACCCACACAGTTCTCAGTTGCTGGCTACAACCCAATCCGTAACTTCAGCAATGGTCGACTAGAGTTCCGTGTTAAAGCGGAAGACGTTGAGCGTTTCGAGAAAAACCATTTTTGCATGAACGCACGGATCGTTCGCAAGAGGTAATCCATGGCAGAGCAGAGCAACACAAACCCACACATCCGTGAGACAAACTCGCCACTCAATACACTGGCGATGCAGGCTCTACGGCGTTACGGCGACTTTCATCCCGGCACAGTGGACGGAGATGTGATGCTCATGTTCGTCGAATTTGCCAATATGGTGATCGACGAAATCCGCATGCACCCTTACCACGACGGCACAGACATCGACTACTACCAGTCGGCCACAGACGTGCGCCCGATCAAAGACGTCATCATCGTGCAGGGTCTGCTCTACCATTACGCAGTACAGCAGGGCAGTGAGAAGATGCAGGCGTACATGCCGACATACTTCCAGACGCTCAACCGCGAACTGTGGGCGAAGAAGAACGGTAACACGAAAATTCAAATGACTGTCGTCGATGACGGCACCAACAAAAACAATATTGGTGGCGGCAAGACGAACACAACGAATGGGACGGTTAGTTACTAATGACGAGTACGACCAAGTCACGTAGCGGCGTAAGAAGTAAAACTTTCGCATACGAGAACTTCCAAGGTCTCGACACGTCTCGTGATGTCACAAGCCTAGACACTGGCAAAGACCAGCACATGCAAAAGGTCAACAACGCCACGTCAGACTGGCGTGGTCAGATGGTGCGTGACCCTTCATGTAAGTTCCGCAAGGGTGAATACAAAGTAAACCACGTGCGCTTCTTTGGCACGAACGAGGTTTGCTGGGTCGAACAGACGGGTGCTGGCTTGAACTTCAAGTCAGATCGTGACCACGAATTGGAGAACGTACACCCAACTGCGGCCATCGTTTCATCAACGGTTTTCAACCAGTCTGTACACCTGACCGCGCGATCCAGACCGATGTATCGTTATGATGGCATTCGCTTTGTAAGAAACCAGTCTCCTGCCGCGAACGAACTACAACCAGCATATGCCACGTCTGTACAAAGACGTCTGGCGATTGCAGGTATTCCCGGCAAAGAAACACAGGTTCACCTGAGTAGGGTAGACCAAGACGAAATCTTCCCCGATGATGAAGACCCAGCAAGCACAAATGTTCTGCGTGCTGGCTTCATCGACGTCGCAAACCTTCTTGGTACTGCCGACCAAATTACTGGACTTGGAACTTTTGAACAAAACCGCTTGGTTGTGTTTACCGCTGACCGAAGCATAATTTACAGGATAGACCCGGATATAGACAGATGGGTGATAGACGACAACGCAAACATCAACATTGGTTGTATCAGTCACAACAGTATCGCGAATGCGGGGACAGACCTCCTATTTTGCTCGCGGTCTGGTATCCACAGCATCAAGCGTTCGGAGGACAACGGCATCCTCGTGTATTCCTACAGCCTGTCGGAGAAGATCGACCTGCTGTATCGCGAGCTATTCAACTCCGTAGAGAACCCAGAAACATTGAGCGCGGTCTTTGACCAAGATACAGCACAATATCACGTATTCTTTCCGCAACCCGGCGGACAACTCTGCAAGCGTCTGACACTGGCTATGAACCCAGAGGGCGGTCAGGCCGTTCCTAAGTTCAGCACAGGCGACTTCCTCAACGCACGGTGTGGCGCGTTCCTTGGCGGCAAATTTGTCTTTGGCACAACTGGGGGCATTTACGAGGTTCTCAAGGTTGAGGACGAAGATGCAGACGCATTCACACCAGAGATGGAAGTTGTGACGCCACTCCTTTGGCACGGTAGCTTAGAGGACGTGAAGGAAACGCAAAGCGTAATTATCCAAGCCGCAGGCAAGGGTGTTCTTACAATGGATGCACAGGACGAGAATGGACGAACCCTTGGCTCCCTTGTGATAGAGGTAGATGACACGTCGGACGACAACTATTTCGAGGATGTGCCATTATCCAAACAGTATGAAAGGAAGTGGTCTCACCGTTATAGGGCGGCTCAATACCGTCTAAAAACAACAGGAGGCGGTGGCCTGCTCAGAATTATCGGTTTCGCAGTGACCGTGAGGACATAAAATGGCTCGTATTAGACAACAGTTCCCCCAAAACTACGGTTCAAGCGGGAACATCAACAACGAATTTGAAAGCGTCATTCGCTATTTGAATGCCGCTGAGTTTGGCAACAATACTGTTGGTGAACTACTTGCTAAGATTTTCGATAGCAACGGCAACTGGGATGGCCCCGTTGAGTTCCAAAAGAACACAGGTGGCGACATCGAGTACCGTGTTGGCGAATATACAAACAGCACAGACGGATGGATCACTCTGGTTTCTGCCGCAGACTTACGCGGCGAGACAGGTCAAAACTTTGGTGAAATCGGTGCGCCAATCTTCTTCGGACGTGTGGACTACACTGCGACAGCCGCACAGACAGATTTTGATTACGCACACGCTACCACAGACGAAATCCTCGTATATGTCGACGGCGTTCTTCAGCGTGAAGGCGCATCCAACGATTACACCACAGACGCAACAGGCGGCAGTGCAAACGCTGGCTCTGTAGAGTTTAACTCTGGTCTGACTGGCGGCGAAGTTGTTAGCTTGTTCAAGGTTCGAGCCACTGCGATCACAGGCTACACCCGCTCAGATACAGACACTGTTGGCCCACAGGCTGTGTTCCCGTTTATCCATGACGAGAATACAAAGCTACAGGTTTACAAGAACGGTATCCTTCAGCGTGAGGGCGGCGCGAACGACTACACCACGTCACCTGCGTCAAACACTGTAACCTTTAACTCAAACGTCCCTGCTGGCAACACGGTCACAATCCTGACTGTTGAGAACACGTCTGTACAGGCCGTGACAGGCATGATGTTCGAGGAGAACTTCGTACATACAGACAGCGGTCTGATCCGCTTTGACAAGATTAAGATCGACAACAGTGACATCCCGCAAGCGAAAGTTGCCACACTGACAAGCGATCTTGGCGCGAAAGCAAAGCTGACTGTCTCACCAACGACGCCAACTTCACCTGCAACTGGCGACTTGTGGCACGACACATCACAGACGCCTAACCAGCTAAAGTTCTACGACGGCACACAGTGGCTTCGTACATCACCTGAAAGCTCGCTCCCAACTTTCACAACCAGCAACTCTGGCCAGTTCGTTAAAGTGAACGGCACGGGGACTGCTCTTGAGTACGGCACAGTCGATCTATCGTCTGTTATCGCAGTTACTCAGAAGGGCGCGGCGAACGGTGTTGCTGAACTCGACAGTACAGGCCGTCTGCCAGTAACGCAGTTGCCATCGCTTTTGGCGAGCGACAGCTTCTACGACATCATTACAACACCGACGAACACCACCTACACAACGAAGCGTATCTTCAAGCAGAAAATCCAAGTGGACGGCCTGTCTCTACAGACAGCGTCTGGCACCTGCTCAGTACAAGTCGCGGTCAACGGCGTGGGATTTGGTAGCGTTTATAGCGTTAGCTCAACAGTAAACGAGTTTGCGCTGGGTACACCGATTGAGATTGATGCCACGTCTGCGAACAAGAAGATAGGCTTCGTCGTCACGAACAACTCCTCTGCTTCAGAGCTAGAGGTGACAATGGCGGTCAGCGTACTGACTAGCTAATGATAGAGGTAATTACGGATGACAAACACCGTGTTGCAGAATGGGCAAAACCAAAGATCGAAGAAGGAATGCACTGGAGCAACTTCCAAGCGTTTGGCTTCGAGCGAGACGGTGATCTTGTTGGTGCAGTCATCTTCACCGAATACACAGGCAACGACATCCACGTCAGCGTCGTCACAACAAACCCATGTTGGTGGCACAGACGCTACATCAGAACACTTTACGAATATGTCTTCGACCAGTGCGGATGTATTAGAATTTCCGCACTCGTCAAAGAAGACAACGCCAAGTCGATCAAACTCTTGCGAGGACTTGGTTTCCAAGAAGAAGGTCGACTACGACGTTATTTCAATCCTCAAGACGGTCTTGTCTTCGGACAACTCCGCTCTGAATGCAAGTGGCTAGAGAGGTAAGTTATGGGTAAGAGAAGTCCAGCACCACCACCCGATTATACCGAGCAGAAAAAGCAAATTCGTCTCGACACAGAAGCGGCGTATCAGAACAAAGCTGATACTTACAACACTGCTGTTGATGAATATAACACTGCTCTTGGTGGGTTCGGTGATACATACAGCAATCTATCAAGCGGCATAGGCAACCTTACCTATGCAGACTTGTATGATGACCCCTCGACAGCGGTGAACGAAAACCCATACGCATCTTTCAAGTCACAAATTGAAGGTTTAACTTCTGGTCTCGGTGGTCTTGATATTGGTCTTGATAAGCCGGACTTTGCAAGCACAGTCGAAAGTGAGTATGGGACAGTCGGGATCACAAACATTCCAGACTTGGTGAGTGCGAACACTCGCGCCTATGACACGCTTTACCGCGATGCTGGCGGCTTGATGAGCCAACTGGACGCTCTGAACAAGCAACGTCAAAACGAAGTAAACCGCATTGAGCAATATCGTACAAAAGGTCTTGGCGACCTTGCAGGCTTTAGTACACAGCTAGGTCAACTTGGTATCGCAGACTTGAACCAGATGAACCAACTGGAGCGTGACCTCGGCGCACTTAATGTTGGTCGTCAATCATTCTCGTCTCCAATCATGAACCAACTGTATCCAGACGGGTTCTCACAGTTTGATACGCAATATTCTGGCCTTAACCAAGGTCTTGCAGACCTGCGCTCACAGCGTCAGACAGAACTTGATCGTATCAATCAGTATGAACAGGGTCTTCTATCAAGTGCAGACCAGTATCGGAACACCCTCGGTGGGCTGACGATTGCAGACGAACAGGGTATTTCAGACCTGATCAACCAAATCGAAGACACAAACCGTCGCGCTGGTCGTTTCTCATCAGAGCTTGGCTTTGACTTTAACCAAGAGACTGGCGAACTAAGCGATCTGCTCGGTGACGTGAACACGCTTCAACGCCAACGCACATCAGAGCTTGGCCGAATTGACCAAGCACAGCGTGACTACTTGGCCTCCGCTCGTGCAGTTGAAGACGCCGCAGAAGGAGGTAGCATTTACAGTGCCGATGGCATTGACGCTATCGAAGATGCACTACGCGATGCTCGCACTAACATGAGCGGGTTCTCGTCTGTACTTCCATATGACTTCTCTGGCGCAACAGGGTCTCTCACAGACGCAGACGTTGCACTGGCCGATCTCAAGAGCCGCAGACAAACTGCTCTCGACGACATCCTTGGCAACATCACTGGAACCGCAGGTAACATTGCGGGGCTTGAAGCATACGATGAAGAAGGCATGCGCAATCTTCAGCGTCAACTTACAGAAGCAGGTGGTGAGCTTGGTCGCTTTACTGGCGGTCGGGTCAACGACATCTCCAGCCAACTTAGTGATGCGTCTGGTCAGATCGACACACGTATGCAAGAGCTATCTGATGCACGTAATGCGCTGGAAACCCGCGCACAAGCACTTCTCGAACAAGTCAATAACGCTCAATACTACGGCGTTGATGACCTCGGTCAAAACCAAGAAGGCTTCGATGCACTGCAAGCAGAGATCGAACTCTATAATGCACAGCAAGCACTGGATGAAATTAGTGCCGCTGAAGGCCGTTTGAACAGTGAACGCCAACGCCTAGAGCGTGATGCAGAAGCTGTAGCGGAACGTGACCGTATCGCTCGCGAAGCCATCCTCTCAACAGTGGGGGCAAGTGGTGTTCCAGAGTTTCAAAACTTTGACCAAATTGATCCCATCACGCTCAATCAATATCTAGCAATGTTGTCAGAGCAAGAGGAAGAGGAGTACGCAAACACGCTATCACCATCGGCATTCGCGCAAAACGTATTAAGGGCATAAATCATGGCGTTCTCCGCAGTATTAGGATTAGCAGGTAGCGCGTTCGGAGCTATAACAGCTTCAAGAGACGCCGCCGCCGCACGCGCACAACAGGACTATCAGTTCCGTCAGCAGATGGACTTGCAGAGGTTGAACCTCGGCATGATGCGCGATGCACAGCGTGATCAACGTGAGGAGAACGCATACCAGCGTGAGATGGAGCGGATGAACAGACGCATCCGTGAGCAAGAGCGTGACTTTGAGCTAGAACAGCTTCGCAAGAACGAAGACGCTCTTATGGAACAGCGTCGAATGGACATCGAACGGCAAATCCAAGAGGATAAAGAAGCCGCGAAAATCCAGCAGTTCAATCTCGAAAACCTTCTGAAGCGTCAAGACATCGCTGAAGACGAGCGTGCATTTGCCATTAAACAGCTTGAGGAAGCAAAGGCGGTTGCGTCAGGAGAGCGTGACGACGACATGCGCCGCTTCCTTGAAGAGCGTGCCATGGCTCAGATCGAGCGTCAGTACCTGATGGATCAGTACGAAAACGCTCAACGTCAGGCAATGGCAGAGCGTAACGACCAACTGGCGACACGCGACGAAATCTTCAATAACATCTACGGATACCAAGCGGCACTGAACCAGACAGCCGCTGGCCTTGGTATGATCCCTGAGATCGAACGCGTCACTGGCGCAGACATCGCAAGCGAGGTCGACAGACGTTCTGCACAATACCAATCTGATGTAGACCGCGCGGCAGACCGTGTCGCGTCTGTAAACGAAGCGGCTCTGATCCGCAGTGGCCTCGATGAAAGCACGCCGGGAACAGCAAGACGTGGCGACATTGCGGCACGCATTGCAAACGAATACCAATCTGCACGCAACCGTGCATACGATGACGCCCTCAAATACATCACTGGAGAAACTGGCCTTCTAGCTTCAAACGTCAACGACATTATGAAGCGTCGTTCTGGCATTCTTTCTGAAACAGCAAATGTTGCAGGCGCAGGCATCGACCAAATGATGAAAGTTCCGCAGGCCGCGTCTGCGGTAGACGCAACACGTTACGCATCAATCGTACCGTCTGGCATCTACAACCGCTCAATTTCTAGCGCGAACAATTTCCGCGCTCCTGTAAACATTGGGTCTGCCGCAGTTGCTGGCACACTGACACCGGGCATTGCAGACTACAGCCGTCCAACAAGTCTAGTAAACAACGCTGGCTTCAATATCGACAGTGCAATCTTCAACCCATATGGCGTGACGGTAAACGACCCGAATACTTACTTGGGCAACGCACAAAGCATCGGCAACAACTTGTACAATGCCGCCGCTACAAATTATCAGAACGCTCAGTCTCGCTCCTTCGACGCATCTTCAGCATTTGGTACTTCATTTAATAAGTTAGTCAATGACAGTGCGGCGAAAGAAGGTTCTTGGCTGAACACAATGGATGACAAGATGAATAACTGGCTCGGTGGCAAGGGCTGGAATGTGACGCCCGAAGGGGGTTGGGGATAATGATAGATTTCGCAGGCTTCGCATCAGGATTTAATGCTCAACAAGAACGTGATGAACGCAGACGCGGCGAACTCGCGAAAGCGTTCAACGAGTTTCAACGCCTAAACCCAACGGCTACAGCAGATCAATTCCAGCAGTTTATCGACAGCATGTCTGGCGGTCGCAACTACTTGCGCGGCGGCATGCCGTCTGGCGCGGCACTGGACGCAGTTGTTTCACAAGCAAACACAAACCGTGAGCGTGCAGACGCTGACCGTGAATATGATGTTTTTAAGCGTAACATTGAGCTACAAGACGCCCTATCTGGAGCGGTAACTGGCATCATGCTTGGCTATGATGATCCGGGCGCAGGCGGCTATCAAGCAACAGATTTTACAGCTATGCAACAGCAGTTGCAGGAACGCTTCCCAAATGTCGACTTCGGCAAGATGGGCTTCAATCCAAATAATATGTTTACAACGCAACGCCGCAACGCGGCGATTGCGTCACGCATCCAAGAGTATGCGCCAATCATACAGACGCTTGTAAATAACGCAGGTGGCAGAAACATTACGGCAGAAGACCTTGCGCCATTCGGTGTTCCGACTGCATTGATCCAACCACTTATTACGCAAGCCAACACACTAGAAGATCAGCGTCGTCTGACTTATGCGACAGAACGCAGACAGGACATTCTTCGCACAGCAGTTGAGGCCATCCAGCGTGGCGATCCAGACGTCTATGAGACTATTGTCGGCGTCTACCAAGACATCAATCTGCCTGCTAAAGACAGTACGTTCTTCACAAACTTACAAGCTGAAGCCAACCAAGTCGCAAGTCGTGAAAGTCTTGTGAACGAACGTGAAGCCCTTGAGCTTGGCAACAACTTTTTAACCAGCTTGCTTGATCGACCCGGCATCCAAAGCGCGGTCGTCTTGCAAGATGATGACGAACTAATGGAACGCATTGCGGCACGTGCGAGAGCGTTGCCAGAAGCTGACCTAAAAACACTATTCGGCGTCGAAAGCCGCGAAGCATTTGAAGCAAACCCACGCCAATACCTGATGGATTACCTAGATGAAGTGAAGCAAGAGCTTCGCCTCAAGCAACGTGGCCTCGCATCTACTGGCGTTGACGAAGCATCTACAGCAGTTCAGCAGGGTCTTGCAGACTTCGACACACGGAACGCGGCTTCAGTCGAAGCGTACTTTGGAAGCACAAGCAACCAGAACTTCCCACCACAGGCTGGCCCTGCGGGTCGTTCCGCTCAGTTGGCGGCAGTTCAGCTTGCACAAGAATACGAGATGACACCGCAAGTTCTTGCGGCGATGGAGGCAGTCTTCCAGTCAATCACGGCAGAAGACGGAACCAACCCACTTATCGTTGCACAAATGGTTCGCTCCGATCCGGGTTTCCAAGCGGCGGTTCAGGGCCATACGGTACGCGAAGCAAAAGAGCGTCTTGGTACACAAATCCAGTCTTTGCGCGGAAGCCCAGAAATCCAGACATTCGAGAACTGGTACTCTGGCGAACAGCAGGCTCTGGACACAGCGATGACAGACGTCACAGACGACATCGCGACCGCAGTAAGCACATACCGCGACAACCCAGAAGTTCTGATCAACGTACTGACAGCTATCGACAGCCAGCTAAACAACGGTGTTCGCGACCTTGTCGGCAAATGGCAAACTCTTGGACGCCTGCAAACGACTGCCAACGGTGGCCTTGGGTGGCTTGATATTGAGGGTGGCCTCTGGGATCAGAGCAAAATCTTCGGTAGTGGCGACAGCTTAGAGGGCGTGATGAACGCATCTGTCACTGAGATACGTCAGCGTCTGGAAACAGAACTTGCGACAGCACGCGCCGCACTACAGCAACAACTTAACAGTCAGCCATCTGGCAACAACCCCGCACTCAGCGATAACGCTCCAGCGGCGGTTGAAGACTTCCAGCAGTTCACAGAGAACATGGACAAGTCTGCACAGCTTGAAAGCATTGCAACACAGAATGGTATGGTCTCAGCACCAGCATCGTATGTTGGCGGCTTCCTTGGCATGAACGAATACACTGAGGTCGACCGTGCAAGAGCGAGCATGATCCATACATTCCTGCGGACACCACGCGTGAGAACCACGCTAATGGACAATCCAACAGCATATGACGCATTCGTTGCCAACCCACTTGAGTTCATGATGACAAGCACCGATCCATTCGTGCTTGAGTTCTTCAGAAGTGATCGTGGTCGCGAGTTCGCAGAGAGCCTGAACAGAGCGGTTCCCCCAGTCCAGTAAGGACGACCGATAGGCATTCACTCCAGTAATCTAGCGGTATCGCCACTAGGTAAACTGGAGAACCGCCGCGATGAGCTTTTATACTAAGGGTCAAGTTGACATCCAAAACTTCGGCAATCAGCCGACTGAAGACTATTCTGGTACTGTAAATCCTCGCCAAATCATGCGAGACCCACGCTTCCTGAACGACCTTCGTTCGTACTACAGGGAGAAGGGTCAATACTTCGCAGACGACCAACACCTGATCGACATGTTCTACAGCGATCAGACGTGGGGCGACCTCAATACAGTTGGGGCAATCGGCGACGCGATGGAAGCATCGTCTGCATCCGCAGAACAACGCGCACGTATGCGCCGCATCGACAGCGTCTGGCGTCAACTTCCAAACTTCTGGCAAGACGGTGGCCGTGGCGCAAGCGCACTTGGTGACATTGCTGGCGCAATCATTGCTGATCCTCTCAATCTTATTCCCGGTGTTGCGGCTTACAAAGGTGCCGCGACCGCAGGCCGTGCGGCCTACGTCGCCGGTAAATCCGCTCCAGTCGCACGAGGCACAGTATCTGGTGTAGGCCGAGCCGCCGCATCAGAAGGCGCGATCTCTGCTGGCCAAGAAGCAATCGTCAACACTGCCGAACAAATTCGCGACATCCAAACTGGCGCACGCGACAGCTTTAGTGGCGCAGAACTTGGCGTGTCTGCATTGGCAGGCGGTGTGCTTGGCGCAGGCGTTGGTGGTGCAATCGGTATTCCATCAG
>Ga0070753_1001231_pt1 | contig 14686 bp, 13 predicted proteins | sample VirMetDEL_Aug_31_FD_77441 | JGI IMG/M metagenome (GOLD analysis project Ga0070753, IMG submission 77441) | Aqueous microbial communities from the Delaware River and Bay under freshwater to marine salinity gradient to study organic matter... | ecosystem: Environmental > Aquatic > Marine > Coastal... | reverse complement strand
TGTAGGTTTAGTTTCTCCAACAGTTACTGAACCACCTAAATTAACAGAAGTTCCATTTATTGTAATTGATTGGTTTTCAACAAAGGCTTTAACTGATTGTTGAGATGGTGTTTTAGTTGCACTATTTGTAACCATATTATCTTCATCAATAACATTATTAGCTACCCTAGCATCGGCTCTAGCATCAGTATAATATAAATTACTACCTTCAGATAAATTACTAGTGCTTTTACTTGCTAATCTTGTATCAAAATCAGTATTAAATGAAGTATAACCTGTATTATCTATCCAAGCATAATCAGATCCATTCCAAGATAAAACATATCCTGCTGTTGGATTTGATTGATTTAAATGAGCATCAACCCTAGCATTTGTATAATATAAATTAGATCCTTCAGATAAATTAGATGTAGTTTTAGTAGCTAATCTAGTATCAAATCTAGTATCTGTATAATATAGATTTGTTCCTTCAGATAAATCAGAAGTAGATTTAGAACTTAAATCTAAATTAGCTCCTGTTTGTAAATTAACTCTTGCATCAGCTCTTGCATCTGTATAATACAAATTACTGCCTTCAGATAAATTTCCTGTATCTTTAGTTGCTAATGTTGTATCAAAATCATTATTTGCTCTTGTTGATGTATAATATAAATTTGTATTTTCAGGAACAATTGATGTATCTAAAGTACTAGTTGTTGAATAATTTGATGCATTACCAATAAATATTTTACCATTATTAAGGTTTGGAGTTGCAGCAGATCTACCTGGTCCGGAAACAACAATTTCACCATTTGAATCAGATCTAGCTACTCTACCAATATTTTGAATTAATGAACTTTCACCAGTAGGTTTAGTTTTTGTTAAACCACCAAATGAAGTACCTCCTGGTGTTGTATCAACATATAAAGTATCTCCAATTAAAAAAGTTGAAGTATTTATACCAGTAATTAAACCAAAACTTATAACTGAACCATCACTATTATTTGAAATTGATGCATTCATTAAACCTATAGCAGGCATTTTAGTTGGATCATTAGCATCAGCTGGAGCAATAAGTACTTTTGTTCCTGAATGACCTGAAATATAAACAGGTACACCTTTAGCAATAGTTGATCCAGTTGTATTTCTAACATCAAGTAAAACCGAATCAGATGCTGCAACAGTGCTTGGAGATACATAAGTAAATACACCAGTACCACTATCATAATTTAATTCAGAAGTATTTGAAGATGTTAAACTTATAGCATTTCTAGCCCTTGTATCAGTATAATAAAGATTTGTTCCTTCAGTTAAATTAGTTGTGCTTTTAGTTGCTAATCTTGTATCAAAAGCACTATTTACTCTAGCATCAGTATAATAAAGATTTGTTCCTTCAGTTAAATCAGAAGTTGATTTACCAGATATATCTAATGTAGTTGAAATAGAAGCATCAGCAGTACCATTAAAACTAGCAGAACCAGTTATTGGACCTGTTAATGTAATATTTCTAGCAGTAGCTAATTGTGTTGCTTGATCAGCAGAACTTACAGCATCATTAATTTGTATATATGCACTTCCTGACCATCTATAAACATCACCTTGAGCAATATCTACATATATTTTACCAGTTTCCCCTGTAGCAGGAAATGAAGAAAAATTAGCATATTCTTCAACATCATCAACATAACTAGGTAATTGTGCAGATGCTACTTTACCATTAGAATCTAAACCTGCATATCCATTAGCTTGATTTTTATTAGTTAATTTTTCAAAAGCAGTATTATCTAATCCATCTAAAGTATCGGCATCAACATTTAATGCATCAACAAATGATTTATTAACACGAGTATCAATAGCTGAATTAGCTCTAGTATCAGTATAATATAAATTTGTTGAACCCTCTGCAACTGTATCTGTGTTACCTTGTGTATATGATATTACACCAGTTACTGTATTATAGTTTATTGAACCAGTTCCTGATATAGCAGCTCTTGCTCTAGCATTTGTATAATATAAATTAGTACCCTCTGAAAGATTAGTTGTAGATTTTGTAGCCAACCTATTATCAAATCTAGTATCAGTATAATATAAATTACTTAAACCCTCTGAAACATTATCTGTAGATTTAGATGCTAATCTAGTATCAAATCTTATATCAGTATAATATAAATTTGTACCTTCTGATAAATCTGATGTAGTTTTACTTGCAAAATCTGTATCAAAATCAGTTGATGTATAAGTTGAAGCAGTATCTTGAGCTTCCCATCTGCTATTTGAATTATTCCAAGTTAAAACTTGATTATTTGTAGCACCAGTTGTATATACATCAGATAATACATTTATACTATCAGTAGGTTGTACAGCACTATCTGCAGTTGTACCTTGTGCAGCTGTAGCATAATCAGTTGAAGCCGTAGTTGCTGCAGTACCTAGTCCTAAAGTAGTTCTAGCAGTTGCAGCATCAGCATCATCAATTAATGTACCACCAAAAGTAGATACAGCAGATGCATTTAATTTATTAGTTATTGCAGCATTTAATGTATCATAAACTGTAGCATCATTATTTATAGCTGTTGCTATTTCACCTAAAGTATCTAATGTACCCGGTGCAGAATTAATTAAATTATTTATTGCTGTATCAACATAAGTTTGATTAGCATAATTAGAATCATTTGTTAATGTACTAATATTGTCTAAAGGCTGTACAGCACTATCAGCTAAATTTCCTTGAGCAGATGTAGCAAAAGCACTTGCATGTTGTCCATCAACTGTGTCAGCATCAATACCTAAAAGATCTATTGACTCTTTAGTAACATTACCTGGTAATCCAGCTGGACCTATTGGACCCTGTGGGCCTGCTGGTCCTGTTGGACCTTGTAGACCTTGTGGACCTGTATCACCTCTTGGACCAGTTAAACCTGTTGGACCTGCTGGTCCTGTTGGACCTTGTGGACCAGTATCACATTGTGGGCCTGCTGGACCTGTTGCTCCTGTTGGACCTGTTTGTTTTGAAACAGTTATAACTCTTGTTTCCCCATCTATTTTAATTGTCATATTATTTATTCCTTTATTGAGGTTGGTATCTTATTACAAATACAAACCTTATCGAATTTTTAACTTCAGGAGTACCCTGTGCCCATTGTACTTTCATAACCACAATATATGGTGATGTATCATCAGGTGTAGCTGTAAAATTACCTTGATCTGACAATAATGTACTTGGAACCAACAATTCAAATTTACCAGCAGTACCAGTATTATATATAAGTTCTGCTTTTGTATATGTATGTTTTGTTGCGGTTTGTTCTTTTGTTAATGAATCAATTACAATAGATCCTCTTTTTCTTGTAACATTTGCTTGAAATAATTCAGCTTGTATATCAAAAGTAGTAGATGCAGAACTAAAATCTATAGTCCCATCTTCTACTGATAATAAAAATGAATTTCCTTCAGATACTTCTCGAGCAACAATATTATCTGCTCCTCCTAAGTAATGTTGTATGTTTGATATTCTCATATTATCTCCTGTAGGTTAGTTATGAGTAAATATATAACTATAGCTATATATTATTATTTAATTAAGTTTCTTTTATCCAAGAAGTTCCATTCCATTTATAAATAGTAGATGAAATAATTATATCACTATTACTATCTAATAATGTATAAGTAGTCCCTGGATTAGTGTATATTGTTGCACCAGTATCACTTGATGTTAAAGATAAACCAGTAATTTCACTATCATTATTTACTCTGTATGCTAAATATAATTTAGTAGAATAATAAATTAATTCAGATCCATTTAATTTTGTATCAAATGAATCAACTGGAACATTATATATTTCAGAAAGAGTAAGACTATCTGTATCAATAACATATTGACCGTTTAAATTAGCAGTTATATCGAAAAATCCATCTACTAATTGTGGAGTTCCATTTATATTTTCACCATCAAAAGCAAATTCTGGAGTTTTTAAAGAATCTACTTTATATCCTGGAAATATAGTTCCAGAAGAATTTTTAGTAGTTTCAAACCAAGAATAATCTGATGCAGTATTTGAAAATACATCTTTATTAGCTAATGTTACAGATCTTAAACCATAATAATTAGGAACTGCCGAACCTAATATATCAATTGTAGCATTACCTATACCTGTTGAAAAATTACCTAAAGTAGTCCCTGTACCAGTATTATTAGTAATTATTAATTTAAATATATTATTAATATATTCATTAGCAATCGAAGTAAATCTAATTTGGTTTGTTACAGGCCTATCTTTTTCAATAACCCAATCAGTTATTTGTGTATTAATATCATCTATTACATCTTGTATTGTATTTATAGCACCAGGTAAACTTGGAATAAATCCAATATAGTTATTAGTATAATCAGCACTAGAGCTTCCTGGTTTAAATAATTGAATATTAGTTTTACCAGCATCATTAATATTGCTTTGAGTGGTTCCTAAATTACCTTGAATAATACTTTTAGTAATATTTGAATCAGAAAAAGATATATCTAATCCAATATTATCTTGAATTGATGTAGTCCATATTACTTTATATGGATTTAAAGAATCAATAGAAGCAGTTATATATCCGCTTAAAGCAGAATTTAATTCATTTTTTAATTCAATTGCAGCATCAATAGCATTTAAATTATTAGTAAATGTTTGTTGACTTCCACCAGTAAACGTAACTTTATTAAATAAAGGTGAACCATTTACAGTTGTTGAATATAAATTAGGTGCTATAATAGTAAATGTTTCATTTAAAACACCTGTTCTTGTAATTGAAGCTAAACCAAAAGAGATATTACCTTCATCATCTCCTGTAACAGTTCCGTTATTTACTGTAGCAGTCCACAATTGATTAATATTCGAATTAAATGGAGTTATTCCTGTAAATGTAATCTTTTTAGTTGTATTATCATATGTAGCTGAATAATCATTAGGATTTTCAGTATTATTATTTATTAAATTAATTAAATCATTTCCAATACTATTTGATTGATTATCATCTGCAGTATTAGCAGAAACACTTAATGTTAAAGTGCCTGTTCCATCTGGTTCAGTTAATGATATAGTTGTTGTTTGTGTAATACCACCACCATCTGTTTCATATTCATAATTATGAATAATATTTGAACCATCAGCATTTAAATCATTAATTGTAAAAGATGTATTTTCATTTATATAAGTTCCTGTATTAACAATTATTCCATAACCTGATAAATTAACAGAATTATTATTAGGTGATACATCATTTATATAAGTTGGTAATGATATTGATAAATTATTTATATTTAAAGCTAATATAGAATTTCTAATTTCATTTAATGCTTCAATAGCATTAATACCTGAAGTAAATGTAGCATTAGTTATGCTGCCTAAAGACCCTAAATTTACTGAATATTTTGTATTTGTCCCTGAAACCCATCTTGTTTCTGAAGTAGGTTCAACAGAATTATAAACATATAAATCATCACTTAAAATAAACTCTTTATTAAAACCAATTATATCTCCTATATTTGAATATGTATTTTGTGATGAATATCCACTACCACTGTCAGTAAATGCTTGAGTGTTTGTAGTTAATCCTACAATAACAGAATTATTGTCTATAATATGAATATTATTTTTATTATTTCTTACATTAATACCAGTAATAATATCTGAGCCTGACCATGTTCCTGAATTTATATAAACAGAACTAATTGCCATTTTTTATCCTTTATTAATTAAATTGTGCACTACCAATTGCTATTAAATCATTATAATCAATAGAGCTAGTTTGTACAACTTGTGAACCTGTATTAGTATAAGTAATTACATTATTATTAGAGCTTGCAGTAAAATCAGTTAAATTATTAATTTGTGTTGCTATAGATGCAGCAGTATTATTAACAGTTGAACTCATATTTCCTGTTAATTTTCCATAACCTGTTAAAAGTAATTCATATATTCTTTCTGGAACAACAGTATTATCATAATTACTATCTAATGTAATTGTATATGTATTTGTAGTACCCGGCCTTGTTAAATTTATTTCCCTAACAGTTGTACTTGTAGTAACTTTTATAGTATCGTTGTCTTGGATTTTAATAGATAAAACATCACTAATAGTTTCAACATCTTGAAATACTTTTTCAAATCTATGATAATATTTTATTTTAGTTCCATTATACCAGACAATAATATTTTGATTTGCATCTATAATATCATTATTAATATCTAAATTTGATATTGTATCTAATATTGCCATTTTTTATCCTTTATTAATTAAATTGTGCTCCACCTTGAGCCTCTATACTTAATGCTACTAAATTTATATCCCAAATTTGACCTTCAGAAGTAGATGAATTATAAAGCAAAACATCATTTCCCATAATTTTAATATTATAGTTTTGAATATTTGTTCTTGTATAATATGCCCAATTATTTAAAGTTAATTTAAATGAAAATAATTCAGTGTCTGACATTACATATATAGTTGAAGTTCCTATAGCAACAGATCTTCCAAAATTAGAAGATACTCCATCAGTAACTAATGAACTTAATTCAATATTATCATTAACTTTAACACTATTAATTGAACTGTTTACAGTTAAAAAACCCGCTTCTCCCCAAACTTTAACATTTGAAATTGTTTTTCTAATTGTATCATTTTGTATATCATCAGATATATTAATATGTAATAATTCTTTTTGTGTTATATTACCCCTTGTACCTGTAAAACTTAATTCTTGTTGTTCTGTAGCACCAATGCCTGAATTAAAATTTGATGGAAATGTTACATATCCTGAACCATCGCTTCCACCAGTTCTAGTAATTGTATTAATTGATGTACCAGCATATCCTAATTTTTGAACAGCTGTAGATGGATTAAATGTATCTCTTATATTAGATCCAGTAGAACTATCACCATATCTAATTTGAGCAAATCTATTAACAACTCCAAAAGGATTTTTTGTATCATTAGCATCAACTATAACACCTGAAATACTTGAAGTAATTCCACCAGATACTGGTCTAAATACACCAAAATTATAAGCATTAGAAAATGATCCCCTAGCAAATTGATTAATAGGCCTTACCCAAAGTACTAATGTATCTGTAAAATTTATATCAAATACTTTATGTCTTATTGTTGCACCATTAGTAAATGGGCCTGTTGATGTTCTAAACGAAATATTAAATTCTCTATCAGCAACAGGGTTATTAATATTATTTCCAATATATATTTCAAATGTTTCAATTAATCCATTAGGTACAGTCCACTGTAATTCTACATAAGGAGTAGAAGAATCTGTATCACTACTAATTGATGTTAAATCAGTAATTGTTCCAAAATTTCTAGGATTAGCTAAATTTGTATTTGGAGCTGTTTGAAACTCTGTTAATGCTTCTTCTGCATATGCATCAGCATTATATTCTTGAGCTGTAATTAAATAACCTGATACACCATCAGTGTTCATTTCAGTTTCAGTGATAGAATTAATTTTAAATAATTTATTTGTAAAACCATAAGTATTATTTGTAACTGATATAATATCTGTAACTTGTAATGCTAAAGCCCTTGTATCTGTTTTAAATGAAACAATTAAATTGTCTCTTGATTTTTTAATAATAACATTACCAACTCTTTGAGCCATAATATTATTATTTATGAATTTTAATCTTGTATCCTGTACTAACTCAGGTTCATTATATGATTTTAAATTACTTGGTAAATCTAAAAACACTTGATCATCTTGATATTTTTGATCATAAGAAGAAAATGAAATATTTATTTTATTTAATGCACTATTAAAACCATCATTAACTATTGTAACATCACCATACATATTATCAGGATTAAATGACATTACAGATGAACCTATAGTATCAGAAATAATTTGAAATTGACCTAAATGATAAGAAAATATACCTTGAGAACAAACAGTTAAATCAGAAACATTTAAATCCCTATCATCAAATGTATTTATAGCACCATTTGTTGTATATCTTTTAGCTGTTGTACTGTTTCCATCTTTATCTGTATGTGTAATTAAAGTATCACAAAATGTTTTATGAGAAGCAAATGAATCTAAATTTATATCACTATCAGATAATACATCACCACAACCATAAATATTATTAGTTAAATAATCTAATAAACATTCAGCTGGGTTGTTTGAATATGATAAACTACTAGATAAAGTATTTCCAGTAAATGTTCTAATTAATTTACCATGTACTTCTGCACCTAATTTACTTGTTAAACCAGTAATAGATTCATCTCTATTATATTTTAATTCAACATATAAATATGCTACATTAGGCATTGTTCTATTTTGTGCATTATTAGCCCACTTAGTTGAAAATGTTTCCATAGGACTACATCTTCCACCTGCTTTAAATTTTTTAATTATTAAATTTCCGTTTAAAAAATCATCAGTATTTCCATTTGCATCTGTTGCATTTGTTACATTACCATCATTATCTAATGTTAATTGATATTGATCCCACCATATTGTATCAATACTTTCAATTGGGCCTTCACATAATGAAATAATAAAAGCCATTGTTTGATTATCTGATGTTATATCAGCAAATGTAATAGATCCAAAAACTCTACCTTGACCATAAATAACAGGTAATTTATTATTGGGGTCTGATGCAATTCTTTGTCTAACACCTTGATCTGGAACTGTTTCACCTTGTCCTGGACCAGATGGAATATCTGGAGCAAATAATTTATTTGTAATAAATGAAACTGCTACTGACAGTACCATTCTAGCTATCATACCTTTAACACCGGTTGCTGTAACTAGTGAAATAATAGGTGCAGCTGCTGCCATATTTTAAATTTCCTTTTTATACATTGATTGAAATTCTTTATAATTCAATTTATTAAAATTAATATTAGTTTTTGGTATAGAATAAAAAATTATATCTTTAACTTCTTTATGATTTTTTATTTCTTTTTCCAATAATTTATGCATCCTATAAAATATAGATGAACCCCTTTTATTTGGATGAACCCAAGTTAATAAAACATGTAATTGTGTTACATATGGATTTAATAAATTAGGTATTTTCATACCTAATAATACACCATTAATAACACCATTTTCATCCTCAGATATTATTGAGGTTTTATCTTTAGCTATTGCTTGCATTAAACCTTTATAATAATCTGTATTATCTTCTTTAAATTTACCAAAATCAAACTCTTTTCTATGTTGTTCAAGTAATTTTACACCTTGATCAACATCTTTAAATTCTCCAATTCTTATCATTATATTTTATTCTTTTTGTTATATTTAATCTTCTGCACCAAATCTAGGATTAAAGTCAACCATTGAGGCAACAAACTCCATAGATGCATCGTTATTTGTAAATTTTTTAAATGAACTATCAGATGTAAATCTACCTGATTTAGTGTTTAATATAGCACCTACTATATTTTTACACTCTACAGTTATATTAACATCCCCTTTATTAGTATTTTCTTCATCTACTGAATGCGAATTTATTATACCTTGCCACTTTTGATAAATTTGACCTTCAATTTGACCAGTTTCATCATTCCAAAATGCTTGATATATTGTAACTATACCACCTATAGCATTAACATTTTCTAAAGCAGCTATAATTGTGTTTGGTATACCGTTTAATTGTATAGATATTGCATTAGTTTTTACATCCTTAGTTTCTTCTACAGGAGATAAACTTAATACATTTGAACCAGGTAAATAAGTATCCCCATTATATGTAATACTTGTATATCCCGTATTTAAAAATAAACTATCATTATTATCAGAAGTAACTTGAAATTTTATTAATTGAATAGGATAAGTATCTCTATTTTGTACTTCAGCTAATGTTGTTGAATCTATTGCTTTAACCATTATAATATCTCCTGAAAATTAAAACTATCATAAGAATAATAATTATATCCCGGGCCAGGTATAACTGATACATTTGGTCGACCGTTTAATAACATTTTAAATTGTACACCATTACCATAAGTAAAAGTATCGCCATTAGTAATAGGATTAATTGCACCAGTATTTAATTTAAAGTTTAATAAATTACCTACTATTGCATTTGAATTTTCTTTAATTTGATATACTTTTGTACTTGAACTAAATTGTATAAAATCACCAGCTTTAACATTACTTGATAAATCTACATTAGCTAATTGTACATCAACACCACTTGTATTAGCATTAACCACTTCAATTGTTAAACCTGATTGTGGAATTATACTTCCATTAGCAAAAGTTAAATTAATTGTTGATGGTAAATTAGTTGTTTTAAAATCAATTCCATCTGTTATTCCTAATAATTCCGCTTCAACTTCATCATATTTTGCTTTAGTTAATAATGGTAAATTTACTTCTAAAGAATAAAATGTCGGACTGCCTCTTTCTTGTCTAGCATAACCTGAGTTTGATATTGATCTTCGAACTCTTGCTGATCTATTTAATGATATATCATTTGTATATTCAAATATTTTTGACATTATCTTCTCCTATTCTTTAATCCAGCAGTATTTCTTGTAAAGTTTTTATTAGCTCCACCTACATGAGATGGACTAGATGATATAACAGACCTTATTTGATCTATAGATCTTTGGTCAACATTACCGCTTATATTTATTGTAGTATTATTTATTACTGAACCAGAATTACCTGTTTTATTTCTAGGTACAACCATTTCTCCAGGTGTTAATAATGCAGGTATTCTATCAGTATATGGTGCACCACCAGGTACCATACCTCCTTCATTAAATTTTAAAAATGAAGTTCCAAAACTTAATAAACTTGAAAATATATTACCTTTGCCTGATTTACCACCACTAAATATATTACCTATACTACTAAGATTACTAGTTATATAATTAATACCTTGACTTATTAGGCTGTTTCCTTTACCTCTTTCAATGTTTAATAATTTTTCATTTCTTATTTTCTTTTTACCTAATTCTTCAAAAGCTTTTTCAATTAAAAGTTCAGTAGATTTTTTAACTAATGTATCAGAAATAGTTAATAATACATTTCTAAAAGCATTTTTAGTAATCTCTAATAATGAATTACCTTGTCTAATTCCCTCTAACCATGATGTACTAATTGTATCTGATATTAATTTAGCTTCAATACCGGCATCTTGTAAAACATCTCTATATGATTTAACAGCAGCATTAGCTTTAGCTTGATCAATAATCATTCTTTTACTCATGAACTCAATTCGTTCATTAATATTAGCAATTTCTTCTTGTCTTTTTCTTTCAGCTTCTGCAGCTTCTTTAGCCATATCCCTTTGAGGAGAGGGTTGATCATAAACTAATTTTCTAGTTCGTGTTCCTGAAAATAATTCTTTTTGCTTTCTGTTTAATTTTGTATATGCATTTACAACAGCATTAGCTTCAGCTTTAATAGATTCTAATTCTTCTTTTAAACTTTTTGCAGCTTCTTCTGCTTCTTTTGAAGCTTTTGGAAATATTTTTAATTTAGAAACAAAATTAAGAACAGCTAATTGCGCCTCTTTCATTTTATTTATAAAGAAATCTCTAATTGTAGCTACAACTTTCATTATTTCATCATTAAATGCTATAAATGCTGCAATACCTAATTGTATTGCTGTTACAATAATACCAACAATATTGGCTCTCATAACTACATTTAATGTTCTCATATTTTTAGTAGCTGCAATTATTTGTACTGATAATAAAATAAATTGAGAAGCAATACCTGCAACAAATGATCCTATTTTTAATCCTATAAACACTTTAAATGCAGTAATTATAGTATCAATATTTCTACCTACAAGCCTAATTGCTGATTCAACATTTCTAAATGCTTGAGATAATGATTGACCTACTCTTTTTGCAAAATCAGATATAACAGTTTCATTATCAGAAAATTCTTTATTTAATAATCTAATTTGTGATGTTAAACTTCCAAATAATTCTTGTGATACAATTTTTCTAAATTGAAAATATTTATCTTGTACCATTGACACTTGCCCAGTCAATGTATTAGCTAATTCACCTGTAGCTTGACCAAATTGTCCGCCTTTACCAAATACTTCAAAAAATCTTTTTCTAGTTTCTTCAATTGATACTTTAGCACCAGCTTCAAAACCTAGCATTGCTCTAACGCCTCTTTCCCTAAAGACATCAGCAGCTGCTATACCACCAGCAAATGCTCTTTGAATTTGAGTAGCAGTTTGTCTAAAATCTAAACCTGTAGCTGCAGCAACATTACCTGTAATTTCTAATATTTTAGATAATTCATTTGCATCTTTTGCAATAACAGCTAAATTACCTGATCCTGCAGCAATTTCTTCTAATGAAAATGGAACTTTAGCTGCAAATGAAGCTAAATTATCAAATGCTTTTGAACCCTCTTCAGCAGATCTAAATAATAATTTAAATCTAATTTGTAAACTTTCTATTTGATTTCCTGCTTGAAATGTATCTCTTATAAATTTACTAACTCCAAAAGTTACAGCAGCTAATCCAGCAGCAACACCTACTTTTAAAGTTTTACCTAATGAAGCAAAAGTTGATCTTGATCTAGCAGCAGCTGCCTCTAATTGTTGAATTCTTTTTGAAGCAATAAATGCATTATTACCTAATTTATTTAAATCAGATTGTAATTTATTTACTTGGCTTTGTCCCTTAACATTAGTAATAATATCTAATTTTACAGCCATTTTTCCTTATCCGTTAGTTATTTCCACATTAACTTCATCAAAGTATTTTCTAAAAGCAGCCTCTATAAATTTAGTAGGCGCTTGTTGTGAATGTCCATTGTTAAGGAATTCTATATAGGTTGTACCATTTGTAACAATAATTTTATTTGGTTTATCTTTTGGTACCAAAATATTTATATTAGATGTAACAGCAGGATCTTTTTGATTATAATATGTTTCAGTGTATCCAATATACCAGCTATTTCTAGCTTGACCAGTATCAACTGGAGTTGTTAATTTTACATCAGCAAAAGCTTTTAAGGCTCTTGATCTAAATTCTTGTTCAATTGCTTTATTAACATCTTTTTCAAGATCATTAACAGCAGTTTTTAGGCCAATAGTAGTTATTGCCATTATATTAATTTACCTTTATTTATACCCTTTTTAATAATATATCTTTGTGTACCATTGGCACCAATATTTACTTCTTTTTTAAGGTTTTTAAATAATTCTTTTTCTTTTAAATTCTTTTCAGACTTCTTTTTAAAAGATTCTAAAATTTTTATATCTCTCATATTAAATACCCTCATCTAAAAATCTAGTAGTTTTTTTCTTTTTATTTTTCTTTTTAGGTTTTTGAAAACAATTTTCAACCCATTCTACCCATGAATCTATGTAACTAAAAAATTTATAAAATATTTTATCAATCATAATTACCTTTCAAGTGGGCAGTTTACACCGCCCGACTATCATTTTTCAAATTTTTTATTTTCCATAAAAGATATATTATTTCTTTTAGCTATATTTTTTAATTCTCTAAAACCATGTTCTAATTTTAAATCTTTATCGGTTTTATTTTCCATTAATTTTAACGAAGGAAATAAATCCTTTACTTTAATTGGTTTAGTACCTTGATAAGTAGTTTGGGCTAATATAGCAGCTCTATGATCATCTCTCCAACCATATGGTCTTGTATTAAAATACTTTATCCAACCTATATATTCTTTAGTTGACATATTATATATAGTATCTAATGTAACACCTAATTGATGAGCTAATTCATATTCTGCTAATTCTTCTTCCCCAATTCACCACCTTTATCATCTGATGCAGCTAATCCATTATATACAAGAATTTCTTGTGATAATTTAGTTAATGATTGAATAGGAAATTTTTCAAAATCTTCTTCTTTCATTTCTTCAGCGCCTACAACAGTTGATTTAAATATAGCACTTAATGTTCTTATACCAGTGACATCATCGGTTTTATTTTGATCTAAAACTTTTTGTAAATCTTTTATACCTTTAACTGTTAACTGTTTAATTTCCACTTCTTGATTAAGAAATGGTATTTTCTTCGTTATTTCCACTATTTTTATGTGCTTCATTTTCTGCCTCATTTGGTTTTTGATATAAATGTTTATTATGCGATTCAAAGTCTTCCATCATTTTTCTAATTTTATGTAAAACATCTAATGTTTCAAAGACTTCTTGTTTATTATCTACATCTTTCAATCTATCATAAGTTTTTCTTATAGATGTATCTATAGATTTTTTTATATGTAAAGAAGTTATTCTTAATACATAATATTTATTAAATGGTTTATTATTATTATCCATGTTTTATCCTTATACTATTATTTAGCTGGGCAATTAAGCCCAGCCAAAAAAATTTTATTATGCGTCAGCAAATGGACCAACATAGTCAGTTTCAGTACTTAATGTCAAAGTTGCCTGATTTGAATCAGTCAAATTTGGAGCTACTTCAAAAGACGCTACTTGTCCCTTTACATAAAATGCAGCATTATCACCAGTAGATGAATTTTTAACATCTAGTTGAAATACATATGTGTTTCCATCTTGAACTAAACCTTGAATAGTATCATGTACAGAAGGTACATAATTCAAAGTAAATTCCAATGTTGGAGCATCAGATTGTCCTTGGATCTGTGAACTTACAGATTGTCCAAAATTTGGTACGTTAACAATGTTAGCGGGTTTACCAAATGAAGGAAATTCTCTGAT
>Ga0070753_1001228_pt1 | contig 14705 bp, 18 predicted proteins | sample VirMetDEL_Aug_31_FD_77441 | JGI IMG/M metagenome (GOLD analysis project Ga0070753, IMG submission 77441) | Aqueous microbial communities from the Delaware River and Bay under freshwater to marine salinity gradient to study organic matter... | ecosystem: Environmental > Aquatic > Marine > Coastal... | reverse complement strand
CAAAGAGGGATTCATTGTGTTATCCCAAGTATCATTGCCGCTGTAAACTTCCCAGCCAGATGTTAAATTTTGTGATCTAGCATGAAAAATAGCGTCATACACATCATTATTTACATCAATAGCAGGATTTAATAATCCCGTATTGTTTGTTGTAGTAGACCAACCAAAAAGCCATGCTTTATATGGATAAACAGGATCATCCGTTTTTACAACTTTAAAATTATATAGATTAAAGAAATTTTCTAATATAATCTTGTCATCAGATTCATTTTGTGTGTCCCATTCTGACGTATTATCAGATAAGCTTTGCCACATAAGCGTTGGTGGTAACGTTGTGGTGGTTGACGTTGTGGTGGTTGACGTTGTAGTTGGTGGTAACGTTGTGGTGGTTGACGTTGTGGTTGGTGGTAACGTTGTGGTGGTTGACGTTGTGGTGGTTGACGTTGTAGTTGGTGGTAACGTTGTGGTGGTTGACGTTGTGGTGGTTGACGTTGTAGTTGGTGGTAACGTTGTGGTGGTTGACGTTGTGGTGGTTGACGTTGTGGTGGTTGACGTTGTAGTTGGTGGTAACGTTGTGGTGGTTGTGGTTGTGGTATTGCCACAAAAAATTTCTTCGTCATTTGGAGTACTATCTAATCTGGTAAACCGAATGCCGGGAATAATGGGGAACATTCCGCTAACTTGATTTTGCGGATCGCCCCAATCAATAATATACGATGTATTAGGCAATACATTATTTAGGTCGACTTCATTATCTTTCCTTATTGGTCTTGATAATTTTATTGTTCCAGAAGGTAAACCGTCTGGATCTGTAACGATTTCAGTCCTAAGCCAACGATACTCTATCCTGTCATATGCTGGATTATTAGGATCAAAAAGTATTGATGCTACGTCAGCATAAGCTACTCCATTAGAACAGTATATTTCTACATATATTTGTGGACTTCCTATGCTTGTTATCTCAGAATATGAGCTATATATTCTATCATTAAAATTTTGAGGAATTTCAAATTCATAGTTTTCAGTAAAAATTGGATCTATATTAACTTCTAATTCGAACAATACGCTATCGTTATTAGAACGTCCATTTATTGTCATTTTAACTCTTGGAGTATATTTATTATTCTGATTAAGAGTCGTTAATGCTGTATTACAATCACCAGCACAAAAATCAATAGATTGTAATGGTTGAGATTTATCTATTTGATTCGAATATTCTGCTAAAATATTAGATTGATTTTCTATTACATATGATGACCATTGTAGCCATCTTTCAGTTGCGCATGATGTCAATATAACACAATTAATACCATAACTTGTTATTTCTGTATATAGTTTAATTATTGCTGACTGTACAGTTTCCCATTTCATGGAACCACTATCGTCAACAATCAATATGAAAGTAGAGTCAGACTGCTCTGATGCAATATAATCGAGATCTCCCCAATTTAGCGTATTGATATTAGAAAAATTGTTTATGACAAATTGTTTTAGATTTTCTTGAGAAGGCTCACTATCATCTGGCCTATTAGTTCTTATGATATTTTTATTTGGGATAGGTAAGTTACAAGGAGCTTGAACATCTTGGTTCATTATGGCTTTTTCTGGCCATACAGGAGGAGTGTCTTCTGGATCACTATTTATAGAAGTGTCTATGTCAAAAACAGCTATTTTATCTAATGGAAAACTATAGCTATTTGCAGTATTAGATAATAGATCAGAATCATATCCCCATTTTAAGCCAAATACATCTCCAGTTACATCTCTACTATAATTAGGATTAGCCTCATCTATAAAATTCAATATGTATAAATTATTTGTAGGAAGCGGAGTAGGTGTGGGCGTTGGAGTGGGCGTTGGGGTTGGCACACTCGTTGGAGTAGGTGTGAGCGTTGGAGTGGGCGTTGGGGTTGGCACACTCGTTGGAGTAGGTGTAAGCGTTGGAGTGGGCGTTGGGGTTGGCACACTCGTTGGAGTAGGTGTAAGCGTTGGGGTTGGCACACTCGTTGGAATAGGTGGCGCTGGACTGGGCAGCGTTACTGGTGCTGTGGTGGTTGGAGCTATAGTGGTAGTGGATATTATTGATGGTTGTTGTCCTCCTAAATCATCACCATAATAATAACTGGGGTTGTCAAACCTATTGTCATAATTGTATCTAATGTCATTAATATTCAATTCTTGCACATATCTATTGTATACATCAGATTGAGAAAATCCTGTAACTTTAGCTTGAATTAAAACGCTAGAATTTTTGATAGGTTTATTTTCTAAAGCTAAAAATATATCGGATTGTTTTACTTTCATAGCAACAGATATTTATGCTACATCTCCTCCGTCCACTCCTCCGCTGCCGTCACAACCATAATAATAGCTCGGATTATCAAAGCGTTCATCATATTTATTTTCGATTTCACTAATTGTAGGAATATTTTTTACATATCGATTATAAGTGTCGCTAATAGAAAATCCAGTAATTTTACATTGTACAAGCATTGTTCCATTTTTAATAGGATTAGAATTTAGAGCTAGCATAATATCATTGGCCATAATAATTCTCCTGTGGTATAATACTACATACACCAAAAATTAGTAGCTTTTTAAAGCAAAGCTATTCCATATGGCTGATCCTTGTCCGCTTGAAGACGAGGCTCCAATATATACTCTATTTTCTGCAGTAGAACTACTTAAAGAGACATCTCCTAAATAATTGTTATCTAAATATAATTGCAGAGTATTGGTACTTTTATTATATATGGCTGATCCATTTAAGAACTGGGGAACAGGATTAATACCACCTAAATAATAGCCAGTATTATACCTTTCAGAGATATTGTTATTATTACCTATCAAAATTTGATTAGACGCATCTAAATACCAAGTAATATGATAATGAAAATAACCAGCAACCCTTATAATTATACTCATATTATTTTGTCTACTATTATTTGGAGCTAAATAATAATCTACTACAGATGTACCATCTCTTTGAATAGCATCTTTGTCCAGAGCAACATTGTAATGTATAGACCAATCTTTATTGATAAGGTCGTATATTTGATCAGTAGAAAGTGTTTGTATGAAAAATAATGAAGGATTAGAAGTAGTGGCATCTACTATTCTCCATCCTCCATCGCCAGAATCATAAGAATCAGAGTAGCCAGAAGACGCTCCTTGATATGTCCAATTTTGTGTTGTTGGGTCCGCAGCACCACCAACTCCAGCAGCAGCAGCGATTCCACTTTGATATTCTACAACAGTTCTTTGGTATTTGTCAGAAATCAATAAGTTATTATTTTTTACAAACGTGTTCATAATTGACTAGCCGCCATAAAAGCAGCATCTATTTGTTCGCTTGTTAATCCTAATGCTTCACCTAAAGTATCTAATAGAGGATGATTTCTTTCGACATAAGGAGCAAACTCCCATTCCACCAAAGTTTTTTCTCTTAATTTTTCATCTATTATAGAATTAATAGCAGCTTCAACACTGGTTAAGCTGATGTTGTTGTCTATTAACCATAATCTGATTTGTCTCGCACTAATAGTTTGTGGAGGAATGACTGTTGTTGGCACCCAGGTTCTAATTATGTCAACAAAATTTCCGTCAACATTTACAATTCTGCTAGAAACATTCTCGACCGTATTTTCTGGCTGATCTGGCGCGTCACTTCTAACGGTTAAATAGCCAGCATCTGCCAATATGGTTGGGTCATTAATGTTGCCAGTAATTAGAGTGCCATTACTTAGCTTTATTGATTTAGGAATACTATTTGTAATAGTTTGATTTTTTGTATTATAGTACATTGTCGTTCTCTTTTGGTTTTTCTATCCATACTCTAGTAATATCAGCATAAGGTTTATCTAATACTATTGATCTTTTTTCTACATCTTCTCTTTCACAGTTTTCTGGCATTTCGTTATTATCATTTCTAACAGTATAAAATCCATAATCAGATAAAGTTTCAGCGTCATTTTGATCAAAATTAATCATTAATACTCCATCAGAATTAAAAAAATTCTTTGGCACTTTGCGTAACAGCGATTCGTCTTCTGTATAGTAAAACATTTATATTTCCTTAATTAGTTTTTTCGCCTATATAATGACCTTGAATAGTACCATTAATACTTCTTAACAGCACTAAATATTTTCCAGCAACAAAACTTGGAGGAGGATTATACCAATCATCAACGAGACTCCAAGTAACATTAACAGAACTATTAAATTCTAATTCTAATAATACGTCCACACTATCTGAAGCGGGCCAACCCAACCCCTCAAAAAAATTAATGTCTGTTGTTGCAGCAGGAATATTTAAAAAAGTTTGTATTTGTTTGTCTATATCATAGGGTATAGACGCGTTTACTGACCCAGCATAGTATTGGGTACTGGTATGGTTATAAACTAATGTTGGAGCATTTAATCCATTATTAACTGTTAAACTTCCATTAAATAGATTATCTTCAGTTGCTTGTTGGTAAAAATTAGTACCTTGAATTCTACCAGTATTTCTTAGTGTGCCATCTGGATCTAAATATACAGTTTTATCTAAAACATTAGCTCCACCACTACTAGTACGTAAAAATATTCTTGTACTTGGATTTAATGAAGTTGGTGATGCTGGATCCACAATCTCCATTCTTAGTCCGCCTAGTATATTAATAGCACCATTATAATCAAAGCTTTCTCCTCTAATAGCAAAAATAGCATCTTCACTATTTGCGATTTCTGTAGCAGCTTCCGTACCTCTGCCTCTTCTAAAAATCATTCTAGGAGGTTCAACACTGTCGCTGTAGAATTGATTAATTCTAAAATTAGCAATCGTTGCATCTGCAAGTAAGCGTAATGTTGTGCCGTTATAAGTTAAATTTGTAGTAGGATTCCAGTAGTCTGAAGCACTATCATAAACCAACATATTGTTATCTACTAAACCGCTTAAATTCACATCATGATTATCATCTAAATGACCGTAACTAGTTGGTCTAACAAAAATGCGTCCCTGATTTTGATGAACATATAATACTATAGCAGCACTAATGCTGTGTTTTGGTTCAATCTTTGTTAATTTGCCGGGAATTGTTGGATGAACATATAGTATGTCTCCTTCAACCCAAGCCGGTTCATCTGCTGCATATAAATTTTGAGCGCCGTTAACCGCCCCATTCCCCCTAGTATCTAGATTTTCAATATGACCAAAATTAATAGCATAGCCTTTTTGATTTTTAGCAACATCAGATAGAACTAATCCGATAAACCGTATTTCTCTTATGCTACCATCAGCAGTATATGGTGTTGCTTCTATTAGAATATTATTGTGAACATCACTAGCATAAACAGCTTGACCAGCATATAAGGTATTATTTGTTTCATTGCGTATTCTAAAATAATTATGTTCGCCAATATGAATTTTAACGTCGCCCTCCAAACCTAAATCTAATGTGCCTTCTGCTTCGTCCCAACCTATTTCAGCGGTTTCTATTGTGGGATCTGCTGTGATATTAAAAGATATTTTATCAAATTCTCCCAAAATACCACTAGCAGGAATGCCATCGGCACTTCTGTTTAAATCACTATTATTATCGTCATAAAGTATATTTATCCCGGTGCCAGCCACTAAAAATCCATCAGCACCAATAACATCCTGAACATCTTCTGGTTGCAATATTATGTCTTCATTATTTTCTGCTTGTAAATATGGTAAACTATTCCAAGGAGTAATTCCGTCTCCAATTTTGAGTTTGCCAGTATCTTTTTCATATCCTGGCTCTCCGAGACGCAATACTTCGCCCCCTGGTTGAGGTTCACTAGCAGACCACTCTTCAGCAGTGCCGCGTCTAAATTTAATCATATCATAATTGTTAGTCATTTTTTATTTCATGAATTAAGGTTATGTCTATCTATTCTTTCTTCTAATGCTTCTAAGGTTTTGCCTAAAGTAGCAATTTGAATTTTTAATTCGCTCATCACTTCTATCACTTTTTGTAAAGTAATAGATAAAGCAGCTTGAGTTTCTTTGTTTACACTTAATCTTTCCATTATAAATTGACGATCTTTTACATATGGGCTTTTTGTTTCTATCATTTCGCAGACTTCAGTTTTAGTAGCCATATTTTTACCGAGAGTAAACCAAAAACCAATCATAGTAATAATAATACCTATGCTCGCAATTGACACACTTTCCCAAAAGTGAATAATGGTTTCTTGCATTTTAATGCCTTTCAATTTCAGATTAAATCAACCAGTTTTTTTCTCGTAACTATCACTTATTATTCCTGGTCCGGAAGAATGATAATTAAGTAGTCCAGGATTATCTCTCGTAGGATTAGCAGCAGTATCGCTATTTAATGAATCCACAATAACTAATGGATAACCGGCATCAAATTTCCCTGTATAAATATCAAATTTATTATTTCTAATAGCTGTAGTAGCTAGTCTTGTTCGTAAAACCTCTAATTTATGAATACTCCTAGTTAAACCAGGTTCATTTGCGAGGTCTAAATTTAATTTTTTGGCTAATATAGATTCATTATTAAACGGTATTTCTTTTGAATTGTCAATTTTATTAGTGTCTGTACCGTCAATCACCGTTGAACCAAAAGCTCCAACTTTATCAGTAGTAGTATCAAGAGTATTAAATAGTTTGGTATCATTAGTATTTGCTAATAATGTACCAGAATTATTTTTAGTTGATGTTGCCGTGACTGATGTTAATCCGTCTGTTTGTAGTGTAGCCATGTTTATGCTCCTGGAAAATTATAAATTGCTTAATAATATTCTACACCAAACTTTAACTAAACAATTTATTCCAATCGTCATGGTCTTTTGTTTTTTGTATATTATTTACACAGCTATTTTTTCTTTGTGTTTTGGATCCAAATTTGGCGCTAGCACACACTAATTTAACAGTAGAACAATATGCTTGTATTTTATGTAAATTTGCCGATATTGAGCTATCAATTTGTTTATTCAGAGGAAATATAGACAGTAAGTTTTTAGCTCCAGACGGCGTGACAAAATAACCATATGTACCCGTAATCAAACCTGATGGTTTAGATAAAACAGAATCCATTTCTTGTTTACGAAATCCTGGTATTTCATTATATCCGATATAACAAATATCATAATCTATGGATTTTATCTTTTCTTGTAGCGACAGAAATATTTGATTAAAGTTTTTATGGGGAATGATGTCATCTTCAAAAACCAGAAAAGGTTTTGTGGATAAGCTACATTCTTCCCATATTTTTTTATGAGATAAGGCACAACCTAAAGACCCATAAGTTAGAGAGACTCCGAAAACTTTTTGTGTTTTAGAAATTATAGACTTTCTACCATTATCAGTAATTATAGATGAATCTATATCATCGATATTGATTTCTTTACCAGATACGGCTAAGAATTTTTGATATTTATCTTTAAAGATAGTTTTATTAATTTGTTCCTGAAAAAATATAAACTTTTTTGTGTCTTCTTGAAGATTGACTACATAAATTTTTTCAAAATATTGCGACATAATTATTTATTAACAACATAATAATATTGGTTTTTATCGTGATTTTGATATTTTATAACATATTTTTCAGTACTCCATGCGTCCCAATTGATTTCTATACTATCGGACATCATTTTAAATGTTCCATGGTCGTCATTATTAATATTGTATAATCTATTATTTCTTTTGTTTAAGTAAATATACGATTCCCAAAATTTATTCTTAAAATACACTAATTCAAAAAATTTATTTTTTATACAAAATTTGTCCGATGAGCTATCTAATAAAAATTTAGAAGAAGTATTATTACTATGTATATTATATGTAAAAAAAGAACAATCAGAAACTACTAAACTTTTTAAGTTGTTTTTTCTCCATAAAGTTTTCCAGGAGCCGTCTTCAAAATAATGTATTTTTTTAGATGTTCTAATATCTATTTGAGTGATAATATCACAAGCTTTTTTATTGAAAATAAATGTAGATGGCATACCAAATTTAATGTCACTATCATGATCAGGCTGCCATTTACCAATTTCCTTAATTTCTCCTTTTATTACATTATTATTAATGTGACGATTTGCAATATAGCTTAAAATATCGCAGTCATTTTTGATAATAGCTTCTAAAGATTGCGTTATATATTTTTTGTGATATATGTCATCATCATCTATTTTAAAAAACCAATCAAAGTTTGTGTGTCCATATCCTTGTATAGCTTTTAAATAATTTATATGCTGATCAGTATTTTTGTTGTATATAACGTGCAACCTCGCATCTGTCAAAAAATCAGATAATAAAATTTTATATTTTTCTTTATCTTCCTCTTTGTCTATATTTATATTGACACAATATTTGATATCTTTGTATTCTTGATTCAATATGCTATTAATTGTATTATAAATATAATAAGGTCTATTATAAGTGGTAGTAAAACATAAAATTTTCATAATGAAATGATAATCCTATTACTCCATCCAGCACTATTGGAATATGGTATTATAACACACCTATCAGGCTTCTCTTCTGCATAAACTTTAGCAATTTTTGTATTAGAAATTTTGTTTAAATATTTTTTTTCTTTAAGATCCTGCCTGTATAACAACTTACCTTCTTTGTTTTCAAAACCAAAGAAAAACATATTATAGTCTGTTTTATCTGGTATTTTATCTAATGGCCATTGCACATTAAATTCATATTCATTTAACATGCCGCTTCTCCATTCGTCCTCGCTCATTACATATGGTTCCAAATATTCTTCTCGTACATCATAAGCATGTTTATGTACTCTTTTATTTTTAAAGTCCAGCCCACAATATAACTCATATTCATGTAAAGATCTAGTCGAACCGAATCCATAATGCTTAAAATCTATATCGGTAGGATCGATGCCGAATAATTGCCTTTGTCGCTTTTTGGATAATTTATTTCTATCTTCTCCTTCTTCTATAAAGCCATTTTGTTTTGTATGGTCTGACCAATGTTTGTGATCTTTTTCTCGTAAATATTCATGCCACAATATGGTGTATGTTGGATGAAATATATCGTATCCATGAGTATATGCTCTAGCACTTAATGATAATTCTTCGCCTCTAAAATAAAATAAAGGATCATACATACATTCATTAACAAAATTACCTTGAGTAAAAATAAAATGACCAGATAATAGTCTAGCTTTTATTAATTTTCTTTCTTTATTGATCTGTTGATGATTTTTTATATATACAGGACGAGAAATAATATCTCCATCATGACCAAAGGCTTCAAAAGTGTTAATTCTATAAGGTTCATTTTTCAGAGAAAAATTATTTTGTTTTGGCCAAAACGTTGTACCATAAGTTCCTATAATAGGTTTATCACTGAATTTTAAACCAGTATCATATAAGTCAAACAGATGCTCATCCCAATGTTCTATAAATCTATGATGACTGTCTAATTGGAAATAAAAATGTTGATCATCATATAAATTTTTTTGTATAGAATGTCTAGCCCAACAGGCACCTTTACTTTCTTTCCAATCATATTCTTGTATTTCAATATTTTTAAACTGCAACAATGCCGATATATCTTCTGTTTCGTCCCTTTGCCAATTAATACCAAAAAATAAATTTTCTGGATATTTACTTTTTTTTATACAATCTAAAACAGTTGGCACCAATTGATGATCTCTATAAGAAGCTATGCTTATAAATATGTTATTTTTTTCCATTATATTTTTCCGTAAATAATTTAAGGGTTGCTTTAGAACCACAACTAAATCCGAACATATTTGACTTGATGACTTTGTTGACATGAACGCCGGTCCATGCGTTTCCATTTATTATGGTATTTATTTTGGTTTTTTGATGTAAGTATTGGCAAGCGATAATATTATCTTCTAAAGAATCCAAAAAAAAACCAGAAGATGGATATATTGTATCAATATTTTGTGATAGTAAAATTTCACATGCCTTAACCAAAGTTTGATGGTTAAATTTTCTATATTCTAATACATATCTTATGTCCCCACCAGGAAAAATAGATTTTATCATATCTATATCTTCTCTAATTTTATTATATTTTCTGTTCACCAAATAATATGACGGTAAAGTTATTGCTAAAAAATCAGAATACTTTATAGCTTCTGTCACTTCATATTTTCGTTCTGATTCATCGCAATTAGATATTGGGTAATCAATGAACGTTCCGACTTTAGCATTTGGAAAATTTTTTTTTATCATTTTACTATAAAAAGGCAATGATAAAACACTAATATAAGGATCGTTTTTTAAAATTTCTTTTATTTCGTTTTTTATGTATAAATCTTTTTCTTCAGTATGATTTATATAATATTCTATTTTCATGTTTTATTTAATTTTTTTTTTATATGTTCTATGGATAAAAATGGGCTTTGTCCATAAATACCATCAGCAAAGCCATATTCTACACTATCTTCGGCATCTAATATCCAGTCTGTTTTCTGTGAAAGTTGTGATGATATATATTTTTTTACACTAGCTCTACGCCATTCTCTTTCTTTTGCAAATTTAGAATTTGAACATTTATCAGTAAAAATGTCTAACATTTTTTTGGCTTCTTTTTCGTTCCACTGAACATTACTAACAGTAGCCTTATGCTCTCCGTCTAAAGATAAAAATCCATAATGTATCAACATATAACTATTTGGCATTATAATTCTTAAATCTGCGGCTTGGAAAATTACTCCGCTAGAAGACTCAGCTTTAGAATAAGCTATAATTCCTATTTTTGATTTTGATTTTAGTATAGTGTCATAAATGCCTAAACAATCAGTCCAATCTCCTCCTGGTAAATGCATATGTACCAATATTGGACTATCTGATATTGTGTTCAAATATCTTATATTTTTTTCAAAATTAACAGCCACCCTATAATCAACACCGACTTCTTCATCGCTTGAATCTACATGAGAATGTAAATATACTTCTCTATTTTCTACGTCTATACAATAGTCGTGTATTTGACTCAGTCTATAGTCTTGTATATTATTCATAAACAAAAATTGATTTTATTGTATTATTGATATTGTTAATAACTTCCCGTTCTTTGAAAGCTTTTGCAAAAGCTATTCTAAATCTGTATCTAGTAAAAATATCTAATGTTTCCACGCCTTCTATTTCTTGTATTATATTTACTATATTAGCTGATAAAGAAAAATTAGTATGACCAACCCAAAAGTTAAAAATTTTTGTACAATCCGTATATTCATTATAAGGTATCATACCCATATTAGTAAGTATAATATGCTTACTAACGATATTGGGATATTCTTGATCATTATCAATATCCCCATAATCCATGTCGTCAAATTCATTATCTAATCCATAAGGATCTTGCCATTTTTCCCATATTATGGTAGGTTTTTTATGATTTGACATTTTTTTTAAAAGCCATTAATGGACTTATTATGGGTTGTTCATAATCTTTTGCATAAAATTCATTAAGTAATTTACTTATGAGTATAGCGCTATTTTTAGGCTTTGTGTTTTCAGAAAGACATTTTGTTATTTGGTCATAAAAAACACTATTTTGAATTAACAAATATAAAAATGCGGCTATCTCTGTGTGTTGTTTTTCTGACAGTTCATGTGATATATCTATAGATATATTCCCATTATTGTCATAATTTATACTAAATATATTTTTGTTTTTATTTTTATTAAAAAACATTTAAACCATTAATGATCTAATTTTAGAAATTGCCTTTTTTATATTTTGTCTAACTGCTTCTCGTGTAATTGAATATTTTTTACCTATTTGAGCAAATGTCATGCCTTCAATATAATATAGCTTTAAACAATCTTTTTGTCTATCTGATAGATAAGTATTTTTTTCTGAGAATATTGCGTATGCCATATCGTGTATTTCTTTTTTTGTTTCTTTATCAATAGCAATATCTATCGGAGTTTTAGATTTGTTTGGCAATAAATTTAATAAAGACAAATCTTCGTTTTGGTATTTCACATCCAAATCTACGATAGGTTCTTTAGAATATTTATTTTTTTTTCGTGTCATATAGCTTTTAATTGCCCAAATTGCACATTGATTTCGATATGAATATTTATTTTTTTGTTTTCCTGTTTTGCCTTTTCTTTTATCGTCCCATCTCCAGTCTGCCATCATAATGCAATTAGCAACATTAGCTATAGCGTCTTCACTATTTAGCATTTCATGACACAGGTTCACAGAAAAATTTTTAGCAAATTTTGCAATAGTTTTTTTAGCTAAATCTATATAAAAAGACAAAGACTCAAACTCAATATTTTCATGGTCTTCGTATTTAATTTTTTGATTACCAACAGATACAATGTCTATCATTTTTTTCCTTATTTAAGTTCCTTAAGTTATTGTAGAAATAAATTAGTATTTATTTATTGTTGTCTTTTGTTAATTTTTTCCATTGTTTTGGATCTGGTCTATCTGGATCGCCAGGTTTTGCTGGCTTATATTTTTTACCTTCTCTTTCTTTTTTCTTTCTAATATTTTCCCATAATCCTGGCCTATTAGTTTTACTCATAGTATCTTGATGAGTAGTTACGCCAGGATATTCTTTATCTTGATAAGTATAATGTGGTAGATCTTTAATTTTTAATTTTTTTTTTCTTCAGTCTCGCTACCTTCTGTATCGGTTTCTGAACGGCCGAACATTACAAAATTGTGGATGGTTAGCATATAATCCTCTGTAAGAGCTATTTTACCCTGTAGCCAGCTCTCTGTCAAGGCTTCTTTTACCGAAGGATTCTCTATAGCTTGTAGTATAACATTAGCATGTGTAGCAATTGACTTGATAGATCCTAGACTCATTTGATAAAAGTCATTCTTATATTCCATCATTTCCATTTCTGGACTTTCAACTTCCATGTCTTCGACCTCTGTAAAGTCGCCATCTGCTGCTTTTGTGTTTTCGGGCAGTTGTGAGGTTTGTGCGATGGTCTGATTTACAGAATCTAGAATATCTTTAATACGATCTGACATAATTTTACTCCTTGTTATTAAATAATTTTACCATGCTTTACAAGACCAGTATCGCGCTTTCCACTTTGGTCCAGGATTATCACAATTGTGTCTAGCTCTAAAACTTTTACGCCTTTCTGGAATATTTTTTTTGATTTTCATATTAGGGTCGCCAAAGTTTACTTTAACAATATTACCTTTGTCGTTTTTAACATAAACACTAAATTTTTTAGGACCGTCTGGGGTTCTAAATGGTTTATTCAATTGTACTTTTCTACCCTGGTATTCTGCAGCAGTTAGTTTATTGCCGTCTTCATCATATATTTCTTTGGCTTCAATTTCCCAAACGAATTCGTTCCACTCGTCATCCCAAGAATAATTTTTAGCAAATAATGTCGATACTACTTCATCTAAAATAGAAGATTTATTTTTGGTTTGATTTAAGCATATAGCTAATCTTTGTTGAGTATTTGGGTATTCTTTTTTCATTGTGTCGTTACTCATGCAACGACCCATAAATTTATTATGGTCTTCATTTTTTTTAATTTGTGGAATTGGCATAACTATTATTATTGGTTAAGGTTTCGTCAATTATAGATACTGTATTATTCCAAGAATATTTATGGGCGGTTTGAACGCCATTAGGATTTGTTGTAATATTTTTATTATACACCATTCTCATCAAATCCACTGTTTGCTCCATCTCTTTGTCTCCTAATTTTGCCCATTTTCCTTGTCCATAAAACCATTTTTGATCATATGCAAGTTCTAATTCGTCAATATCTACCAAAAATGAATTATTTGAGTCACAATATTCAGTATGTGCAGAATAATTGGTGGCTATAATAGGTTTATTTAAGGCCATACATTCCGGAATTTCATTATTCCATCCTTCTGCTCTGGATAAAAATATACAACAATCAGACTGTTCTATAAATTCAGATAAATGATATTGAGTTGGTAATCTTTTATATATTTTAATTTTATCTTTCAACTTAGAATTATTAACCAAATTTAACCACTCTGATAATTGTTGATCGTTTAAAAATGGATTATGTGGTAAAAGTCGCAATTCTACATTATCATTGATATCGAAAGCGTTTTCAAAACATTTTATCAAGAAGTCTTGACCTTTTCTCTTTTCCCATTTTCCTATATGACTAAATACATAATTATCTTTTATTTTAATATCATTTTTTTCTGCAAATATCGACAGATCGACACCTAAAGGAGCAACATAAATAGGTTTTTTAATACCATTATTTAATAATACTTCTTTGCCCCATTTAGAGGCCACAAAAATATAATCAACATAGTTTAAATGATGCCTTTCGTCCATCGACAAAGTATCTAATTCAAAAAAAGTGAAAGCATAATAATGTCCTTTGCCAATTTTATAGGCCAAATCATTTGGATGCCATATCTTTAAAAATGGAGCATTATAATCGAAAAGTTGTTTTTTATTATGCAGTTCTTCTATGATCGCTTTTTCTTCTGGATAATTTAATTCGGCGCTATTGCCAATCATAAATAAAGATAAATCTATATTTTTTTGATAGAGGCCTTTTAAGATGTTTAAAGAAGTTATTCCATATCCCGTATTGCCTATGGTACAATTAAGATTTATTTTTTTAATCATTTTTCATATACCTTATTATGAGTATTATTAACTTGTATAAATGTAGTTTTTTTACCAAAGTCTTTTATTTTTGTAGCGCCGATATAGGTGCAGGCACTTCTTAGGCCT
>Ga0070753_1001224_pt1 | contig 14731 bp, 18 predicted proteins | sample VirMetDEL_Aug_31_FD_77441 | JGI IMG/M metagenome (GOLD analysis project Ga0070753, IMG submission 77441) | Aqueous microbial communities from the Delaware River and Bay under freshwater to marine salinity gradient to study organic matter... | ecosystem: Environmental > Aquatic > Marine > Coastal... | reverse complement strand
GTCTCTCTCTCCCCGGACCAGAAAAAACAGATGGCCACACAAGGACCAAACCGCAAAGCAGCCGAGCAGACCATCCGAGCGATGCGCGACGCCGGCATGCTCGAGCAGGTCGACCAGATCAGAATCGTCGCCGTGCAGTCACTCGCATCCGCCTGCGACGCCCAACCCGACAACGCATCCCTCTGGCGTGAATACCGCGCCGCCGAAGCCGCACTGAGAGACACTACCCATGGTGACACCGACGACTTCACCGCTCTCCTCGCTGACCTGTCAGCCGAGGTGGGCGACAAAACCAACACCCGGAAGAGATAACCGGGGTCACGAGATCGCGGCCCTGTCCGAGAGGCTGGGTCAACCGTTGATGGAGTGGCAGCGGTACGTCGCCGACGTGTCGACCGAGATGGACCCGGACACCGGCCATCCCGCCTACCGTGAGATCGTAGTCACTGTGCCTCGCCAGTCGGGGAAGACGACTTTGGTGTTGTCGTGGGAACTGCAGCGGGCGTTGATGTGGGGCAAGGCGCAGCGGATCGCGTACACGGCGCAGACCGGATTCGATGCCCGTCGGAAACTGTTGGATGATCAGGCTCCGATGCTGTTGGCGTCGCCGTTGGCGGCGGCGGTGGACCGGGTGCAGCGGGCGCAGGGTAACGAGGCTCTGGTGTTCCGCAACGGCTCGAGGATCGATGTGTTGGCGTCGACTGAGACCGCTGGCCACGGCAAAAGCCTCGACGCTGCTTGTATCGACGAGGCGTTTGCCGATACGGATGACCGGCGGGAGGTGGCGATCCTGCCGACGATGGCGACCCGGCGGGATGCACAGATCTTCGTGGTGTCGACGATGGGCACGGAGGCATCAACGTTTCTGAACAGGAAGGTGGCTGCGGGCCGGCAGGCGGTGGAGGCCGGCGAGACCAGTGGGATCGCCTATTTCGAGTGGTCGGCCGAGGCCGATATGGCGATCGACGATCCGGCGACGTGGTGGTCTTGCATGCCGGCGTTGGGGAACACGATCACCGAGGATGTGGTGCGCCATGCGTTGCAGACGATGAGCGAGGGCGAGTTTCGTAGGTCGTGGCTAAACCAGCAGACCCGTTCGGATGAGCGGGTGATCTCGGCGGAGATGTGGCAGTTGGTGCAGGCTCCGTCGGCGGCCCCGGAGGGCGATCTGCGGTTTGCGTTCGATGTCGATCCGGACCGGAGCGCGGCGGCGATCGCGGTGTCGGATTCTGCCGGGCAGGTTGAGGTGGTGGAACATCGTGCTGGGGTCGATTGGTTGGTGGATCGGTTGGTGGAGTTGGCGTCGAAGTGGAACGCGCCGGTGGTGTTGGATGGCTATTCGCCGGCGGGCGGGTTTGGCGATCTGTTGGAGAACCGTGGTGTGAAGGTGGTGCGCTATTCGACTCGAGAGGTGTCTTTTGCGTGTGGCGGTTTTTTCGATGCTGTGGTGGCCCGGTCGATCGCGGTCAGGCCGCATTCTGGTTTAGATCTGGCGATCGAGTCGGTGCGTCGCCGGCAGGTGGGTGATTCGTGGCTTTGGTCGAGAAGTGGGGAGGTTGGCAAATCTCCGCTGTTTGCTGCTACTCTTGCGTTTGATAGGCGTTCGGGAGGCTCTGCTGCCGATATCTGGGTGGCGTATGGATGACTGGCGGTCAGATGGATAAGAAACAGGCAGCGTTGCTGTTGGAGGCCGCCGGGGTGCTGTTAACCACGGTCGGTGTCGCTGTCTGGTCTATCGCTGCCGGGTTTATTGCGGCCGGCCTCGGCGCGATTCTTTTCGGTGTCGCTTTGGAGCGTGACTAGTGTTAGGCAACCTGTTCGCAAAAACTGAGGAGCGGGCGTCGGGCCTGTCGTGGAACGACTACATGCGGCTGTGGGAGAGGTTCTCATTTAACGGCCACCGTTATATCGCTCCGGCGGCCACGGTCGAGGAACTGACCGCCCTACAAGGGCAGGCCAACCCGATCGTCGCGGCTGCGATCCACGCCCGGATGGCTGTGTTCTCCGAGGTGCGGTTCCTGTGGCAGCCGTTCGCCGATGGCCGGCCCGGTGCGCTGTTCGGCAACCAGTCGCTGTCGCTGCTCGAGCAGCCGTGGCCGCACGCCAACACTGGCGACCTGCTGGCACGGATGTTGGTCGACGTCGACATCTACGGCAACTCCTACTGGACCAAGATGGCGAGCCGCAACGGTTCGGAACATCTGATGCGGCTCGATCCGAACCGGGTGGTGGTGCTCACCGCGTCGGTCGACGACCAGACCACCGGCCGCAAATGGGGCGAACATCTGGTCGGTTATTCGGTGCTCGACGAGGACCGCCAAGAAGAAGCAGCATTTTTCCTCCCGGAAGAAGTGTGCCACTTCAAACCTATCCCCGATCCGATGCACCAGTACCGGGGCAGGACATGGCTGTCGACCATCCTGTCTGATGTCACTGCCGACGACGAGTTCTCGACCTACAAGCACAAATTCATGCAGAATGCGGCCACCCCGAATCTGGTGGTGTCGTTCGACCCGTCGATCACCAAAGAGGCATTTGAGACGTTCGCACAGCGGATGGATTCGTCACACCGTGGACTCGACAAAGCGTTCAAAACCCTGTACCTCGGCGGTGGTGCCGATGTGAAGGTGGTCGGCGCGAACTTCGATCAACTGAACCTGCGAGCGGTGCAGGGCGCAGGTGAAACCCGGATCGCAGCAGCAGCCGGCATCCCAGCCTCCTACCTCGGCATCTCCGAAGGTCTCGCCGGGTCGGCCCTCAACGCCGGGAACTACGTCGCCGCCCGCAGGCGTTTTGCTGATGGCACTATCCGCCCGTTGTGGCGTGCGGCAGCAGGTGCGTTGCAGACGTTGATCTTGCCGCCCGACCCGTCGGTCCGGCTGTGGTACGACGACCGCGACGTGCCATTCCTGCAGGAAGACGTGCTCGACGCCGCTGAGATCAGGTCGAAAGACTCAAACACCATGCGTGTCCTCGTAGACGGCGGATTCGACCCGCAGTCCGTGGTCGACGCGATCACCACCGGCGACCTCACCCTGTTGCGCCATTCCGGCTCTCTGTCCGTCCAACTGCAGCCGCCCGGCACCTGACATGCCTTATTACATCGAGTCCGACAACCCTGACTGCTCCGGCTGGGCTACAGTGAAGGAGGACGGCGAGGTGATGGGCTGCCACCAGACCAAACAGGAAGCCATCGATCAGATGGTCGCCTTGTCGATCGACGAGGGGATCGACCCCGGCGGCGAAAGAGCAGAATCGCGACAGGTCGACACCAACCCACCCAAATATATCGCCGACGCAGCCGCCCGAGGGCTAGATCTGCGAGCCGAGGGCCATGGCGGCGACGGCCTTACCGATAAAACGATCCGTGAGGCACGTGCGATGGCGAGGGGGGATATCTCGGAGGATAAGATAATCAGAGCAAACGCATGGGGATCACGCCATGCCGTAGACCTAGAAGCACCAAAAAACACGAACCCCGATGCCGACGGCTGGCCCGGTGCCGGCGCAGTGGCCCACTACCTATGGGGAATCGACCCGCTCGACCCCAACCCCGCGAGGGCTTGGTTCGAGCGCAAGGCAGAACAGATCAAAGCGGAACGGGCCAACATGGAAACAGAAACGATCACAAGAGAACGCGAGAGCGTCGTCCGCATGGTCGACTTCCGCGCCGCCAAATCTGCCGACGGCACCACCCTCGAGGGATACGGCGCAGTCTTCAACGAATGGACCAACATCGAAGACGAAATGGGCGTCTACCGTGAGCGTATCGCACCCGGCGCATTCAAGCGAACACTTGGCATGCGCACCCCGATCTTACAGTTCGACCACGGCGCACACCCGCTGATCGGGTCGATCCCGCTCGGCCGGATCACCTCGATCACCGAAGACAGCCATGGCCTCCGAGTCAAAGCACGGCTCTCCGATAACTGGCTCGTCCAACCGGTGCGCGACGCCATCCGCGACGGCGGCATCACCGGCATGTCATTCCGATTTCGAATCCTTGACGAGACATGGGAACGCTCCCGCACAGATGGGATGGAAGAGCGCACCATCCGTGAGGTAGAGTTGTACGAGGTAGGACCAGTAGTGTTTCCAGCGTACGAACAGACCAGTGTGGGCGTCCGGAGCCGGCAGGCTCTCGACGCACTGCAAGATCCCGAGGTGCGGAGCGAGATCGCTCACATCCTCGCTAACGGCACCGACATCCAGTCGCTCGCCTCATCCGACGACCCGGCAGACAGCCACTCGGAGGACCAAGGAACCCCGGAGACGATCCACGTTCCTGTCAGAACCCGCACACAACGCCAAGCCCGCGTGGCATTGGCCCAGATCCCGAAGGGATAGAAATGAACATCGACACCATCGATCAGAAGATCGAAGAGTGCCGGTCCCGGATCGTCGACCTGTCCGAGCGTGATGAAGTCACGCCCGAGGAGGACGCCGAACTCGAGGCCCGCCTCTCCGAGCACGAGACCCTCGTCGAGCAGCGTGCCGCTGCCGTCGCCCGTCAGGAGCGCGTCGCCGCCGCCAAGTCGCACGTCGTTGAGCGTGCCGCCGGCTACGACGCCCCGCAGGTGATGCACCGCACCGAGACCTCGTTCGATGTCTCCACCGCCAGCCGGTCGCAGATCCGTGACGCCGCGCTCGCCCTGCTCGACCGCGAGGGTAAGAACCTCCCGGCCCGCAACGGCGACCACGTTGACATGTTGCTCCGCACCCGCAACGGCAACTGCGACGGCGGCCAGATCGCCAAGCGCATGCTGCTCACCGAGAACGACGCGTACCGCACGGCCTTCATGAAGGGCGTCACGCAGACCGCGCCGGCCTTCTCGGCCGACGAGGCCCGCGCCCTCGACGAGTACCGCGCCATGAGCGAGGGCACCGACTCCGCTGGTGGCTTCGGCATCCCGGTCCTCATCGACCCCTCCATCATCCTCACCTCTGGTGCGGCCGCCGCTCCGGTCCTCGACATGGCACGCGTTGTCACGATCACGACCGACGAGTGGAAGGGCGTCTCGAGCGCGGGCATGTCGTGGTCGTACGACTCGGAGGCCGCTGAGGTTTCGGACGACAGCCCGACCCTCGCCCAGCCCACCATCCCGGTGTACACGGCTCGCGGTTTCATCCCCTACTCGATCGAGGTTGGTAGCGATTATCCGGCGTTCGCCGCCGAGATGCGCCGCCTGCTCGATCAGGGTTACACCGACCTCGTGGCCCAGCAGACGATCACCGGCTCCGGCTCCAGCAGCCCCACCGGTATCTTCACCGCCCTCGACGCCAACACCAACGTCGAGGTCGTGGTCGGCACCGACGGAGCGTTCTCCGCTCCCGACGTCCTGAAGGTGTGGAAGTCGCTCCCCGAGCGGTACCGCGCCAACGCCACGTGGGTGATGAACGTCGACGTCGAGAACGAGATCCGCTCGTTCGCCGCCGGAGCCGACTCGGCCTACTACACTGTCGACCTCGCCGCTGGCGGAATCGGCACCCTGTTCGGACGGCCGATCCGGACCACCGACTACGCTCCGGAGTTCACCGGCACCACCGGTGCCGCGAACATCCTCGTCGTTGGTGACTTCAGCAACTTCGTCGTTGCGCAGCGTGCCGGTATGAGTGTCGAACTCATCCCGCACCTGTTCGCCACCGGCAACAACCGCCCGAGCGGGCAGCGCGGCTGGTTCGCGTACGCCCGTCACGGCTTCGATTCGGTCAACGATCTCGGGTTCCGCCTCCTGCAGAACCAGTGATCTAGCCGAAACGGCTACGGCCCGCCCGGTGCTGGGTAGTCACCGGGCGGGCCACCTACCCACCCACTGCCCAGAAAAGAGATCTACCCATGGCACACGTGATGGCCAACACCACCTGCACCACCGCCCTGTCCAACGGCGTCCGCGTCCGACTGCAACACGGACACATCCACAGCGACGACGAACAGATCGTCCGCGAACGGCCTGACCTGTTCGACGCGTTGGCCAAGCCGGCTGTCGAGCAGACCACCCGCGCACCCGGCGAGAAGCGCACCACCCGCACCAAGCCGAAGGGCTGAGCCGTGGCCAAGAAGGCCAAACCGCCGGCCAAAGTCTGCGTAGCATATGTGCACGGACTCGAGGTCGCCCATTCGTGGCACCAGTCGCTCATGTCGCTCATCGCATATGACGTAGCGCACAACCAACGTGTCATCGGTGGCGGATGGATCTCCACCAAATACGGCACCGGTGGGATCGTCCAAGCCCGCAACGACACTGCACGCCAATTCACACATAGCACCCCGCATTGTGATTGGCTGATGTGGCTCGACACTGATATGGGATTCGAGGCTGATGCTGTCGACCGGCTGATGCAAGCAGCCAACCAGCAGACCGCACCGATCGTCGGCGGTCTCTGCTTCATGCAACGCGAAGTCGCAGTCGACGGTACGGGTGGCTATCTGATCGAGCCGGCACCGACCCTGTTCGACTGGTATGACAACGGCCAGCAGCAAGGGTTCACAGTCCGTCGCGACTACGAACGCAACAAAATGCTGCGGGTCGCCGGCACCGGCAGCGCATTTCTGCTGATCCACAAATCTGTCTTCGAGAAGATCGAAGCCGAATACGGGCCGACGTGGTACAGCCCGATCTACAACCACAGCACCGGCACATGGATCTCAGAAGACCTGTCGCTGTGCACTCGGGCCACCGCGCTCGAGATCCCGATCCACGTACACACCGGGGTGCGCACCACCCATCTCAAACACCTGTGGCTCGATGAACGGATCTACGACAGGCTGGCCCTGATCGAGCGGCCAGATGAATGAGATCGCCGTGATCGTCCCGGCCATGCGCCGGCCACAGAACGTCGCACCACTGATGCGCAGCCTCGAGGCCAGCACCGACCGTGCCACCGCCTACTTCGTCTGCGACCACGGTGACACCGACCAGATTAAAGCAGTGTTAGACACCGACGCACAGTTCGTGATCAACTGGTCGAGCAGCACCACATTCGCCACCAAATGCAACCTAGGGTACCGGGAAACCGAAGAGCCATGGCTACTGTTCGTCGGCGACGACGTACACTTCCACCCCGGCTGGGTCGAGGCCGCACTGGCAGCCGGCGAATACGGAGCATTCGTATCGACAAACGACATGGGCAACCCGCGTGTGATGGCCGGCCGACACGCCACCCACCCGATGGTAGCCCGCTGGTGGCTCGACCAACATGGCGCAACGTGGGACGGCCCCGGCGCAGTCTGCCACCAAGGCTACCGCCACTGGTACGTCGACAACGAATGGACCGCAGTCGCCCTCAACGCAGGGCAGTTCGTCTACGCCGAAGACGCTAAAATCGAACATATGCACCCGGTGTGGGACAAAGGCGACTCTGACGAGATCTACACCCTCGGACAGGCATCGGCACACGCAGACTCACGACTATTTAGAGAGAGGTTGGGCAGATATGCATCCTGAGGCCATGGCATGGGCGTCGGCCGCTGTAGGCGGGCGCAGTTTCAGCAGAGTCATCGAACTCGGCGCACGCGACGTAAACGGCACAGTGCGCGACCTGTTCACCGCCGACACCTACATCGGGGTTGACATCGCAGAAGGACCGGAGGTCGATGTGGTCTGCGACGCTGCCGATTACAGGCCGGACGAACCGGTCGATCTGGTGATCACAACCGAGATGCTCGAACACGCGCCACGCGCACCGGAGATCCCGGCAGCAGTGTTCGCGATGTTGCGGCCGGGCGGGCTGTTTGTTGGCACTGCTGCCGGTCCGGGAAGGCCAGCCCACTCGGCGATCGATGGGAAGACCCTGCAACCCGGAGAGCACTATGCCAACATCCATCCGACCGATCTGACGACTTGGCTTGTCGCGGCCGGTTTTGTCGACGTCGAGGTCGACCAGCAGCGCAGGCCGGCAGACGTCCGGTGGATCGCCTGCCGGCCCGGCTGATCACTTGTAGCGGGCTTCGACCTTGCGCTGCTCGCGGGCGGCAGCGGCGAGGTTGTTCACTAGGTCGCGCAGGTCGGAGATGGCGAGCGACAGGGTACCGGCGTCGCAGCCGCTGGCGGCGAGTGCGGCGACATCTTCTGCCTTGCGCTGGACGTTGCACATCTGGGCGGTGGTGTAGTGGTCGAGGTACTGCATTTTGGTTCCTTTGGTGGTTGTGGGGGGGGCTTGCGCCCCCCCGGTTTTTTCAGGACTGGCGAGGATCGACGACTTCGACGATGACGGCGGCGGGCGAGAACTTCGCGATGGCCTTGACCGCGAGGTCGTGGCGTCCGCACCAAGTCGCGGCGTACCAGCGGTCGGCGGCGTTGTCGATGCGGGCTTGAGCCTCAGCGATGCCCTTGCGGATGCGGTCGACCTGCTGGCCGTTGGTCCAGTTGTAGAAGCCCTCGGCGGCGGCGTTGGGGTCCAGCGCGGAGAACCGGGCGAGGGCCGACTCGGCCCACTCGCGACGCGCCGTGGCGTCCTCGATCTGCTGGGCGGCGGTGCTCAACTCGGCGATGACGTGCGTGTAGGTCCGGGCGGTCTTACGGGTGTCGGTGGTGCCGTCCGGGAGGACGACGGTGAGGGTGGTCTTGGTGGTGGTGTTGTTTCCGTTGTTCATATAAATAGTTTACCATACCGGGCAAGACGAGACAACCCAGAGAGATCCTTCCGGTTGCAATGATCTCCCCGGACCGATTGCCCACCACCCGACCGCCATGGCAGACTAGACCTCGATCGAGAGGACACCATGGCGCACCTAGTGAACCGGCTCGTCACCGAAGACGACCTCAAAACTATCCTCGGCATCTCCGACGCGGTAGACGACAACAGGCTCACCCTCGCCGCCGACGCAGCCACCACCATGATCCTGTCCTACTGCGACCGCGATTTCTTCGTCTCCAGCACCACACCCAGCGCACGCGTCTACGTCGCCGACCACTGGTCCTACGTCGAAGTTGACGACATCTCCACCGCCAACGGCGTCGTGGTCAAAACCGACGACGACGAAGACGGCGTGTTCGAGACCACATGGGCCTCGACCGACTATCAACTGTCGCCGCTCAACGGCCGGCTCTCCGGGATCGAATGGCCCTACACCCGGATCGACGCCATCGACGCACGCGAATTCCCCTACAACGGCCGGCAGGCACTCGTCCAAGTCACCGCCGTCTGGGGTTGGCACGCAGACGACCCCGAAGACGACTACATCCCACACCCGGTGCAGCAGGCCGCACAGATCCAAGCCACCTCTATCTTCAAAAGCGTCGACGCCCCACTCGGCATCGCCGGCTTCGGCGACATCGGAATCATGCGCCTCCGACAGGCACTGCACCCGGTCGCCATCGCGCTGCTCGCACCATTCCGCAAAGACCCGACCCTCGTGCGCTGATGGCAGCCACCCTCCAACAGATCGCCGACGGAATCGAAACCCGGCTCGCCACCGTCACCGGGCTGCGCGTCTTCGACCACGTACCAGACATCTTCGCCACCCCATGCTCGTTCGTCCTGCCCGGATCGATCGCCTATTGGGGTGACTTCGCTGGCGGCAACGCCGAAGTCGAGGTCGTGATCACCGTGGTCGTCGGCAGAACCTCCGACCGCGCAGCCCAAAAATCGCTGTACACCTATATGAGTTACAGCGGAGCCGGCTCGATCCGTGCAGCGATCGAAGCAGACCGCACCCTCGGCGGCGTCTGCCAGACGCTGCTGGTCGAGCGGGCCGACAACATCCGTATGCTCGCCCAAGGCGACGCCACCTACCTCGCGGTCGACTTCGTAGTCCGCGTCCACGCATAGAAGGAGCCACCATGGCTAAATACACCGTCACCGGCCGTCGCGCCGTCGCCGGCCACCAACCCGGCGACACCATCGACGACCGCGATCTCATCGAAGCGAACGTCGCAGCACTGGTTGCGGCCGGCCATCTCACGCCACTAAGATCGAAGCCAGCAAGCAAGGTCGAAGCCACGCCGGCCGAGACAGAAGACCACTCCGAGGAGTAGTAACACACCATGGCCAAGTTCGTGCTGACCAACCCAGAGATCACCGTGAACTCGGTCGATCTGTCCGACCACGTTGGATCGGTGACCGTCACCGAGTCCTACGCCGAGGTGGCCACCACCGCTTTCGGCGACACGGCGGTCACCCGGATCGCCGGTCTCGGCGACCACAGCGTCTCACTCGATTTCCACGAGGACTTCGCCTCAGCCGAGGTGCATGCCACGATCGCCGGTCTCGTCGGCTCGACCACGACCGTCACCGTGAAGCCCGTCAACGAGACCACCACCGCGACAAACCCGTCGTTCTCGATGACGGTTCTCGTCACCGAGTGGCCGCTGCTCAACGGCGCGGTCGGCGATCTCGCTTCCGCATCGGTCACGTGGCCGGTCTCGGGATCGATCACCACCGCCACCTCCTGACCAACCACCCACAAGGAGTAACTACCCATGATCAACATCCGGATGAGGGTATCCACCAGCGACGGCCCGCAGGGCGAGTTCAACATCACCCCGAAGGTGCAAGTCGAATTCGAGCGCAACTTCAAAACCGGGATCGGCAAGGCGTTCGAAAACGACCTGAAGATGGAACACATCTACTGGCTCGGATGGAAGGCCATGCACTACGCCGGCCGCGTCGTCAAACCGTTCGACACTTGGCTCGACGATGTGACCGAGATCGAAGTGGTGAACGAGTCCACCGGCCCTTTAGACGAGACAGCCTGACCTACACCGTCGCTGCAGTCGCAGTCGCCACTGGCATCCCACCGCAATATCTGGTCGAAGATCAACACATGCTCACCGCCCTGCTGGCGGTCCTGCAAGACCAAGCGAAGGAAGCACAGAAGGCCAAAAAGAGATGAGCAAAGCGGTCCGCATCGAAGGTCTCAAAGAGGTCCGCTCTGCGATCCGAGGTATCACCAGTGAAATGGAGCGGAACGGCGCACGCGGCCGGCTCCGGGTGTTGAACCTCGAGGCCGCCGAAGTCGTGAAACAGAAAGCCGACGGGCTGGTCCCCCGACGCACCGGGAAACTCGCCCGATCGGTACGGGCCGCCGCCAGCCAAAAATCGGCTCGAGTCCGGGCCGGCTACCAACGTCTTCCATATGCCGGCCCGATCCACTTCGGTTGGCCGGCACGCGGCATCCGCCCCAACCCGTTCCTATACGACGCCCTCGACAGCCGCCGTGGACAGGTGGTCGAAGTCTACGAACGCGGGATCGACAGGCTTATCCGCGACTACGATCTGGACTAGGATGTAGCCATGGCGCGGTCGTCGGTAATCAATGTCCTCGTAAACGCGGACCCGCGCAAATTCAAACAAGGCATGTCCGAGGCCGAGGGCGCACTCGGCAAACTCGGCGGTGCGGCCAAGGGCGCAGCCAAACTGGTGGCAGCAGCCGGCGCAGCGATGGGCGTCGCAGCAGCAGCGTTTGCTGCCAAATCGATCCAAGCGGGTGAGGCCGCAGCAACAGCCAACGCCCGGCTCGAGCAGATCGCCACCTCGATGGGGCTGTTCGGCACCGAGGCAGACGACGTGGCACGCCGGCTGCAAAACCTTGCTACAGAGCAGGCCCGACTCACCGGTGTCAACCAGAACACCATCAAAGAATCCCAAGCGTTGCTGCTCACATTCAAAGAACTCGCTGTCTCCGCAGACGAGGCAGGCGGTGCATTCGACCGGGCAACCCAACTCACACTCGACATGGCTGCAGCCGGATTCGGTTCAGCCACCGACAACGCCAAACAACTTGGCAAAGCACTCAACGACCCGATCAAGGGTCTCACCGCGCTCTCCCGCTCCGGCATCCAATTCACCGAAGACCAGAAAGGTCTGATCAAAAGTCTGGTCGAGTCAGGCCAGATGCTCGAGGCGCAAGATCTCATCCTCGCCGAGATCGAGGCACAGGTCGGTGGGACAGCGGAAGCGACAGCGAACGCCAGCGACAAGATGCGTGTTGGCATGTCACAGGTGTCTGAAACCGTCGGCCTGTTGCTGCTGCCGTATTTCAACCAACTTGTCGATTACATCCTTGCCAACGTCCTGCCGGCTTTCGAGGATTTTGCTGTCGATGCGGTGCGAGACATCGAGAACGGAGTCGTACGCGCAAGGGCAGCCCTCGGTCTGCTACGCGACCGGTATGAAGAGGTCCGGGTCGCTGCCGATGAGATGGCGGCCTCGATCCGAGACGAGGTGACCGTCGAGTTCGAACGCGGCAAGAAATTTGCCGAGGACTACAACGACGAACTGGCTGTCGCGGCCGGCGCGATCGGCGGTATCGTCGCCGCACTCATCACCTACCAGACCGCGACAGCCGCAGCCAGAGGAGCCACGCTGCTGTTCACCGCAGCGAACCTCGCGCTCAACTTTGTGCTGGCTCTCAACCCGATCCTGTTGATCATCGTCACCATCGGTGCGTTAGTTGGTGCTCTCATTTTGGCCTACCAGCGGTTCGAATCTGTCCGTGAGGTGGTTGATCGTGTATGGGCAGCGATACAAACCGCAGCCGAGGTCGTGTGGGAGTTCACCCAAACCGCATGGGCCGCCCTGCTCGAGGCGTTGGAATCGATCCAGCCTGCGATCGACACAGTGGTCGAATTGTTCTACATCGTCCGCGACGCGATCTCCACCGCCATCTCCGACGCGGTAGATGCGGTCAAGGAGAGCCTTGGTCCGCTGGCCGGCTGGTTCCAAGACAACGTGGTCGATACGATCGCCGCAGCGGTCGAGTTCTTCATCACCCTGTTCCAGAAGATCGTCGATTTCTTGCGGCCGCTGTTGGCAACTTTGGTCGACATCGTGTCTGCTGCGATCGAGATGATCGTATCGATCATCGTCGGTTTCGTCGACTACATCCGGCCGATCTTCGAGATCTTCTGGGACGCGATGAAGATGATCGTCACTGTTGCGTTCGAGGCGATCGAGAACATCATCGAGATCGCGTTGGCTGTGATCCGTGGCCTGTTCGAGGCCGGCACCGCGCTCCTGAAGGGCGACTTCGGTGCGGTGTGGGACGCGCTGAAAGGCATCGTGGTCGACGCGCTCGCCGCGATCTGGGATTTCGTCAGCACATTCTTCGGCGAGTTGCTCGACTTCCTGAAGGGTCTCCCGGAGAAGATCGGCCGCGCCACCATCGGCATGTTCGACGGGATCAAAAACGCCTTCAAAGAAGCGATCAACTTCATCATCCGAGGATGGAACGCGCTCGAGTTCCGTGTGCCCGGATTCTCGATCGGACCGATCGGCTACGACGGGTTCACCCTCGGCGTACCCGACATCCCGCTGCTGGCCGATGGCGGTATCGTCAACCGAGCCACGTTGGCGGTGATCGGTGAGGCCGGCCCCGAGGCAGTGGTCCCGCTCGACCGTGCCAAGGGCGGTATCGGTGGCAACACCTACAACATCACTGTGCAGGCCGGTGTCGGCGATCCCGGCATGATCGGTCAGTCGGTGGTTGATGCGATCACGGCGTATGAACGTCGGAACGGAGCAGGCTGGAGAGCGGCGTGAGCCACATCCTGCCCGTAGACACCACCGTCGATTTCTACTCTACCGGCGGTGTCGCAGACCCGTTCGTGTTGGACTCTGCCGAATCCGGTGTGCTCGGTCAGGACGTGTTGGAAGGTGTCTCACCAGTAGACATCACCGCTGATGTGTTTTCGGTGACGGTGCGTCGTGGGCGTTCACGCTGGTTGGATGACGTGCAGGCCGGTGTCTGTTCGGTGTCAGTGGAGAACCGTGACCGTGACTACGACCCAACCGGTGGCGGCACCTACTCCAACGACATCGTTCCCGGCAAACGGCTCAGGATCAAAACCAACAACATCCCGATCTTCGACGGCACCATCGACGACTGGAATCTGAACTACACCATTGATGGTGATGCGACAGCGACAGCGGTAGCGTCTGACGCTTTCTCCCTGTTGGGTCGCACGAAACTGGACGGGTTCACTGCCACGTCGCAGTTGTCGGGTGAGCGGATCACAGCGATCTTGGATCGCACCGAGGTGCAGTTCCCAGAATCAGATCGTGACATCGATGATGGTGTGCAGACGTTGCAGGCGGACACGGTGTCTGCCGGTACCGACGTCGTGACCTACGCCAAACTGGTCGAGCGCACAGAGGGTGGACGCCTGTTTGTATCTGCCGACGGAAAACTGACATTCAAGAATCGTCGGACCGCTACGCCTTCGACAGCACAAGCGACGTTCGATGACACCGGCACCAACATCCCGTACTCCAACATCGGTGTGCAGGTCGGATCAGAACTTCTCTACAACCGGGCGACAGTGACTCGTGCCGGTGGCACCGTCCAATCCGCCGACGACATCGATTCACAGGACGCCTACGGCATCCGCACCCTCGACTACACCAACCTGCTGTTCCCCAACGACGCCGACTCACAAGAGTTCGCCAACTTCCTCGTGTCACGCTACGGGACGGCTCGTGTCCGGTTTGAGTTGTTGGAGGTCAATTTGGCTCGCCTCTCGTCAGCCCAATGCACCACAGTACTCGGGTTGGATCTGGGCGAGGTCGTGAGGGTCATCTACACGCCACCGGGTGGCGGTACCGCCATCGACCAGTTCGGTGTGGTGGACAAGATCGAACACACCATCGGTGTCGACTCGCATCGGATCCGGTTCTCGTTGTCCACCGCTCTGGACACCTACTGCACGTTGGACGACGCCCAGTTCGGCGTGTTGCAGTCGCTTACCCAGTACGACGAATCGACCATCTTGTACGACAGCCCGTCGATGAC